>Ga0335081_10007788_pt1 | contig 17147 bp, 15 predicted proteins | sample Lox_Sample_35_FD_206713 | JGI IMG/M metagenome (GOLD analysis project Ga0335081, IMG submission 206713) | Soil microbial communities from Loxahatchee National Wildlife Refuge, Florida, United States - Lox_Sample_3.5 | ecosystem: Environmental > Terrestrial > Soil > Wetlands | place: USA... | reverse complement strand
CGCCGAGCTATTCGAGTAGGACGAACCACAGAGCTTTCGCCGGTCTCGAGTTGTTAAATATTTCTCGCCCCTCCGAGCGTCTACGCGGCTCTCCGAGGCGCTATCTCGTCGTAATATTAAACAGTCGGTGTATGAAAGACGATGAAGAATCAAGAGGATAAGGCGTTTTCTGAGGGGGACTCTTAATCCGTTGGTCGAAGGTTCGATCCCTTCACGGCCCACCATTCCAATCAATCGGTTGCCCCGACTTTCGACCGCCCGCGCCTTCGCAACTGTAGACCAAAACATAGCAAAGTCGCTGGCGACGCAGCATTGATGGTGTTGCACTGACAATCAAGCGGTTGCCCGCGTGGCCGCGATCACGCTCGCCGAGTCGTCGCCGGATGTAGCAAATAATCCGTTAGTCGCTGGGTGCAGGCGTCGCCGCGATCTCGTTGAATATTTGGCGCTCTTCGGGGCGGAGCCCGCTCGAACCGCTATCGACGCACGGATTTTTCGTCGGTGCGTCTTCAGCGTCGGGAATAGCGCGATCGACCCGGCGAGAAAGGCAGACTTTCGCGACTGTCGCTGGTCGGGCCAGAAGCCGTCCTTCGCTCGACGGGGAAATTCGCCCGAACCCAAGGCTCGAACGAATTTGACGCGCACCGACGATGCCCGCGACTGACCATTAGCATCGGCGACCACAAGACTTATCGCGACCTTCGCTTTCGGGCGAGATATTGACCCGGCTGGGGGACTCAAGGGACACTGCCGCAGGTGCCGAAAAGCACTTTGGTTTTGCCGGCAAAGTGCGGGCGAACGAAGGGAGGAGCGACTATGGAACGCCGCAAGTGGGGGTACGCGAAACCCGGACTCATTGCCGGAGCGGCGCTTGCGGGCCTGCTTGCGATCGCCGCGCCGGCGCTCGCCGGCAAGAAGGACGACACGATCCGTTTTGCCTACGACCAGGCTCCGGAGAGCGTGGATCCGTTCTTCCAGAACGTTCGCATCGGCGTAATCATCGGCGCCAATGTGTGGGACACGCTGGTCTATCTCGACCCGAAGACCAACGAGTACAAGGGCCTCCTCGCCAAGAGTTGGAAGCAGGTCGACGACAAGACGCTCGAATTCGATCTGCGCGAAGGCATCAAATTCCACAACGGCGAGGACTTCGACGCAGACTCCGTGGTCTATACCCTGAACTTTGTCGCCAACCCGAACAACAAGGTCGTGACGCAGGCCAACGTCAACTGGATCGATAAGGCGACTAAGCTCGGCAAATACAAGGTCCGCATCACCACGAAGGAGATCTTCCCGGCGGCCCTCGAGTACCTCGCGGGGCCGGTGGTGATCCACCCGGCAAAGTACTACGCCGAGGTCGGACCGAAGGGCCAGAACACGAAGCCTGTCGGCAGCGGCCCGTACCGCGTGAGCAACTACGTGCCGGGCAAGTCGATCACGCTCGAGAAGAATCCCAACTACTTCAAGCATTCTCCGAAAGGCGCCGCGAAGATCAACAAGGTGGAGATCCGCTTCATCCCCGATCGCCAGACGCAAATGGCCGAGATGCTGTCGGGCAACGGCGATCTGATCATGTACGTGCCGAAGGACCAGGCCGACCAGGCGGCGAAGGTGCCGAGCCTGCAGGTGGTAAGCGGCGAGACGATGCGCATCGCATTCATGCAGTTGAACACGCTGGCCAACACGCCGACCCCCGCGTTGAAGGACCTGCGCGTGCGCAAGGCCATCGCGCACGCGATCGACCGCGAGTCGATCGTGAAGAACATCGTCGGCGCCGGCTCGCGCGTGCTGCACTCGCAGTGCTTCCCGTCGCAGTTCGGCTGCACCGACCAGGGCGCCACGCGTTATGCCTATGACCCGGCACTGGCGAAGAAGCTGCTCGCGGAAGCAGGCTTCCCGAATGGGTTCGAGACGGAGATCTTCGCGTACCGCGAGCGCAACCAGACCGAAGCGATCATCAACAATCTGCAGCAGGTGGGCATCAAGGCCAAGCTCACTTTCTCGCAGTACGCGGCGATGCGCGACGCGATCCGCGCCGGCAAGGCCTCACTGACGCACCAGACCTGGGGTTCGTTCTCCGTCAATGATGTATCGGCGTCGATTCCAGTGTGGTTCGGGGGCGAGGCCGACGACGTCACGAAGGACAAGGAGGTCGAGGAGCTGCTCAAGAAGGGCAACAACTCGGTCGACCCGAACGTGCGTAAGCAGGCATACCAGCAGGCGCTGAAGCGCATCGCCGACAATGCGTTCTCGGTCCCTCTATGGACGCTGCCGGTGTACTACGTTGCATCGAAGGACCTGAACTTCGAAGCCTATCCCGACGAGATGGTCCGCTTCTGGGAGATGACCTGGAAGTGACCGCGTCGCTGCGGTAACGCCTGACGGCAGGCGCTCAAAAGTGGGCGGCTATATCCTGAAGCGGCTGGGACTGGCGTTAGCGGTTGCTCTCGCCGTGTCGATGATCGCCTTCCTGCTGCTACGCCTGTCCGGCGATCCCGCCATCGCCGTCGCCGGCGAAGGCGCGCGGCAGGCTGACATCGAGCTCGTCCGCCACACCTACGGCTTCGACCGGCCGCTGCCGGTACAGTACGTCGACTGGCTGGGCAAGACGCTGCGTGGCGACTTTGGCGAATCGATCTACTTCAAGCAGCCGGCCGCGCCGCTGATCCTTGCGAAGCTCGAAGTCACGATGCTTCTCGGCCTATCGTCGATCCTGTTCGCGCTCGCGATCTCGGTGCCGCTGGGCGTGCTGGCCGCCGTCTACCGCAACAGCTGGATCGATCGCCTCTGCCTCGCGCTCGCAGTGCTGGGCCAGGCGTTGCCGAACTTCTTCTTCGCGCTGCTGCTGATCATGCTGTTGTCGATCACGCTGCACTGGCTGCCGGTGTCCGGCAGCGACACGTGGCAGCATTTCGTGATGCCCACGATCGCGCTCGGCTACTACGCAGCGCCGGCGTTCATGCGCCTGATCCGCGCCGGCATGATCGAGGTCCTCGAGGCCGACTACATTCGCACGGCGCGCGCCAAAGGCCTGCCCGCAAGCACCGTGATCTTCAAGCATGCGCTGCGCAATGCCGCGGTGCCGGTGGTGGCGCTCGCCGCCGTGCAACTCGGGTTTCTGCTCGGCGGATCCGTCGTTATCGAAACGATCTTCGCGCTCGACGGCCTCGGCTATCTCGCGTACCAGAGCATCACCTTCAAGGACTTCCCGGTGATGCAGAACATCGTCCTGCTGCTGTCGGTGATCTACGTCGTGCTGACACTCGCCTCCGATATCGCGAACGCGTGGCTCGATCCGCGCATCCGGGTGAGCTGATGTCGTCGGCGACTCTGGACGTCGCAGTCGCCGCCGTCGAGCCCGGTGGCACCGTCGTTGCCGCGCCCGGATTCTGGCGGCGCGTGTGGAAGAACAAGGCCGTGGTGATCGGCTTCGGGCTACTGCTGCTGATGGTCGCGATCGCGCTACTGGCGCCGTGGATCGCACCGTACGACCCGTACGCGCAGGACCTCACGAACCGCAACGTGCCGCCGTTCTGGTACGGCGTGGGCAACTGGGCGCATCCGCTCGGCACCGATCCGCTCGGGCGCGATTACATGTCGCGACTGTTCTACGGCGCGCGCATCTCACTGCTGATCGGCGTTTCCGTGGCGATCATCTCCGGACTCATCGGCACGGCGATGGGCATGGTCGCCGGCTACTTCGGCGGCAAATCCGACATGGCCGTGAGCTTCCTGGTCACTACGCGGCTGTCGATGCCGGTGATTCTTGTCGCGCTTGCCACCGTGGCGCTTGTCGGCGGCTCGTTGTGGATCGTGATCATGGTGCTGGGCCTGCTGAAGTGGGATCGTTTCGCGGTCGTGATGCGCAGCGCTACGCAACAGGTGCGCTCGCTCGATTACGTGGCCGCCGCGCATGCCGCCGGAGCATCGACCACGCGCGTGCTGCTCGGCGAAGTGCTGCCCAACGTCCTGCCGCACCTGATCGTCGTCGCGACGCTCGAAGCCGCGAGCGCGATTCTGCTCGAAGCCGCGCTTTCCTTCCTCGGCTTGGGCGTGCAGCCTCCGCTGCCAGCGTGGGGGCTGATGATCTCCGAGGCGAAGTCATACATGTTTTTCTCCTTCTGGCTGATCGCGATCCCCGGCGCCGCGCTCGCGCTGTTGATCTTCGCGATTAACCTCGCCGGCGATGGCCTGCGCGACCTGCTCGCGCCGGAGGGTCGGGCTTGAGCGCTATTCCGAAGCCGAATCCCCCTGATGCCGTCCTCGAGGTGCAGGACCTAAGCGTCGACATCGCTACCCCGTGGGGACTACTGCGCGCCGTGCGTGACGCGTCGTTCCATGTGGAGCGCAGCGAGACACTGTGCATCGTCGGCGAGTCGGGCTGCGGCAAATCGATCACGTCGCTCGCGGTCATGAGCCTCCTGCCCTCTGCGGCGAAGCGACGCGCGAAGAAGTTGTCGCTGCTCGGCGAAGACCTGCTGAGAACCTCGCCCAAGCGCATCAATGCCCTGCGCGGCGACCGAATGGCGATGATCTTCCAGGAGCCAATGACTGCATTAAACCCGGCGTACACGATCGGCAACCAATTGATGGAGGCATATCTGTTTCATCGGAGTGGCGGGATGGCGAAGGCACGCGAGCGCGCCGTCGAGCTGCTTAGCAAGGTTGGTATCGCGTCCGCTGCCGAGCGACTGGAGCAGTATCCGCACCAGCTTTCGGGCGGCTTACGCCAGCGGGTGATGATCGCAATGGCGCTAATGTGCAATCCAGAGTTGCTGATCGCCGACGAGCCAAGCACAGCGCTCGACGTAACGATCCAGGCGCAGATCTTGCGGCTGCTCGCCGACCTTCAGAAGGACCTCGGTATCGCGATGGTAGTGATCACGCACGACCTCGGCGTCGTCGCCCGCATCGCGCACCGCGTGGCGGTCATGTACGCGGGCGAGATCGTCGAGGAGGGCACCGTACATTGCGTGTTCGCGTCGCCGCGGCATCCGTACACACGGGGCCTGATCAGCTGCATCCCGATACCGGGGCATACCGCGCGCGGCGAGCGCCTCGGCACGATCGCAGGCGTCGTGCCGCACCTGGTCGGCGACATCTGCGGCTGCAGTTTCCGGGATCGGTGCGCGTATGCGCGGCCGGAATGTGCTGCGGAAGCTCCGGTGCGCATTGCCGGCGAGCACCGTTGGCGGTGTATCCACAAGGAATTGCCGGCGTGAGCCGGAGTGTATTCCAGTGTGCGCGACGACCAACCCCCTGCTGGAAGCGCGTGCAGTGACGCGCACCTTCACGCTGGGTGGGAGCTTGTTCCGCAAGGGGCGCGCGCTGCGCGCGGTGAACGGCGTCGATCTGGTGATTCAACGCGGCGACGTGCTCGGCATTGTCGGCGAATCGGGTTGTGGGAAGTCGACGCTCGCGCGCATGCTGCTCGGACTACTCGCACCCACTAGCGGCCGCATCGTGCTCGATGGGCAGGACCTCGCCATAATCGGCCGCAAAGTGGTCGCGCGGCGCGTGCAGCCGGTCTTCCAGGACCCGTACTCGTCGCTGAACCCGCGCCGCGGTATCGCGTCGATAGTCGCCCTGCCGCTCGAGGTCCACGGCATCGGCACGGCGGCCGAGCGGCGCGCCAGGGCAATCGAGATGCTCGAGCGCGTCGGGCTGCCGGCGCGCTATGCCGATAACAAGCCGGGCCAGCTGTCGGGCGGACAGCGCCAGCGTGTCGCGATCGCACGCGCGCTCGTGATGCAACCCGAAATCGTCGTCTGCGACGAGCCGACGTCCGCACTCGACGTGTCGGTGCAGGCGCAAATTCTCAACCTGCTGATGGACCTGCGGCGCGAGTTTAATCTCACGTACGTCTTCATCAGCCACAACCTCGCGGTGATCGAGCACATCGCCACACAGGTCGCGGTGATATACCTCGGCAAGGTGGTCGAGCAGGCCGAGACCGAAACGCTGTTTCGCACGCCGCGGCATCCGTACACGCAGGCGCTGCTCGCGTCAGTGCTCACACCCGAGCCCGGGCTGGGCGTGCCGGACCTCGGACTCGGCCTAGCGTTTCCCGATCCACTTAGTCCGCCGTCAGGCTGCTCGTTCCATCCGCGGTGCGCGCATCGCATATCCCATTGCAGCACCGTGACGCCGGTGCTGACGCGTGAAGCGGGCGGCGCGGTGGCCTGTCATCTCTATCCGCCACCCGGCCAGGCAAAGGCCGCCCGATGACGAAGACAAACCGCACGAAAGGAAGAACGCCATGAGCCGCGCTGCTGCCATCGCCCGCGCCGAACAGCAGTTCGACTCGGGAGAATTCAAGGCCGTTCTCGCGCGGCGCATCGCCGTTCCGACCGAGAGCCAGAATCCGGATCGCGCGCCAGCGCTCGCGCAGTACCTGCACGAGGAGCTGCAGCCTGCGTTCGAGGCGATGGGCTTCGAATGCAGAATGCTGCCGAACCCGAAGGGCAAGGCGCCCTTCTTATTCGCGCAGCGCATCGAGGATCCGAGGGCGCCGACGGTGTTCGGCTACGGCCACGGCGATGTCATCCGCGGCCTCGATCGCGAGTGGCTGGACGGGCTGTCGCCCTGGCAGCTGACCGAGCGTGACGGCCGCTGGTATGGCCGCGGCATCGCCGACAACAAGGGTCAGCACACGGTGAACATGCAGGCGATGGCGAACGTGCTCGCTGAGCGCGGCCGCCTCGATTTCAACGCGAAGGTGCTGATCGAGATGGGCGAGGAGAACGGCTCGCCGGGGTTGCGCGAGGTGTGCGATCAGAACAAGGAACTCTTCAAATCCGACCTGCTGATCGCCTCCGACGGGCCGCGCCTGCGCGCGGACCGGCCGACGATATTCCTCGGCTCGCGCGGCAGCTTCAACTTCGACCTGACCATCGATGCCCGCAAGGGCGGCGCGCACTCGGGCAACTGGGGCGGGCTGATCTCGAACCCCGGCATCCAACTCGCGCACGCGATCGCGAGCATCGTCTCGCCGACGGGGCAGATCCGTGTGCCCGAATGGGTACCGAGCGAACTGCCCACTTCCGTGCGCCGTGCGCTCGCCGACTGCGAAGTCGACGGCGGCGCCGATGGCCCGACGATCGAGCTGTGGTGGGGAGAACCAGGCCTGTCGCCGGCCGAGCGCGTGTTCGGCTGGTGCTCATTCGAGGTGCTCGCATACAAGACCGGCAATCCCGAGACGCCAGTGAATGCGATTCCGCCACGTGCGTGGGCGCGCTGCCAGCTGCGCTTCGTCGTTGGTATCGACCCGAAGCAGATCCTGCCCGCGCTGCGCCGCCACCTCGATCGCCAGGGCTTCCCGATGGTGCAGATCGCCGCCACGCGCGAGGAGATGTTCCACGCAACGCGCATCGATCCCGAAGATCCATGGGTGCAGTGGGCGATCGATTCGATCGCACGCACGAGCGGTAAGAAACCAGCGCTGCTGCCGAACCTAGGCGGCGCGTTGCCCAACGACATCTTCACCGACGTGCTCGGGTTGCGCACCGTGTGGGTGCCGCACTCCTATCCGGGTTGTTCGCAGCACGCGCCGAACGAACACCTGCCGCCGGAAGTGCTACGCGAGGCGCTGAAGGTGATGACCGGCTTGTATTGGGACCTCGGCGCGGGGAACACGCCGAAGCCGACGTCATGAAAGGGAGAAGCGCGTGCCAACTGCGGCAGTGCAGATCGGCGTGCGCGCCACCACCGCGTCAGGGCTTCGGCTCATAATTCAGCGTGGCGCGAGCCTAGTTCGCGCAGACTCTCGAAAGTTACCGTACCGGAAACGGTAGGCTTGCAGCGATGTCCGGTTCCGAGAAAGTTGAACGACCGCAAAGTGTCGCAATCCGTCTGCCCAACGGCAGGTTTCGACAATTCCAGACTGGAAGACGACGACCGCCGTTGGTGACGAAGGCCGGGTCTTCGCACACCAAACCGACACTTCCCGCTGGGTGGATTGTTACTGGCGCAGACTGCCGGCGTTCGTGGATGATGATTCGGATGCCGTTCTGCGTCAGCCTTGTCACGGCCGAGTGATGCATTCTGCCGATGGAGCGCCCGACCGTCGCTACACGACGAGCCTCGACATTTCCAACCAGATTGTCGTCGGACTAAGCGTTCGAGGGCAACGGCATCACGAAGCTCTTGCCTGCGTGCTGTGATGAGGGCGGCCACGCGGCCGCTGCATTCGCAAAACGATGCGCCGATCAAGCGGCTGTTTATCGCGGACCGAATCGCTCAATCGCGAACGGGGCGATTGGCAGCGGCGTCCCGCCCGTGGTGACCAGTTCGGCAACGATGCGGCCGACGATCGGTCCGAGTTCGAAGCCGTGCGCAGAAAAGCCGAATGCGTGGTAGGCGTCGCGCGTGGTCGAGCTCCGGCTGATCACCGGGATGTCGTCGGGCATGCGCGCCTCGATGCCCGCCCAGGCGCGGTTGACGACGGCCGACCTCATGATAGGAAACAGGTCACAGACCGTCCGCGCCGAGGCGGCGAGCTCGCGAAAGTCGAGCTTGGTGGTCTCGGCGTCGCGGTCGACGCGCGCGCGCCGCCCGCCGCCGATGAGCACAGTGCCCGCGCCGGTCTGCTTGAACGACAGCGGACGGGCGGCCCCCAGCACCACCGGCTGAAGGAAGGGCGGCAGGCGCAGCGTCACCATCATCATCGGCGCGATCGGCTCGAGCGGCACCGGCTCGCCGAGCGCCGCGCAGATGCGATCGGCCCAGGCACCAGCGCAGTTGACAAGCGCGCGTGCGCCGAACGCGCCCTGGTCCGTCGCCACGCTCCACGCGTTGCCCACGCGTTGCACCCTCTCGACCCGAACGCCTTCATGAATACGCTGCCCGAGCGCCTCGGCCTTGCGCCGAAATGCTGCCGTCGTCCGGTACGGGTCCGCCGCGCCGTCGCGCTCGGCGAGGAGGCCGCCCAAACAATGGGGCGCAATCGCCGGCACGCGCGCGAGAAGCTCGGCAGCGTCGATCCAGCGCTCGTGCGCGTAGCCGAGCCCGCGCATGCGCGCCTCGCGTGCCTTGAGCGCCGCCGCGTCGCGCTCGTCTTCGGCGATTCGAACCTGGCCGTTCGACTCGAAGCCGCAGTCGTCGTCTACCAATTCGCCGATCGCGTACCACATGTCGAGAGCCGCGAGCGCGAGCGGCACCTCGGCCTCGTGGCGCGACAGGGTTCGTACGCCCCCGGCATTGACGCCCGAGGCGTGGCGGCCGACGTAGTTCTTCTCGAGCACGATGGCGCGCACGCCGGCGCGCGCGAGATGCAGTGCCGCGGAGCAGCCGTGCAAACCCCCGCCGACGACGATTGCGTCCGCCGTGGCAACGAAACCGCTCAAGCGCCTCCTGCGCCCAGCACGCTCAGTCTTCCGACTTGGCGAGCCGCGCGACCGCTTGCACCGACGCCTCCGTCTGCGGCAGCGCGGCGATCTCGCCCAGTGTCACAGGCTTCACCGGAAAGCGCAGCCGGTAGTACCCGACTTCCGCCGGCGGCACGCCGCGCGCTTTCGCGATCAGCTCGGTGACGGTCAACCCGCAGAAGCGTCCCTGGCACGGGCCCATGCCGCAGCGCAGGAAGCTCTTCATCTGATTGGGTCCGATGCAGCCCAGCTTCACCGTGTCGAGGATCTGCCGCGCCGTGATCTCCTCACAGCGGCACACGATCGTGTCGCCTTGCGGCAGACGCAATGGCTCCGCAGGCCGGTACAGGGTATCGATGAAAGCGCGCCCGCGCGCCTGCCGCGCAAGCTCGCTTCGCGAGGTGCGTGCCCGTCGATCGCGCTCCGCCGGGTCGAGACGCCCGAGTGCGCAAGCCGCGTGCAAGCCGGCAAGCCGGCCGCGCGCCTCGGCCGCTCGCGCCCCGGCGATGCCCGCGCCATCGCCGGCGATGCTCACCCCGGGGACCGAGCTTGCGCCCCATTCGTCGACCACCGGGATGAACGCGAGCTGCGATGCGTCCCAGCGCTGCGCACAGCCGATCGCGCTGGCGAGGTTGATGTTCGGGACCACACCCTGATGCAGAAGGAGCAGATCGGCGATGATCTCCTCGCTGCGGCCCTTGGCCATATAGCGCACTCTAGAGAGGCGCCGGTCGCCGAGCGCTTCGAGGTGCTCGACGTGCTCGACGATCCGAGCAGCGCGGCGCGCCTCGCGCAGGAGGCCGAGCCCCTTCGCTAAGTACGGCGACACGGCGAACGCAAACGCGTGCCGAGCGGCCACGCGCCAGCGCGCGGGCGGCGTCGTGTCGAGAAGCCGTTCGATGCGCGTATCTGTGCGGACGAGCTGCGCAGCGAGCAGGTAGAGCAGCGGTCCGCTGCCGGCGAGCACGATGCGTCCTCGCGGCAGCAGCCCGGACGATTTCAGGAGGATCTGCGCGGCGCCCGCCATCATCACGCCGGGCAGCGTCCAGCCCGGGATCGGAAACGGCCGCTCGAGCGCACCGGTGGCGAGGATTACGCGCTTCACCGCCACGAGCCGCGCCGCGCCATCAGACGACACACCTGCCTCGAAGCCGCCTCCTTCGGGCGTCACCGCCCAGACGGTCGAGCGTGGGGCGTAGGCGGCGCCGGCGCGCTCGAATTCCCGGACGAGAGCCTCGCCGTACCAGTAATCGGATCCGAGCACGCGGCGATCGGCGAGCGGAGTAGTGGTTATCGAGCGATAGATCTGCCCGCCGGGCGAGGGCTGCTCATCGAGGAGTAGTGTCGCAACGCCGGCGCGCGCGCACTCGCTCGCCGCCGCAAGTCCGGCCGCGCCGGCGCCGACGACGGCGACATCGTAGCGCTCGTCGATGGTCATGCGGACGGCTCTCCCTCGACCGGGATCGCGGCAGGACCCGACTGCCGCTCGATGCGCATTCCCGCGCGCACCGCTACGAGACAGGCCTGACGATTGGGATTCCCATCGATCGTCACCAGGCAATCGAAGCAGACGCCCATCATGCAGAAGGGTCCGCGCTCCGCGCCGGAGACCGGCGTGGTGCGGCAGGCTAGTAAGCCGGCCGCGAGCATCGCTGCCGCGACGGAATCGCCGGCGCGGGCCATGGAGGGCTGACCGTCAATCGTGACCGCGACGTTGCTCGGGCCGGCTTCAGGCCGCCTTGCGAACATGGAATCGCTCCGCGGAAAAGGGGTGCAGGTCCGGCCCGAGCTCGCCCGCCGCGATGCGCGGCGCAAGCTCGAATGCGTGCGCGGCGGCGAGCGTCACGCCCGAGTGGCAGGTCGCGACGAACGCGCCGGGCTGACTCGCCGATTGCTCGTAGATCGGAAAGGCGTCCGGCGTCATCACGCGCAGCGCCGCCCACATGCGCGTCACACGCGCGTGGGCGAGCGCCGGGAAGATGCGCACGGCGCGCGCCGCCTCGGTCGCGGCGATCGCGGTATCTACGGTGACGTCGAAGCCCGCCTCGTCCTGCGAGTCGCCGATAAGCACCGTGCCCTCGTCGGTCTGGCGGACCGTCGACATCGGATAGGCGAGAAAGCGACGCACGCGCTCGAGTGCGATGATCTGGCCGCGCTGGGGGCGCACCGGCGCGGCGAGCCCGACCTGCGCGGCGAGCGCGGCGTTGCCGAGGCCGGCGGCGAGCACGACCCGCGGCGCCGCAGTGCGGCCGCCGCCGGTCTCGATCGCGAAGCGGCCGTCCTTGCGCTCGATCCGCTCCACCTTGTGCAACGGCAGATAGGCGCCGTCACGCTTCTCCAGCGCCGCGTGCAGTGCGCGCAACAGGCGCAGCGGATTGCAATGGCCATCGAGGCGGCAGTAGGTCGCGCCGACCACGCCCGGACCGATCCCGGGCACGCGGCTCGCGAGCGCCGCACGGTCGAGGATCTCGAAGTCGTAGCGCTCGAATCCGGGTTGCGCGATGAGCTTCCCAAGCATCGCGCTCCTCTGCTCGAGCTCGGGCTCGGAGAGGCAGACGTGGAACCCCCCTGGCTGCTCGAGCGCGACGTCGGTGTCGGCGTCATCGCGCAGCGCCCGAGCGAGCTCGGGCCAACGGCGCGCCGAGAGCTGCGTCCAACTGCCGTAGCGCGCGAGCCCGAGTCCCTTGCCTTGCACCCAGACCAGGCCGAAATTACCGCGCGCGGCGCGATAGGCGATATCACCCTCATCGAGCAGCGCGACCCGCCGCCCGAGCCGCGCGAGCCCGTAGGCGATGGCGGTGCCGACTAGGCCGCCGCCGATCACGGCGACGTCGAAGTCCTGGGTCATCCTGAATGCCTCGACCCGCCGACGAACAACCTTTCCAGCCCGACCAGGCGGTCGAGCGCCCACATCAGCACAGCGGTCCCGCCGATCAGGAGCGCCGACACGGCTGTCACCAGCGGGTCGATCGTGTCCTGGATGTGCAGGAACATGCGCACCGGCAGCGTGGTGGTGCTGGGGCTCGCGATGAAAACGCTCATCGTGAGCTCGTCGAAGCTGGTGATGAATGCGAGCAGCCAGCCGCTGACGATGCCGGGAAGGACGAGCGGCAGCGTGACGCGGCGGAATACCGTCCAGCGGCGCGCACCGAGCGACACGGCGGCGCGCTCGACCGCCGGGTCCATCCCGGTCGCGGCGGCGAGCACCAGCCGCAGCGCGAACGGCAGGATGATGATCACATGCCCGACGACCAGCCCTCCGAAGGTGCCGTTGACGCGGATCGTCGAGAAGAAGCGCAGGAACGCCACCCCGAGCACGATAGATGGGATCATCAGCGGCGAGAGCAGAAACGCCGAGATTGCGTCGCGGCCCGGGAAACGGTGGCGCGAGATCGCGAGCGCGGCGGGAATCGCCAGCGCGGAGGCGATGAGCGACGACACGAGCCCCAGCGTGAGGCTTAGCCAGAAGGCGCGGATGAAGCGCGGGTTATCGAGGATCGCCCCGAACCAGCGCAGCGACAGGCCATCGGTAGGCAGCGATATGTACCCGAGCGGGGTGAACGAAACGACACAGACGATGGCGAGGGGCGCGAGAATGAACGCGATGAAAAGCGCGTGGAACGCGAGCGCAAGCGGGCCGTTTACCCTCATGCGGCGCTCTCCCGGAACACCGCCTGCCAACGGCGCTCGATCATGCGGTTCGACGCGTAGAGAAACGCGACATTGGCCACGAGCAACAGCACCGCCAGGCAGGCGCCGAGCGGCCAATTGAGGGTGTTGAGGAACTCGTCGTAAGCGGCGGTTGCGATCACCTTGAGCCTGCGCCCGCCGATGATCGCCGGCGTGGCGAAGGCGCTCGCGGCGAGCGCGAACACGATGACTGATCCCGAAAGAATTCCCGGCATGGCGAGCGGCACGATGATGCGGCGCAGTACCGTGGGCTGCGTGGCGCCGAGCGAAACGGCGGCGCGCTCGACCGCCGGATCGAGCCGCTGGAGGGAGGCCCAGACCGAGATCACGACGAACGGCACGAGCACGTGCGTAAGCGCGATCACGACGCCGGTGACCGAGTACATGAAGGCGACCGGCTCGCGCACGACGCGGAGCGCGAGCAGGGCCTTGTTCACGAGCCCAGTCGACCCGAAGAGAAGCGCCCAGCCTAGCGTGCGGACCACCACCGAGATCAGCAGCGGTCCGAGCACCACGAGCAGGAAGACGCTCTTCCACGGATTGCCCATGCGCTGCAGCACGATCGCCTCGAACGTGCCGAGCACCGCGCAGATCGCCGTCACCACGACGGCGACGAAGAACGTGCGTCCGAACACCTCCCAGTAGTAGCTATCGGAGAACACATCGCGGAAATTCTTGAGCGTGAGGCCCGGCTGGATGCCGCCGTAGAACTCGAACCCGTGGAAGCTCAACAGCGCCACGGAGGCGATCGGCACGACCAGGAACGCCGCGTATACCGCGAGCGCCGGCGCTGTCAGCCAGTACGGTGCGGCACGCGACCGAGCCACTCCGACGCCCGCAGCAGGATCAGGCGCGCGGCGGCGTGCCCGCGGGCACGGCCCGCATCGCGTCTGCGCGCCAAACGAGATGGACTTTGTCCCCTTCGGCCGGGCATTCGGCGCCGTCATTCTGGCGGATCACGAGCGCGTCACCGAGCGGCGTCTGGAGCTGGTAGAGCCAGTGGTTGCCCTGGAAGACGCGGCTCGCCACCCGCGCGGCGAGCGCGCTCGGACCCGGCGCGCCGAAGGCGATCTTCTCCGGCCGCACGAGGATGCGATCGCCGGGGCGCAGTCGCACGCCGCCGCCGGCGGGCAGAGGCAGTGCGAGCGTGCCGATGGTGAGCCCGCGCTCATCGACGCGATCCACCGTGAACAGATTCGCCTTGCCGAGGAAGTCGCAGACGAAGCCAGTGCGCGGATGCTCGTAGGCGGCGAGCGGGCTGTCCTCCTGTTCGATGCGGCCGGCGTGCATCACGACGACCCGGTCGGAGAGCGCGAGCGCCTCCGCCTGATCGTGCGTGACCATCAGCGTAGTAATGCCCACCCTGCGCTGGATGCGGCGCAGCTCGATCTGCATGTCCTCGCGCAGCTTGGCGTCGAGGTTCGATAACGGCTCGTCGAGCAACAGCAGCCCAGGTCGGATCACCAGCGCCCGTGCGAGCGCGACGCGCTGCTGCTGGCCGCCGGAGAGCTGCGCCGGATGCCGCTCCCAGAATCCGGTGAGGCCGACGAGCGCGAGCGCCTCGGACACGCGCTGCGCGCGTTCGGCCTTCGCGACGTCGCGCATCTCGAGCCCGAAAGCGACGTTCTGCGCCACCGTCATGTGCGGAAACAGGGCGTAGTTCTGGAATACGATGCCGAGCCCGCGCTTCGCGGCCGGTATCGCCAGCAGATCTCGGCCCTCCAGCGCCACCGCGCCCGCCGTGGGCTCGATGAAGCCGGCGATCATCTGCAGCGTGGTCGTCTTGCCGCAGCCGGAGGGGCCCAGGAGAGAGACGAACTCGCCCTTGTCCACCGCGAGGGAGAGCTCGTCGACCGCGGTGTGCTCGCCGTAGCGCTTGGTGAGGTGCTCGAGGACCAGGAAGCTCATCCGGCCTGGTGGCGCTAGCGTTCGATCTCGCGGGTGAAGCGGTTGTTCCAGGCGGTGCGGTTGGCGTTCACCGTGTCCCAATCGACGGTGAGCAGCTTTCCGACCGCGTCGCCGTAAGGCAGCCCTTTCTGCAGATCGGCCGGCAGCACCGTCTTGCGATTTACCGGGCCCGCCCCCGAGCCCTTGGCGAGCATCACCTGTGTCTCCGGCTCGAGAAGAAAGGCGATGAACTGCTGCGCGAGCGGCGAGGCGTTGGGCTTCGCGACCTGGCAGGCCGAGATGCCGAGCGCCATCGCGCCTTCCTTCGGGTAGACGAACTCGACCGGGAAGCCGGTGTCCTGGAACGCCTTCACGCGGCCGCTGCCCCACACCGCGAGCACCGCCTGGCCACTCTGGAAGAGCTCCGTCATCTTGCCCGGCTGCGGCTCGAAGGCAAGCACGTTGGGCGCGACCTGCTCCTTCATTACCTTGAAGCCGGGGTCGATGTTCTTCTCGCCGCCGCCGCTGAGCCGCGCCATCATGATCACGGTCTGCAGCCCGTAAGTGTTGTTCATCGGCGGGATCACGAGCTTGCCACGGTACTTCGGATCCTTGAGATCGTTCCACGAAGTTGGCGCCGGCCATTGGTGCTCCGCGAAGTACTTCGTGTTGTACATGAGCCCGGTGGCGACGACGCCGATCGTCACCGACTTGCCGGTGTTCATGTTGGCCACAGGATAGAGTTCGGCGTAGCTGATACCCCTGAGGTCCGCGCAGAGGCCCAGCGCGACTGCCTGGTACATCGGGCCGTCGTCGACGATCGCGACGTCGATCTCCTGGTTTGCGCGCTCGGCCTGCAGCCGCGCGATGTTGTCGGTCGAGTTGCCAGCGACGTATTGGAGCTTCGCGCCGGTTCGCTTCTCGAACGCGGGCATGATGTCCTTGCGCATCATGTCCTCATAGGAGCCTCCGTAGGCCGCGACGACGAGCTTCTGCTGCGCAGCGGCCGGATCGCCCACCAGCGCCGCGGCGAGCGCGACGGTGACACACGGCATCCAGAAACGGAACAGTCTCACGATTCTTCCTCCAGGAGCGACGAAGCGGTGCGAGGGCGGCCGGACCGCGGGGCCAGGCCGCGGAGCCCTTGCCAGTCCGCCGCCGCCGTGCCATGCTAATTTGTCCGGACAAAGTCTGCCCCTTCGCGCCGTCCCCTGTCAAGCCGTGCCACACAGCAGTGCCGTCATTCCTCTTCCCGCCGATGACCTGCCGGCGCGCAACACCCGCTACGCAGAGATCTTCCGGACGCTCGCGCGCGACATCCGCCGGGGCCGCTACCCCGTGGGCGCACGCCTGCCGCCCGAGCTCGAGCTGTGCAAAGCCTTCGGCGCCAGCCGCCATACGGTGCGCGAGGCGATCCGACGGCTTACCGGCATGGGGCTTATCGTGCGCCGCCCCGGCGCCGGGACGATCGTGCTGCGCCGCACGCGCTCCGGAGGTTTCACGCAGCAGATCTCCGCGCTCCCCGACCTGCTGGCCTACGTCAAGAACGCGCAACTCGAAGTCCTCGACGGACGCGACATGGAGGCGGGCGCCGCGGAAGCGCGGCTGCTCAAGTGCCGCCACGGCGAGGCCTGGCACCGGCTGATCGCGCTCAAGCACCTTCGCGGTGCGCGCCGGCCCGTCGCGTATGTCGTCGCGTACGTGCATCGCGACCATCGCGCTCTCCGGGACATTCTCGACCGGCGTGGCGTCGGCCTGCATGAATTCATCGAGGACAAGATCGGCGAGCCGATCGTCACCGTCGAGCAGGAGTTCTCGGCCAAGCCGCTGGTCGGCCGCGAGGCCGCGGCGCTCGGCGTCGCGCGAGGCTACACCGGCTTCGCCATCGTGCGCCGCTACGCCGCGCGCAGCGGCAAGACAGTGCTGGTGACCTCGACCATCTTTCCGCACAACCGCATGAGCTACTCGATGTCGCTCAAGCTCGATTGAGCTCTTCAGCCGGAGGGAAGCCTCGGCGGAAGGGTGCCCATCCCGCCTTGACCGGTTGACACCCGGGCATCGCGCGTCAGTCGGGAGAAACGGCGTAAGCTCTGCAGGTTCGCCTGCCGCGCCACGCATGGCGGCTGCGAAAACGGGACGTTGGCGAACTTCGGCGGTTTCATTCCGTAAACTCCATGAGCCGCCGTCGAGCAACGTTCGTGAGGA
>Ga0335081_10007787_pt1 | contig 17148 bp, 11 predicted proteins | sample Lox_Sample_35_FD_206713 | JGI IMG/M metagenome (GOLD analysis project Ga0335081, IMG submission 206713) | Soil microbial communities from Loxahatchee National Wildlife Refuge, Florida, United States - Lox_Sample_3.5 | ecosystem: Environmental > Terrestrial > Soil > Wetlands | place: USA... | reverse complement strand
GCACGGAGCCACTACTCATAAAGGAAGCATCTTATTTGATTCCGAACTCGTCGCGCCTGATCCGCCGCTGCGCCCCGACCCCGCCAAGCTGGAGCTGGCGAAGGGATTTGAACCCCCGACCCTCTGATTACAAATCAGATGCTCTACCAACTGAGCTACGCCAGCAACCGCAAATAAATAATTGTACTCAAAGGGAAAGTAAATTGCAATAGCTATGATTGAGAATCTTGCTGTCCTCCCCGTGATCTCATCCCGTTTCCCTCCCGACCACACCCGGGACCGGTCGGAGCGTTTCGAAACGCAGGAAGTTGCTCTCAAACCATACAAGAGCCGCCCTCCACCTCAGCAAGGAAACGATGGCGGGAGGCACTGAGTCTAAGAGGATGTCGAGGAACATCGGTCGTCTGGGTGGTGACCTACCCGTGCAGAAACTTTATTGGATCAACCGGTGCGTCGTGAATGTGAACTTCGTAGTGCAAATGGGGGCCGGTCGCTTTTCCTGTCATTCCTATGGCGCCGATAATCTGACCGCGCTTGACTTCCTGGCCGACCACGACTTTAATCTGGCTCAAGTGACCGTACATGGTGGTGAACCCGTTGCCGTGGTCGATGAGAATCTCTCTACCATATCCGCCGTCAGGTTCAGCCACCACGACGATGCCGTCTGCCGTTGCCGCGACCGCGGAACCATAAGGGGCCGAGATGTCGATCCCGGCGTGCCGGACTCCCTCGCCGCTGAAGGGGTCCAGACGCACTCCGAAACCACTCGTGATCTCGCCCCGTACCGGCCAAACCTCCGGCATCATTGAGTTGTCGAGCGACGGCGACCCTAAAAAGCCTTGAGGCGCCACGACGCTCGACGGTTTCGCGGCTAAATCCTTCATCATCGTAAATGCCGAAAACGATGCATTGTAGCTTGTCGCAACCATAGCGTCGCTCTGGGTAGCGAGAGAAAGAAAAGCATGAGGAAACCGCGGACGGCGGGCTCGGCCAAAACCGTAGGTCAGCGCCACCTCGGCCGCCAGCGATTCGAGCGATCCCAACTTGGCGTTAGTCTGAGTCACCTCGTTCTGCAGGCTCTTGTACTGCGTTTGAAGAGCCTCGTGTTGGCTCCGAACACTGTTATAATCGGACACTTTGATAAGCATCCGGGCATAACTGCTCATCATCGCAGCAAAGGTGATGATTCCAAAAAGGCTGAAAGCCAGAACCAGATGGATCACGTAAGCAGGCAGTTGAATCTTAAAACTCCGCGCGTGTGTACCGGGGAAAATCAGGAAAGTATAAAATCTTCGCTCCATCATCAGCACCGCCCTTAAAGATTGTTTCGAAATGCGCCGCTTCAGGGATCCCCTCCCGCGGGCAGCGAAAAAAACGAACTAAAGACGCGAGCACAACTCCAGGGGACTTCATCCTATTTGACGCAAGAATGCTTGTCAAGAATTTAATAGCGATCTATCGTAATTCATAGTCTGGCGAGACTAAGAAATGAGGCCGCCTTCCCTGGTGGCTACGCAAGCCGTTCCCGCGGGACTCCCCATCCGCTCCAGCATCTGCCACCGATCTATTGCCTTTGTTCCTTTATTCATTGAGCGGTCCCGATTAAGATAAAAACGGCCGGAAAAGAGAGGCGCCATAGCATGTCGGTTGCCCGAGTGAGAGCATGGAATCGTTCAACACGGAAAACGAATTCATCGAGTGGCTGCGCGTCAAGGCGTTGGATGGGGACCACCGAGTCAAGGCCGGCATCGGAGACGATGCCGCCGTTCTGGCATTCAAGCGTGGGTACGAAGTCCTCTTAAAATCGGACATGTCGATCGAGGGAGTCCATTTCAAGGCCAGTCTTCACCCCCCGCGCTCAGTTGGCCATCGGGCGCTGGCGCGCTCGCTTAGCGATATCGCTGCCATGGGTGGAACGCCGAAGTTTGCCCTGGTCGCGATCGCCCTCTCCACGCGGTCCAATCACTCCTGGCTGAAGTCTTTCTACCACGGATTATTTGCTCTGGCCAGTCGATCTGGGGTAGCCGTGGTCGGCGGTGACACAGCCGCTGTCTCCGAGGCGACGATGGTCGATTTAGTGGTGGCCGGCGAAGTTGAGCCCGGTAGGGCGCTTCTTCGATCGGGGGCGCGACCCGGCGACGCCATTTACGTCAGCGGATGGCCCGGGGCCTCCGCGCTAGGACTTAAACTGTTAATGAAGCGACCTCGCCTTTCACGCGGGTTCTTGATTCCACCCAGAGCGAGGACTTCCGCGGCCCGAGTCCGCACGCCATTCAATCCGCGGCACGCCCTCCAGGCTCACCTCTACCCTGAGCCCCGGCTCGCTCTGGGACGGTATCTCCTGAAGCACCGTTTGGCTTCTGCCGCGATGGACATCAGCGACGGCATCTCCACCGACCTCGGCCGACTCGCTGAGGCAAGCGGGGTCGGAGCTGTCGTCCAAGAAAACCTTCTCCCCAAACCCCCAAATCTGCGGTTACGGGAAACGGATTGGCTGAAGCGTGCACTCCACGGTGGCGAGGACTACGAGCTACTCTTCACGGTTTCGCACAGCAAAGTTCCTCTCGTTCCCCGCGCGTTCCAGGGTGTGCCTCTGCAGCGGATCGGGGAGATCACCAAGTCCCAGGCCCTACGCCTGGTTGGACAGGATGGAAGAGAACGTGAGTTGGAGCCTGGGGGCTACGACCACTTCCGGAAGGCCTGAGCAGTTCTCTCACCGGGACCGATGGCGCCCTCGCCGGCTGCGTCCTTTTCGGGTGACTCAGCTTTGGGGGATGGGGGCGCCTCGGGGCGAACCCTGAGCCGGCGGCGTCGCGGACTTCGAGCCTTGGGGCGTCGGGCCAGCTTTGGGCTGAGCCGATGTCTTGTCGCCCGTGTTGGCAGGCTTCGTGGAATCGCGAGGCATTGCCGGAGGACGGGAGGGTGCGGCATCTCGACCACCTACGGCAGTAGCAGTTACACCGGCGCTGCCTTCGGCCATCGATTCCTTCTGCTCCGTGCCCGGCGCACGATTGGTCCCCAGTAATGTCCCGGCGCCGCCGCTGGCCAGGATATCGGCCACCTGCTCCCGGCTGGTCAGCAGCGGGGAGTTGGGGAATTGCTCCGAAGGAGATCCCTCGAGCACCTGGCTCATGAAATCCATCCAAATGGGCAGCGCCACGTGCGACCCTTCTTCTTTGGGGCCCAGCGTGCGATGGTCGTCGAAGCCCACCCAAACGCCGCACGTGATCGCGGGCGAAAAGCCGATGAACCACGCGTCACTGAACTCATTCGTGGTACCGGTCTTGCCGGCGATGGGGTATTTCGCGGCGAGCGGCTTGGCGCGGGTCGCGGTCCCCGAGTTGATGACCTCGCGCAGCAGAGACACCATCACCCGCGCATCGCCTGCCGGCAGCACATCGGTAACTTCCGGTCGAAACTCGTCAATGACCGCGCCGTCGTAGTTGGTGACCCGGTTGACCAGGCGCGGCGAGATGTGGACGCCGTCATCGGGGAACGTGGTGAAGGCCGACGTGTGCTCGAGCAGCGTGAGGTCGGACGCCCCCAGCGCCAGGGGAAGGTTCGGCACCAGCCGCGAGGTGATCCCGAACCTGCGGCACAGCTTGATCACTTTATCGACGCCCACGCGGGCCAGCAGGCGCACCGCCGGCACGTTCCGCGACTCCGCCAGCGCGTGCAGAAGGGTGATGGTGCCCTCGAACTTGTTGTCGTAGTTGTGCGGCGACCACCAGCCCGACGACGTTGTGTAGCCGACCGGTGTGTCCTCGATGGTGTCGAAGGGGTTCAAACCGTCGAGCAACGCCTGTGAGTAGACGTATACTTTGAACGACGACCCCACCTGGCGCTCGGCCTGCACGGCCCGGTTGTACTTGCTCTCCGCGTAATCGTACCCTCCCACCATGGCCTTGATCGCCCCCGTCTGGTTGTCGATCACCAAAACTGCTCCCTGCACATCGGGGACCTGGTCCAGAGTCACCTGCAGCGTTCTCCCCTTCAGTTCCTTGATCGCGAAAAGATCGACATCTCCGATGGAGAATATCTCCAGGGGGCTGGTTCGGTGCGTCCAGGCAAAATCGGCCGGCGTGACCCGGGCAGAGAGGGTCCCGAAGCGGGCCAGCGCATAGCCGGGCTTCACGTCCGTGACCAATCCGTGCGCCCAGCCCCCCACCAGGAGTGGCTTCTTCCAGTCGTCGTCGTTGTACGAAGCAAGCGTGGCCTGGCTGCCGCCGGCAAGGGCCCGTGGATTCTGGTAAATATTCAGCTCCGGCCCGCGCCAGCCGCGTCGCTTGTCGTCATCGTGCAGTCCCCGGCGCAACGCCTCCACCGCCAATTCCTGCAGGTGGACGTTCAGCGTGGTATAAACTCGCAGGCCCTTGGCTTGAACAGTCTCCGGACCGTAGCGCTTCTCCAGGAACTCGCGGATCTCGTCCACAAAATAAGGAGCGATGTTCTTGGACCAGGGCTGGACGTGCAGGCCGAGCGGCGCCGCCTTCGCCTCTTCATACTGGGCGTTCGTGATCTTGCCGTTCTCGAGCATTGCCGCCAGAACCCGGTTGCGTCTTTCTAGCGCGCGCTCCGGGTGCCGCACCGGTGAAAAGACATTGGCATTGTTGGGAATCCCTGCGAGCATGGCTGCTTCGGGCAGCGTGAGCTGGCCCACATGCTTGGCGTAGAAATACTCCGAGGCTGCCTCGAAGCCGAAATTGCCGCTTCCAAAGTCCACCTCGTTGGCATACATGGCGAAGATCTGCGGCTTGGTGAAGTGACGTTCAATCTGGACCGCGAGCAGCGCTTCCTGAAACTTCCGCCGGAAGCTCTTCTCCGGGGTCAGGAAGAATCGTCGGCTGAGTTGCTGCGTGAGAGTGCTGGCGCCCTGCGTCTTCCGCCATTCCAGCAAATCCTTGCTGGCGGCGCGCAAGATACCGATGATGTCCACCCCGAAATGGCTCTCGAAATGACGATCCTCGATGGAGAGCACCGCATCGCGAAGCACGGGCGGAATCTGGTTGTAGTAAAGGATAACACGGTGCTCCAAGGCGAAGCTCCCGATCACCGTCCCGTCGTCCGCGTAGAGTTCCGTCATCACGTCCGCCCGATAATCTTCGAGTTGACGCACCTTGGGCAGGTCCGCCGAATACACGATCACGAACCCCGCCAGCGCTCCGACGCCCGCGGAGAGAAGGAGCAAGGTGAAAAAAACCAGTTGACCGAAGATTCTGCGGCTGCGGATTTTGGGCGCGGCAGGCCGGCCACCCGAAGCACGGTTGCTCCCCGTGGGAGGACTTCCGGGGGCAATCGAACGGTTGGCCATGGTTGACTCGACCTACTTCTTCATTCTACGGGCCGCGAGCCTCGCCGTCAAATCGCAGTTCACTATCAAGCAGTAGCCAGTGGGCAGAAGGCGGAAGGCGGTAGGCAGAAGGCAGAAGGCGGTAGGCAGAAAGCAGTAAGCAGAAAGCAGTAGACAGACCTTCTACTTCGGCTCGGGCTTCGGGCACCCACTCTGCCTATCGCCTACTGCCCTCTGCTTTCTGCCTACTTCTTCAAAGTAGTCCAGGGGAGCCGGAGTTTTTTAGGAAGGAGGGGCCCCGGCTCTCCCGGTATTGCAAGAAACGACTCCCTGAAAACAGGGAGTGGGTAGTGGCTAAATTAAATTGTGGTCTTCACTGGCGGATATGATGCCACAACTCGGAAATTGAGTTTCAAAATATTTTGCGTAAGCATCCGGAGGCGGCCGACGCCTGGGTGCTATCCTGGGTCCCCTGCCCTGCCATTCTCAAGAGAGCGAAAATCAAAGGTCGAAAATCAACACCGACGGCTTCTCTGCTTCTTTCGACTTCTAACTTTCGACTTTTGACTATCTCAGAACGATGGTTCCGCTATAATCTGACTTGGCCCGACGCACGCCCAGGCGATGGTTACCTGGGCTGAACATTACGCCTGGAGTTGAACTGAGCTAGATATGAAATTGCGCTACATGCTTTTGCTCGTGCTTGGTTTGCCGGCGATCACTCTCTCGCTGGCTGCCGCGCAGAAACAGCCCACGCGGTACACGATCCCGATCCCGCCACCACCGGACTTCTCGCCCGTCGACTGGCTCGCCGGCGAGTGGTCGGGCAGCACTGCGGGACGAAACCCGCAGGCCCAGATCCATCTGTCCGTCGCGTACGACCTCGGCAAGCGGTTTATGGTCCTGCGCGAGGAAGTTTCCTTTGCCGCCCACGCGGGTGATCCCGCCGCGAAGGAATCGTGGATGGGTATTCTGGGGCCGGAGGGTTCAGACAAGTCCTTTTTCATGCGGACCTACTCGAACACGGGATTCGTCACCCGCTATCGGGTGACCGCCGACGGCCAGGGAATACGGTTTACTTCGGAAGGCGGAGAGTTGCCGCCGGCGGGATGGGTCTTCCGGCGCTTCTATCAGGAACTGGGCGCCGACACATTCCAGGTTACGGTGGAGGTGGCGCCGCCGGGCAAGCCGTTCTTCGTTTATTACACGGCCAAGATGAAGCGAGCCGCAGCCAGCCAACCATCGCCTGCATCTCCAGCCGCCAAGCCGACGTCGGGCGCCGCGCCGACCACGAAACCACCAGCAAGGTAGCGTCGATCCAGTCCGCGAAGAAACTAAACTAAATTATAATAGTTATTTGCACTGTCTTAGTTCTCGGGCTCATTAGTAGGGCCACGTATCTCCTGACCCCTCACCCGGCGCTTCGCGCCACCCTCTCCCCGAGGGAGAGGGCCGTAAATCAAAGAGAAACTTCGGTCTTCTCGTCCAATCGTCAATCCCGCGCTTCGCTCATGACCAATCTGCAATCGGCAATTCCGACGGCGCCGCCATCCAAACGCTCTCGCTCACCCTCGGCCGACCCCAAGCCACGGCAGGCCCTTGCATCGGATACCTGCCTGGCCTACGATGTCCAGGTGCCCTTGTTCTGCCAGCCGCTGCTCGACCCTTCTGAGTCGAAGGCCTGCATGTAGATGCTCTTGGTTCCAACGAAAGCCGCCGTGGCGTTCAGCGACAAGGTCAGCGTCGGGGTTTGGTTCGACCCGGAGGCCGAGGTCCCGGTCCCATTCACCGTGCATTGGCTGTTCCCGAGAGTGCCCCCCGATCCCGCCGGCTGGCGCAGAGCGTGCTCTGCGATTCTGTGACCTTTTTCTTTTGTTCAGCCGACGCACTTAATGTCGTTCCCTCTTACCGCGTGGCAGCACATTCCTCACTGTCCGATCGAAACGATCTCACCTCGGAACCCCGACACCATCGCCGGAACACCGTGTTTCAGCTTTCATCGTACCGCTATTGATCCCGACGAACTCAAATGACATGCGATTACGTCGACTGACGCAGCCAGGGTACCGTGGTACCTTCTTCGTCCTTGGTTGTCCCTGTTTGCTCACGCCTCGAATCCTTGTTTTCTTCGACGGTGAGGCTCTACTATCGACCTGGGCCTGGAAATTTGGGCCTGGAAGTTTGGAAGCACAACCTTCGGATGGCCCGATGGGGAAAGAAGCTGAAATGGCTGGACGCGAGAGTAGTTCTGCGCCGGTCGACAGTTGGGCGCCGTTGGACGGAAGCCGACGGCACAGGCAGAAGAGCCATCGCAACGCCCATTCTGCTTCACTTTTTGCTTGACTTTTCCCTCCGACACGGTAGGCTAGAAATAGCCAGTCTTCGGGGCTAGGAAAGAAAGGGCAAAGGGTCAAGGGTAAAGAGCAAAGAGTAAAGGGCTCTGCCCGCCGACGCACGGTCGTGGATGGAAACATTTGGACATTCACGATTGGAGGTCCAAGACTTGAGGCCGGGGCTCAGGACTCAGGGTTCGGGGTTCGCGCCGCGTGACCTTAAATCCGCGAGGCCAACCCGCTGATTCGACGATGGTTGTTAGCCAAGCGGGTCAGTGGAAGAAGCTGCGACACGCTGAATCAAAAGGACTTACTAACCAAGTCTCTCAGCGAGCGTTGGACCAACCTTTTCGGGTTTTGCCGGGCCGCCGAAACTCGGCGACGCCGATTCTGATGATTCAAAAAGGGTTGTTAGCCAAAAAGCGATGGAAAGGGGGAGAGCGGAGTGCGTATTGGAAACAAAAGGGTTAGTGAAATAACTGCCCGTTTTCGGGCGTTTTGGGGGCTGCCAAATCGTGCCAAATTTTACCAATGTTCACCAAAAACATGCAGCGAACGGGCTCGAAGAGGCAGTTAAGGGGTAGATAAAGGGGGTTTTTCGCGGCCCATTTTATTAAAACGTGTCAAGCCGTAAGCGACAACTGAGACCTTGGTAAAGAATAAGAAGTTTCTCGCCAAGCCGCAAAGGCGCGGAGCGTCGCAAAGAAGAAGCCTTTCGCTCGCTTTGCGAACCTCGCGCCTTTGCGAGAAACGTTTTTGTTTCTTCAATTTGTTCTGAGGGACCGAGAAGGTGTGAAATAATTGCGAAGAACTTCCACCACAGAGACTCTGAGCCACAGAGAAAAATCGGAACGTCTGAAAACGAGCGACACCGCGTGTGACGTTCGTGATTTTCCCTGCGTCTCCGTGCCACTGTGGTTGATTCTTCTCACCTTCTGAGAACCGAAAACTGAGAGCTACTGTTGACCATTCGAAAAAAGACCGTCCTGATCCTCGCCCTCGCGATTGTGGCGCTGCTCGCGGCGCTGGCGATCGTGGTGCCGATGCTCGTCGATCTCGACCGCTACCGGCCGTCGGCAATCGCCTACCTCCAGCGTGAGACCGGAAAGCCGGTGGACATCCGGCGCCTCCAACTCACCCTGTTCCCCATCCTTTCGGTTCGCGCCGACGACGTGGTCCTCGGCAACCCGCGGGGCTTTCCGCCGGGAGATTTCATTACCGCCAAGCACGTCTACGCGGAACTGAAGGCCGGCGCGCTGTGGCACCGGCAGGTGGTGATCGCGTCGTTGGTGCTCGACGAGCCCGCGATTGCGCTGCTTTCGGATGGTCAGGGGCACTGGAACTACCAGAACCCGGCCCCCGAGATACCTCTGCGCCCAGCCGCCCTCGTGACGCCGGGGCTCTTCACACTGGCTGCCATCTCCAAGCTGGAGGCCCGCGCCGCGCACCTGACGGTTGCAAGTTCCCGCGATTCGGAAGCGGGCGGCCCGGCGTTCTACGAGGCGCGCGGCGTCAACCTCACCTTGGAGCACGTCGACCTCAGCGCTTTGACGGCGGGCTCCCCCGCCCCGCCGACGGCCCCGTCGATGACTCCGTCCATGGCGCCGTCAATAGCCCGGGGAGTGGCTCCGTCAACGCGAAATCCGTCGCGCGAGCCCTTGCCGGCCGCCCTGGCGAGTGCGCTCTCCGGCGTGGTGCTGGCGGCGTCCACGCCTCCATTGACCCACATAACTAGCCTAACGACAACCGGCAAGCTGCAAGCCGACGCGCTGCGCTTCGGCCCCATTGAAACCGCCCACGTCCAGTCGAAACTTCGCCTTCTGCCCGGGCAAGACTTCTTCGACGATCTGCGCTTCGACGCTTATGACGGCCACGCCACCGGCAACCTCGTTCTCAATGGCGGGGCTCGTCTTTTCTTCCACGCCAACCTGCGGCTGAGCGGCCTGGATGTGGCGAAGCTCGTGGCCGCCATACCGGAAGGCGCAGGAAAGATAACCGGCAAAATGGAGGGCAACTTCGAAGTGGCGGGAGAGGTTTCCCGTTACGCGGCGTCGCTGGCCGAAGTGAGGGGGGCCGGCCAGGTCATCCTGCGCGACGGCCGGCTTCCCACGCTGCGCCTCGACGACAACCTGATCCAACTGGCGCGCGTCGGCGGCCTGGGACCCGGGTCCGGCGACCCGGCGGCGTTCTCTCTCTTCGCCGCTGACCTGAGCGTCGCCGACCAGCGCATCACCAGTCGCAAGATCACCATCGTCGGCAACGGGATCAATATCGAAGGCGCTGGCACTCTTAATCTCGCATCCGCCGACAGCCTCGATTACCGCGGCACGGCGAAAATTGCCGCCAAGCAGAATCCGCTCACCAGCGTCATTGCCGGCCTGTCGGGCGCTACCTATGCCAACGGCCAGCTCTCGTTTCCTTTTGCTCTCTCCGGCACCGTGCGGAATCCCCGGTTCGTGCTGAAGTCGGCGGCGGGAGAGAAGCCGTCGAATCCAACGGACCTCTTTCAGGGCCTGCAGGGGCTTTTTAAGAAGAAGAAGACACTCTGAAGAAGTCGAGAGTCGAAAGTTGAGAGTCGAAAGCAAAGACGCTTTTAAAATGTTACCGAGACTGGTGCGCGGGCTTCTTTCACTGTCGACTGTGGACTCTCGACTCGCGACTTTTGCAATATGACTTTCGACTCTCGACTCGCGACGTTTACAACATGAATCATGGCACCACGCACGGATCCTCATTGACGCAGGCGCTGCACTTTGCGCTGTCTCGCTGGCGCCTCTCGATCGCGTTTCTCGTTCCGGCGGCCATCCTTTCGCGGGTGCTGCATCTTGCTCCCGTGCTCATCTTCAGTGCCGCCGCGCTGGCCCTCGTCCCCCTGGCCAGCCTGTTGGGCGACGCCACCGAGCAACTCGCGGCGCACGCCGGCGTGGCCGCCGGGGGACTGCTGAACGCGACGATGGGCAACACCACCGAACTGGTGATTGGCGTGGTGGCGCTCTGGGGCGGACACGTGGAAGTGGTGAAGGCGTCGATCGCCGGCAGCATCGTCGGCGAGCTGCTGCTGGTGTTTGGCCTCGCCGCCTTTGTAGGCGGACTCGGCCGCGAGAAGCTCCGCTTCAGCACGGCCGCGGTGGGCGCCAACATTTCCATGCTGTTTCTGGCCGTGGTGGCGCTGCTGATGCCGGCGCTTTTCCAGATTTCCGCCTCCCGGCTCTCGCCCCTCAACTCGCCCCCGCCCGCCGGAATGAGTGTCGATCGCCTCAGCTTGTGGACCGCTGTCGTCCTTCTCATAGTGTATGCCGGCAGCCTGGTGTTCATGTTCCGCACCCACCGCAGCCTGTTTCGCGGCGCGGGCTTTGCCCCACCGGTACTCGGCCGCGGTACGGCGCTGGGTATCCTTGTCGTCACCGCCGGGCTCACGGTGGTTGCCAGCCAGATCCTGATCAGCCAAGTCGAGCCCGTCACCCGTGCCCTGGGCTGGTCCGAACTCTTTGTAGGCATGGTCATCGTAGCGATGGTCGGCAACGCCGCCGAGCATTCCGCGGCCGTCATGCTCGCCTGTCGGGACCAGATGGACCTGGCGCTGAACATTGCCATCGGCTCCAGCGCCCAGATTGCGCTTTTCGTGGCGCCGCTCTTGGTGCTCGTCTCCCAGGCGCGGCGGCCCGCCATGTCGCTGGTCTTTCATCCGCTGGAGACCGCGGCCGTCATCATCTCGGTGGCCTTGGTCACCGCGGCCTCCATCGATGGGGAGACCAACTGGTTCGAGGGCCTCCAGTTGCTTGCCGTCTATGCCATCCTCGCGGTGGTTTTCTATTTCTTGCCCTGAGCGGCGGAGGCTAGTGTGCTGTGATTCCTGATGACTTATAATGTACCGACCGCGGCAAGAACAACTGGTGCGAAATTGCCGATTGACGATTGAAAAACCAGGGACCGGAGGCAGGAGACTGACGACAGGCTGCGCTGCTGGCCCCGGGTCTCCGGTCCCTGTCTATTTGGCCGCGGGCGCCGGGACGTAGTATCCGTCCCGGGTCTGCACGATGAGGTCCGTCTGTTTGGTGGTAAGGGTGATTTTATGATAGCCCGGCCCGGTATTCGGCGGATTGGGAGTGTATCCCAGGCTGTACTGGTTGCGCAGTTCTTCTTGAACGCTGTCGAAAATCTGCTCGATCGGTTCTTTCTTGGAAACTTCGAAGAGGCGGCCGCCCGTCTCCTTGGAGATCCGGTCGAGGATCTTCTTGCCATCGGGCCGCGACTCCTGCGGGTAACGGCCGCCTCCGCCCCCGCGCCGACCCATTCCGCCCCGCCCTCCCATGCCTCCGCCACGTCCGCCGAAGCCACCGTTCCCGTACTGCTGCTGATCCTTAAACAGGACGGAGTAGACCAGCGTGTCGGCGCGCTGGGCCGCCTCAATGGCGCTGGCCAGAGTCTCTTTGCTGTTGCGGTCCACCCCGTCGGAGAGAACGATCAGCGCTTTGCGACCCTGCTGCTTCGCCATCATTTCATTCGACGCCAGATAGACGGCATCGTAGAGCAACGTGCCCCCGCCCCCGCCACCTCGCCGGTGCGAGCCGTGCCGCGAGTCCGACTGAGAGTCCGAGGAGTCACTTCCATCCCCTGGTCCTCCTGGCCGGCTGAATTGGGGTGTCGTCAACGACTGCAACGCGGCATCCAATTTGAGGCGGGACGAAGTGAGGTCCTGAACCAACTCCACTTCCCGGTCGAAGTGAATCACGAAGGCTTTGTCCTTGTCGACGCGCATCACCTGATCCAGAAAGGCGCTGCTGGCACTTTCCTCCTGGTCAAGAACGCGCCGCTGGCTTCCGCTGGTATCCACCAACAGGCCCAGCGTCAGCGGGAGATCGGTCTCGCGGGCGAAATAGCGGATCGTTTGGGGGCGACCGTCTTCCTCCAGCGTGAAATCATCCTTGGTCAGGTTGCGGACGATTTCTCCTTTCTTCTTCCGGACCGTGGCCAGCACGTTGACCACCTTCACCTCGACGGGGATCGTGGTCGGCGGGGCCGTCTGCGGAGTCGCCTGGGTCGCCGGCTGCTGCTGGCTCCGCATCGGCAGGCCCGGCGCGAGGAGGAACATCGCGGAGAGCAAGACACCCAGTTTCGTCCGGCAGCTTGCCCTGCTGCTGGAGATACTTCCCTGTGCTTCGGTGGTCGTGAGGTGCCCGTGCCGCGCCGCCAGCTTAATCATGTTCCTCCTTTGGTGCCCCGGTTCTCGTCGCTCGCCGGCCTATCTTATTTCTTCAGTCTAATGCCTGGTGAAGTTCCAAGATGCCGGTCCCTAAAAGAAGAGTTTTGCGCCCAATTGAACGAGACGGGGCGGATCGGCACTAACGACGCGGCCGAAGCTGGAACTGCTGATATCACCGTTAACGGATTGGGGTCCAAAAAACTGAGCGTGGTTGAACACGTTGAACTCTTCGAGCCGCAACTGGACGGACTTCGATTCCGTCAGGCGCAAGTTCTTAAGAAGGGCCATGTCGTAGTTGTCCATACCCGGTCCATGGAAGAAGCGTCGCTTAGCAGTGCCGGGCGTACCCAGGGCGTTCTCGCTGAATTGGGAGGAGTTGAAATAAGGCTGCCGGTTGCGTGGGTTGTGATTCAGATCGAGGGGACCGCCCGCGTAGTCCGGCTCGTCCACACCATAGTTGTTGATACCGTTCGGTTCGGCCCCGAGCAGAGAATTGTCGCCGTAGTTGACGAGGGTCACGGGGAGACCGGTACTGAAATGAGTGATCCCGGAAAGCTCCCAGCCCCGCGTCCAGCGATTCGAGGCGCGGAAGAAACTCTCGATTGGAATTCGGTAGTTGTAACTCGCAACGAAGTTGTGGCTGATGTCAAAAGAAGACAACGCATAGCTGAGGGAGGGATTGATCGGATTGACCTCCTCCCCCAGATTGGAGGACTCGTCCATCGACTGGCCGTAGGTGTATCCGGCAGACAGTTCCAGCCGTCCGCTGGTATGGCGCAGGTTGAGTTCGAGAGCATGGTAATTCGATTCCCCGATCGTCGCCTGGTTGGTGTCGCTGCCGAAATTAGGACCCGAAGGGCCGCGGGTTCCTTCGATCACCCGGCCCGAGGCGGTCGTGAATACATTGCTTTCCCCAAAGGGGCCGCATGTGGCGGACCCCGGCGCCACATCGCTTGTTTGGCTCAGACTCCGGCAAAGCGCGGGGTCGCCAGGGTTGGCCTCCACCATCACGAGAAGCCGGTGCCCCTGCGCAACCACGTAACTCGCGCTCAGCACCGTGTTCGCTCCCAGTTGCCTCTCGATCGACAACATGTATTCGTCGACGTAGGGGATGTGGTTCGTCGCGGCATACCCGGGGATGCCGCTGATGGGCTCATACGGCGACCAATTGATGTCCGAGTCGGGATTGCTGCGCGATGCCTTCCTTGTGGCAAGCGCCACCGGAAACGGCTGACCTTGGTCCTGCCCGGTCGACGCGGTGATGAAAGGGGTCGCAAACAGCGGCGGGGCCGGGCTCGAATATGTGATTCCGAAGGGCGCGTTTCCCGCCAGTATCCCAACCGTCAGCGCCTCGATCGCGGTGTAGTACATACCGAAACCGGCTCGTACGCTAGTCTTGCCGGGGCCGCCCAGGATCTTGCCGAGGAGAGTATCGTCCCTAGCTTCCGGCGAGTAAGCTAAACCGACGCGCGGCGCGAAATCCAGGTTTCCGGGTGGCGCTAGCGTCCGGGGCACACCAGGATCGGTAGGAAAGAGAATGCCGGCAGGCGCGCCGGGAAAGACAAGCGAGGACTTACCCGGCTCAAACGTGGAGATCCCATTGTTCTTCTCATACCAAGGCTGGATGCGATCCCACCGCAGGCCGTAGTTCAGCGTCAGGTTGGACCGCACCCGCCAACTGTCTTGCCCGTACAGGCCCCAGTATTTGTTGCGGCCGTAAAACGATTGCAATTGGCTCTGATTGTACTGGCTGGGAATTCCCAGCAGGAAATCGGCAAAGTCGGACCCTGTCTCGCTCCCTGTGAACAGGAAGTTGCCGTTGAATTGCGCGATCGGATTGGTGTTGATCTGGTCGTAGTGAAACTCCAAACCCAGTTGCGCGGTGTGGCCACGCGCCGCCTTGGAGAAATTATCGAGCCATTGGAAAGTATTGTTGACCTGCTTCAGCTCGTTGGCGTTTGTTCCTATGGAGAAGGCATTAAATACGACGTTCTCAACCCCTTCGCCTTGGGGATCGAGCGGTACAATGCCTGGAGTTCCCGCGCCCGTCACGAATCCTTGCGAAGCCAGGCTGACGCCGAGTCCACCTATGGGTTTCCCAAGATCGTTGCGGTCTCGCATGATGCTGAAGTGAAACTCATTGACCGCCGTCGAGCCCAGCGTCTTGGTATCAGCAAGGCTGAGCAACTGGGCTCGGCCCGAATAGAGCGCGCTAAAACCCGGCACACTTGCCCCACTTTGCGCCACCGGATAGGGATTGCTGAAGGCGTAGTCATCAAGGAAATAGTAGGCGGAGAGCACGCCCCAAGGACCGTTGTAATCGAGCCGATTCGCTCCTTTGTCGTCCCGCAAAGTTTCCTTGTAGGTCGAGGTCACGAAGGTGTCGGCGCCAGCGTTCGGCTGGGGAATGTATTGCAGCAGGTTTTTCGCGGGCGTGGACCAGGCGCTCTCGGGGATCGATGCGGCGGGAAAAACGCACGTTGAGGGGGCGCATCCCTGCGTGTAGTAAGGCTCGCCCGCCGAGACTGGGTAACCCAGTTTCTGCGAAAGCAGGGTGGCCCAATAGGACCCGCTCACCGACGTGGGTATCAGGTTTCCGTTGGCGTCGGTGGTGACGAAGGAACCTGCCACATCGAACAGACTACCAGACCGGTCAGCTAGGGAAGGAACGGGGACTTGGCCCGTGTCTACTCCCTGCGTCGATCGTGTCCCTTGATAATCAGCGAAGAAGAATACCTTGTTTCTTCGAATTGGCCCGCCCAATGTCCCGCCAAACTGGTTTTGGTCAAACGTGCCGCGCGTGGGAGAAAAATAGTTGCGAGCATCGAGGTTCGTGTTACGCAGGAACTCGAACGCGTCGGCATGAAATACGTTGGTGCCCGATTTCGTAACAACGTTGATCTGCCCTCCGCTGTGCTCTCCATATTCGGCGTCGAAGTTGTTGGTAAGGATGCGGAACTCGGCAATGGAGTCGAGGTTCGGAATGATCGCCGTTCCCGAGTTCACGTCTTCTTCGGCGTCGCTACCATTCACAATGAACGCATTCGAAAACTCCCGTTGGCCGTTGATCGAAAGTGTTCCAGGGTTGAGACCGCCGGAGGGCGAAAGCGCGCTGACGCCGACGTCCTGCTGCGTATTGGAGGTGAGTGAGGTCGCGGGAACGACGCCCGACTGGAGCGCAAGTAGGTCTGTATAGCTCCGACCATCCAAGGGAACACCGGCGATCTTTGCGCCGCTGATGACCTCTCCCATCTGCGTGTCGGATGCTTGCACGTGAAGGGCGCCCTCCCTCACCGTGACCGCTTGCGTCTGTTCTCCAACTTCCAGCACAACGTCGACAATCAGCGCGCTGTTGGCATCGATAATGATACCGGTCCGCTGGTAGGGCTTGAAGCCGGTTTTTTCGATGGCCAGGTTGTAGCGCCCGACAGGGAGGTCAGGAAATGAGTAGAATCCCTGGCCGCTTGTCGTGACGCGCTGCTTGAGCCCGGTGTCCACGTTGGTAGCCTTTACGGTCGCGTTCGGAACTACGGCGTTGCTTGCATCCTTCACTGTGCCGGAGACACTTCCGCCGACTCCGGCCCGGGAGTCAACGGCGAAGAGCATGAGGAAAGCTAGGGAAGGAAACAGGGCAGTACGTCCGAAACACTTCAGGATCGACAAAGAAAAACCGAAGACACAACTCTCTCGGATATCAGCCATGGTGCTTTTCTCCTTGTGAAACCCGTGGCTGGCTCGCGTATAATGGCCTCGGTCGTCAGCCCATCGGGTTGTCGATTCGGTCCCCACGATCCTTCGCCAAAAGGTGCTTTCGTGGGGACCGTCCTAAAGACTTCACAACAGACTCAAGCTTGGCCTTGTTCATCGCGATTCATCTAGTTGCGACGACGTCGCAATTAGATGAACAAAAAAAGCTCGCCGGTTAGTCCACAGCTCTTTGACATCGCTTGCAGAATCCACCCACCTCCAGCCGCACGACCCGGATCTGAAAGCCGATCTGCTTGCTCATCTCTTGCTTCAGTTTCTCAAAAGACGAACTCGCGTATTCCATGATGGCTCCGCACCGGAAGCAGGCCACGTGGCAGTGATCGCGACTCGTCTTGACCTCGTAATAGTGCTTCTCACCCTCCATGTGCATGAGATCCAGCTCATCGATCAACCCGCGATCCTTGAGCAACGCAATTGTTCGATAGACCGTGGCGCGGTCGATGCCCGGGTCCTGTTTCCTGGCAAGTTCCAGCAGCGTGGCCGCATCCAGGTGTCGACGAGAGTCCTGAATAATGCCGACCAGCAGACGTCTCTGCGCAGTCATGCGCAGCCCC
>Ga0335081_10007786_pt1 | contig 17148 bp, 5 predicted proteins | sample Lox_Sample_35_FD_206713 | JGI IMG/M metagenome (GOLD analysis project Ga0335081, IMG submission 206713) | Soil microbial communities from Loxahatchee National Wildlife Refuge, Florida, United States - Lox_Sample_3.5 | ecosystem: Environmental > Terrestrial > Soil > Wetlands | place: USA: Florida... | reverse complement strand
CTGTGCTGCTTGCTGTGGCTGCCGCTTGCTGCGCAGACGCCGCCGTTCAGCCAACGCGTCCAGTTCGTTATCGACGCTTACGCGCATCCGAAGAGTTCGGGCCCGCTGGGATATGCAAACATCGCGGCGAAGCTCCGACGCCACGAGGATTTGGCCTTGTGTTCGCATCGCCTCGAAGAACTGTTGGCGGATGGGCCTACCGGAGACATGTTCTGGATGTTCCCGATCACTGCCATCGCCTATCTGGACCAGGGCCAGTTGACGGATTCGGCGAGGCAGGCGCTGCGGCGCTCGTTCCAAACCTATATGCCCTACCGCGGCGACACGGAAAATCATTGGCTCCTGTATTACACCAGCCTTTACCTGATGGCGCAGATGTGGCCGGACGAGAAGGGCGATCAGTGGTACACCGGCAAACCGTCCGCCGAAAACCTGCGGGAAGCCGAGGGCTGGATCAATTCGTGGGTGAGGCTCACTACGACTCGCGGCCAAGGCGAATACGATAGCCCCCACTATATGGGTCTGTACTTTCTCTCGATGTCGTACCTGGCGGAGTGGGCCCAGGATCCAGCCATGAAAAAGCGCGCAGCCATGATGCTGGATTACCTGATTGCCGACTATGCGGCCGAGAACCTCGACGGGCTTTATGTAGGTGCACATTCCCGCGTCTACGATCGGCCGGTACTGGAAAAATGGCTCAACGTTTCCTCCGACTTCGGCTGGGTGCTGTTCGGCCTCGGCCATCCGCTCGATCCGCCCGATGGTTACATCATCTTCTATCTGCTGGCCAGGGCTTACGAACCCCCGGAAATCCTCAAGCACATCGCGACTGATCGCAGTCGCCCCTATACCCACTACGAATTGAAGAGGACGCGCAACCGCTGGCGGTTTTTCGACGAGTTGCACGGGCCGGTCTACAAAACCACTTATGTGAGGCAGGAGTACGCGGTCGGCTCCGATCAGGGCGGCACCTTGCAGCCCATCCAGGAGCATTCGTGGGATGTGACCTGGAACGTCCCCGACCCGCGGGGCGTGGAGAACACGTTTTTCACGCTGCATCCCTATTCGTCCTTGCACGAATTGCAGACCTACTTCACATTTCCACCGGACCTGGGCATCGCCGACGTGGTCAGCTCGAAAAAGAGCTACGATTCGCCTGACAAGTTCGTGGGCGGCTCTCCTTACGAACAGATCTTCCAGGATCAGGATTCGGTTATCGTCCTGTACGACATTCCGCCGGGTACCCGATTTCCACACATTAACGGCTTCTTCTCCAAGGATCTGGCCGAGGTTCGGGAGGACCGCTCTGGCTGGATCTTCGCTCGCGGTGGCGATGCCCTGATCGCCTGTCGCCCGTTGCAGCCGTATACCTGGAAGCCGATTGATGGCGGCGGAAGACGACTGTTCAGCCCTTATCTCAAAAATGGGATAGTGGTGCAAGTCGCGGCCCGCTCGGAGTACAAGGATCTGGAAGCTTTCCGTCGGGCGATTCTTGCCCTGCCGTGCGAGTTCAAACTCAATCCCGTCCCATTCGTACGGTTTCGCTCGCTGCGAGGAAAGACGCTCTGGTTTACCTACGGCCAGATTCCTCGATTGAACGGCGCCCCTCTGGATTACGACCACTGGCCGCTATTCGGCGGGCCGTTTGTAGAAGCCGCCGTAGATTCCGAGCAACTCACTCTCAAATACGGCAAGATGCGCCGGACCCTGGACTTCCGCCGTCTCACGGTAACAGACACGCTGTAAAACTCCAGGGAATGAATGCCCGCAGAAGATCAGCACTGATCGCGCAATGCGCGGCGGAACCGGCAGGTAATGTCACTCCCGCTTGAGACGGCGCAACATCAAATCAGCGTCCTCGCGATCGATACGAGTATACAGAATGGACCGCCCGTCGGGCGGGCTGGAGAGGAAATGGTGCACCGGACGGTCGATCGACAACACGGAGCGTCTCTGCCCCGTGGCGAAGTCAAAGACATCCACTCGCGTGCTGGTAGGGGTCAGGGAGGCCAGGTAGTACAGACCGTCAACGCCCATCGCCAGCGATGCGTATCCGACCACGTTTTCGATAATCTGGCGCTCCTCACCGCCGTTCACCGAGGTATAGCGAATCGCTGCGGGCGGCTCTTGCGTGACGTAGTACAAATTGCGGCCGTCCACCGTTTCCACCGCATATGCTCCGCCGTCGCGGGTAATCTGTACGGCCTCGCCTCCATCGGACGGCACTTTCCAGATCTGGAACCTGCCAGTCCGATTGGAGGAGAAATATATGTATCGTCCATCCCGTGACCAACTGGGCCGCACGTCCGCGGCCGGATCGAAGGTAAGCCGGCGGACGCTATTGGTCTCCATTTCGATGGAATAGATTTCCGATTGGCCGTCACGCGTAGACTCGAATACGACCTTTCGACCGTCCGGGGACCAGCGGGGCGTCGAAGCGCCAAATGCGGTTACACGTTTCAGGTTTCCCCCATCGACGTCGCACAGCCAAATGTCTGTGATGCCGGTGCGGGCCGAGCTGAAGATCAGACGCTTGCCGTCGGGAGACATGTCCGCGGTAAAGTCGCGCCGCGTCGACGAGATCAGCCGGGTGGCCACGGGTGTTGCCGCCCGCGCGCCGCCGGCGTTGAGCCGCCAGACGCTGGTTTGCTCGATATTTTGCCGTGCATAGGCCAGCACCGAGCCATCCGGCGAAACTGCCGGGTCTACTCCCTCGATCCCCGTATCGATGACTTCGCTGTTTACCGTATGGCGGATGGCGTTCACACGAAAAAGGAAACGCGCTCCGGCCAGCGTTCGCGCCGAGGAGAAGAACAATTCGGCGCCATCGGCCGTCCATGCCAACGTATCCACGATCCGGTGCAAATCGGTGAGCCGGGCGGGATCCTGTACGGGAGCCATGTCGCGCGAGAGCGCCAACACAAAGACGTCCTGCCAACTGGAATTAGTCCACCGAATAAAGGCCAGATTGCGCCCGTCGGGGGAAATCGCGGGACTGAAATCGCCACCCGATTGAACGGCTGGAGCTGTGAGTCGTCTTCTCTCGCCCGTGGCTGCCGAAATCAAAAAGAGGGATGACGGCCCATCCCCCGCCATCCGGCAGGAGGCCGCCAGCCATCGGGAATCCCGCGTCCAGGAAAGCGGATGTTCGGTGCTCGCACCTCCCAGAGTGGCTACCAGCACTTCGTTGCTCCGATCCACATTCACGATGCGAAGCTCCGAGGCCTCTTCCGTCGGCTTTCGCAAAAACGCGATCTGCCTGCCATCCGGGGACCAGACTGGGCCATAGTCGCTGGCGGCGCCGCGGGTCAACTGACGGGCGGCGCCCCCGTTTACCGGCATGACATAGACATGGAATTCAGACTGCCCTTCGCCATTCCAGATAAATGCGACTTGTTTGCCGTCAGGCGAGAAAGACGGCTGCAACTCGGAACCCAGGAATGTCGTCAGCGGGCTGGCCTCTGCGGCCGCGGGAAGCCGCTCCGCCCTCGGCCGGGTGAAGCGGTACGCCAAGATTCCCCCCGAGGCGAAGGTGAATACCAAGCCAACCGTCACGGCGAGCGACGGAAAGAAGCGCTTCTTGTTTGCCAACGCGGGTGCGGCGGAGGAGGGCGCACGAAGTTCCACCGGTGGAACCGGCACGTGGGGAGGGGTATCTACCGGCTCCGACACCCTCTCCACCGGAACCAGGAAACGGTAGCCCACTCTTGGAAGGGTTTCCAGAAAGCGGGGCGTCTCCGCGGAATCGCCGAGCACGTCGCGAATCCGGTTGATGGTCTTGTTTAGCCCATGGTCATGATCGCCCCAGGGTTCGTCGGGCCAAAGTGCGCGGCAGAGCTCTTCGCGTGCGACCACCCCAGGTGAGCGCTCCAACAGGAGCAGCAGCGCATGATAGGACTGGCCAGGAAGTTTGAGCCGGATTCCTCGTTTGCGCAAGTCTCGCACCTCGAGATCAAGCTCAAACGCTCCAAAGCGGAGAACGTGGCATTTCGTGGCCGCCGGCAGCATCAGCTCCCCCGTTGTGGCAATTCTACACCATGAGGGGGAGCGGACGGCGAGCGGGAATGTGGAATTCCAACATTTTGCCTGTCAATAGATTGGGGTGGGACACATAAGCCATCCATAAGTGACTTTCGCCGCGCCCTGTTCTGCCATATGCTGCTCCCCAAAGTATCTGGTCAGGCGGCATGTTTGGCTGCAAACTTCCGCCAGACGGACGCCTGTCCCTCAGAGGAAAGACATAGACATTATGAAGCAAACGGAGCAGGTTGACCGGCGCGGTTTTCTTGCCGGGATGGCGGGGCTGCCCGCCGGTATAGCATTGGCCAATGCCCAGCAGAATCCACAAGGCCGGAGCAGTGCTTCGACGCAAAAGTTCGCCGGCATTCAGATGGGGCCGCACAGCATGTTGGACGAAGGCATCGAGCGGGTGCTCGATCTGCTGCAAGGGCAGGCCGGCCTCAATTCGGTGATGGTCTACACCCATACGTATTACACCGCCGACGGAATTCGCCGAAAGCGGGTCCCGGCCGTGCTGGCCCCGGACCATGGGATTCCCGTGCGCGATCTGAACAGCCGGAATCTGCCCTACGTCTGGGTCCGCCACCATGAGGAATTCTTCAAGGATACGGTACTGCGTCACCTTCCGCATGACTCGCGACAGGAATATGCCGATCACGACCTCTTTGCCGAGATGCTGGAGCCGGTGCGCCAGCGCGGAATGAAGCTGTACGGGCGCATCCTCGAGCCGTACACAATTGATATGGCCGCCCTGCTGCCAAACTGGTCGCGGGTGCTTACGGTGGATGCCTGGGGCCGGCCGGGGCACGTGCCTTGCTTCTACAACCCCGATTATCGGAACTTCTGGATTGGCACGGTCGAGGATATATTCAAGAACTACCAGTTGGATGGTTTTCAGTTCGGCGGAGAACGTGCCGGCCCCCTGTCTAACCTAACCTCCAACGGCACGCCGCCCTACTGTTTCTGCGAGCATTGCCGTAGCCGCGCCCACGAGAAGGGAATCGATGTGGAGCGTGCGCGGGCCGGGATGCAGTCGCTCCATCGCTTTATCCGGGAAGACCTGTTACAGAAGAACCAGGTGCCTCCCGACGGCGTAATTACCACGGTGATGCGCCACTTTTTCCGTTATCCCGAGATTCTGGCGTGGGAGCGTCTGTGGCGTGAGGGCAAAGAGGGCCTGTGCGAGAGCATTTTCGGAACCATCAAGAGTATTCAACCGGCCGCCGATGTGGGCGAACACGTGGACCAGCCCTGCACAACGTACGACGTCTTCTACCGTGCGGCGATGGGCTACGACGAATACGCCGTCAACATGGACTTCATCAAGCCGATTCTCTATCACGACATCGCCGGTCCGCGGACGCGCAGCATGTTTCTTACTCCCATGGGCCGCACCTTGTTGCGTGAACTCTCGGGCGAACAGTCACTCGATCTGTTTTACACGCTCAAGGGCTACGACAAGAGTCATGAACCGAAGCTCGAGGAATTGGGTAGCACGGGCCTTGGCCCGGATTATGTATACCGCGAAACTAAGCGGTGCGTGGAAGCCGTCGCCGGGCGCGCGAAGATTTACTCCGGCATCGGCATCGATATCCCAGCCAACAATCAGACCTTTGCCAGTAACCCTGAAGGTGTCTACCAGGCGGTCAAGCGGGCATTCGATGCAGGCGCGGGAGGAGTTTTGATCTCGCGCGAATATGACGAAATGCGGCTGCCGAACCTGCGTGCCGTGGGGCGCGCAATGGGCGAGGTGAAGGCAGGCTAAGGAGATCCAGCATGACTGTCGATCGCAGAGTCTTTTTTCGATGTTGTTCGGGCTTGGCGGCTCTCCTGGCGAACGGCAGGCAGTCGCGGGTGGTGGCGGCGCCGCAGCGGGTGCGGGAACCCGTTAAGCATCGTAAGAATTTTGTGGCTATACAGGTGAAGCCCTACGCCTGGGTAGACGAGGGCATCGAGCGCGTGCTGGATAACCTGCAGAAGGGCGCGGTGAACACCGTTTGGGCCTACACATATGATTACTCCGAGGCCCGGATGAAGCCCAACGGGCCGATTCCCCTGCCGGATCACGGGAAAGCGGGTGAGCCGGATTTCGTCGGCGGCGCTTTCTACGACTACGACCCCAAGTATTTCCGAAACACCATACTGAAGGATTTTCGCTCGCCGGATTACGGGAAACTCAACGTGATCGCAGACGTGGCGCCCAAGGTGAAAGCGCGCGGGATGGACTTCTTCTGCTGGGATTACAACAACGCATTTCCCATTATGAACCGAAGTATTCCCAACTGGTCACAGGTTACAGAGATCGACATCTATGGCCGGCGGACCAGCGGGCCTTGTTTCAATCATCCGGATTACCGGGCGCACCTGCGCGGCAAAATCGAAAGCTGCCTGAGCGGGTATGCCAGCCTGGTAAATGGCATCGCCTGGGGATGTGAACGCATGGGACCGCTACAGAACGCCATCGGCGGCACCTGGAGCACCAGAGGGCTCACCTGTTTTTGCGAACACTGCCAGGCGAAGGCCCGCGGACTGGGCATTTCGGTAGAGCGTGCGCGCGACGGTTATCGGCAGCTCGACGACTTTCTTGCGGCCGCAGCCGAGGATCGACATCTCAACGACGGGTACTTTGTCACTTTCTGGCGGCTTCTGATGAACTATCCGGAGATCCTCAGTTGGGAGAAACTCTGGACCGACAGCTACCACGAAGTACGCGCTGAACTGTACGGCATCGGCAAAGCGATCGCGCCCGAGAAGCCTTTCGGCTTCCACATCATGCAGAACATGACATTCAGTCCCTTCTACCGCGCGGAAGAGGACTATTCCAAGACTAAGGACTACGCCGACTACCTAAAGCTGGCAACCTATAACAATGCCGGCGGCCCTCGCATGGCGGCCTACATGGACCGCCTCAGCGCGACCGTCTTTCATGACGCCAAACCTAAAGATTTCTGCGAGTTCTATTACAAGATCATGAACTATCAGGAACGGCCTTACGAGGATTTGCCAAAAGCGGGGTTGTCGGCCGACTATGTAGCGCGGGAAACCAGGCGGGCTATCGCTGGCGTCAACAAACAAATCAAGATTTATCCCGGTATCGATATCGACGTTCCGGACAAGCTTACCGACAAACGAACTACTCCGGACGATGTGCGTCAAGCAGTGAAGGCAGCTTTCGGCGCCGGCGCGGATGGCGTGGTACTGTCCCGGGAATATGTGGAAATGTGGCTGGCTAACCTTACGGCGGCCGGCGAAACTTTGCGTCAACTTTTTGCATAGCGAGCTGCGCCATCGGCGCGCAGCCAGGAGGGACCAAATGAGACGTTTCGCAATTCTCGCATTGCTCCCGGCGCTTCTCCTCTTAACGCCTCACGGGCTCTGGGCACAGGCCGTAGCCAATGCCACCATACACGGCGTGGTGACAGACGGCACCGGCGCCGCTGTAGTTAATGCCCAGATCAAAGCCACTCAAATCGACACCGGGCAGAGTCAGAGCACGCAAAGCGGCGCGGACGGATCTTACATGCTGCCTAACCTGCCGGTCGGACCCTACCGCATCACGATCATGGCGCCATCGTTCAAAAGCTACACGCAATCCGGCATAACCCTCCAGGTGGGAAACAATGTCCAGATCAATGCCGCTCTGACGCTAGGCGCCGTCACGCAAAGTGTTGAAGTCTCGGCTAATGCTGCCATGGTCGAGACACAAAACACTTCGGTTTCGGAAGTGATCGACGAGCGGCGCATCACAGATCTGCCCCTGAACGGACGACAAGCCACCGATCTGATTCTGCTGGCGGGCGGCGCGGATGTTCCGGCGGGAGCCGCGGGGAGGTTTCTTACCACTCACGACTATGCCACCGCGACGGCAGTGTCCATATCCGGGGGGCAGGAAAACGGCAATAACTACTTGTTGGATGGCGGGGACCACAACGACTCACATTCGAACGTCAACCTGCCGTTCCCGTTCCCCGACGCCCTCCAGGAGTTCAGCGTTCAGACCAATGGCGTCTCGGCCCGCTACGGACTGCACCCTTACGCCGTTGTCAACGCCGTCACCAAATCCGGAACCAACCAGCTTCACGGCGATCTTTTCGAGTTCGTCCGCAATGGTGACCTGAACGCTCGAAACTTCTTTGCAGCTACACAGGACTCGCTGCGCCGGAATCAATTCGGGGGTACCGCCGGCGGCCCCATCCGAAAGGACAAGATCTTTCTATTCGGCGGATATCAGTCGACGCGGGTGCGGACGGCTCCGCCCCAAACTATCAGTTTCGTGCCCACCCAGGCCGCACTCACGGGGGACTTCAGCATTTTGGAGTCGGCGACCTGCCAGTCGAGCCACAAGGCGGTCACCTTGATCAACCCCAGCAACGGCGCGCCGTTCCCGAATAATTTCATTAGCCCCACACTGTTCAGCACACCGGCTGTGAACTTAGCGAAGCTGATTCCCGTATCGACCAACCAATGCGGCCAACTCGTCTATGGCATTCCCAACCCTAACAATGAGAACCAGGGTGTATCGCGCGTGGATTGGCTGCAGAGCACGCGGAACACGGTCTACGGCCGCTTCTTCGTGGCCGATTACGACAATCCGGCGTACTATACCAATAACATTCTTACGACTACGCGGTCGGGGCTGGAAGAGCGCGCGACGACTGCTGTTGCGGCGGACCAGTATGCGACATCGTCATTCGTGAACGCGCTTCACCTCACTTACACTCGTCTGGTCAATAATCGCACGGTATCTTCCCAGATGCCCTCCCTGGCTTCCCTGGGCTCGAATATGTTTAACCCGAACCCTTATTTTACGGATCTAAGCGTCTCGGGAAAGTTCACCGTGGGAGGGGGTTCCAATGCTCCGGCTACATTTGTGCGAAACTCGTTCCAGATTGCCGACGATGTAGACCTTATTCGGGGAGCGCACCACATCATCTTCGGCTTCGAATACATCGCGATGCAGATGGATGAAATCAATATCAATCTCGCGAACGGAGTATTCAGCTTCACGGGCGCTTCTACAGGCGACGCCCTAGCCGACTACATGATTGGAAGTGCGAATACCGTTCAGCAAGGAAGTCCATTTCAGATCGGTTTGCGCCAGAAATACCTGGGATCGTATGTCCAGGACGATATACGGGTGGCGAAGGGATTCACCGTACATGCGGGGGTACGCTGGGAACCGTCTCTTCCCGAACATGACATACTTGATCGCGGATCGCACTTCTCATTGCCCGCGTTCCTGGCCGGACAAAAATCGAGCGTGTACTCGAACTCGCCGGCGGGCTTGCTTTTTCATGGTGACGCGGGAATCCCCGCGTCTTATGCCAACGGTAACTGGCTGGGCTTTGCGCCCAGGGTGGGCTTGGCGTGGGACCCATCCGGGAAAGGGACGCAGAGCCTCCGCGCCTCGTACGGCATTTTCTTCGATGAGCCCGAAACCTTCACCGCGAGGGATTTTGGCGCCTCGGCCCCTTGGGGAAATGCGCTCTCTCTCACTCAGCCACCAGGAGGGCTTACGAACCCGTATCTGGGGTACCCGGGGGGAGATCCTTTTCCGCTGCCTTACCCGCCCGCACAGAATGCCACATTTCCCGCGGCTGGACAGTACATCAGCTTCCCGTTGAACCTGCACCACATGTATCAGCAGCAATGGGATCTCAGTTACCAGCGTCAACTTGCGGGCAACTGGCTTGTAACGGTGGCCTATCTCGGGAGTAAGGCGACCCACCTGCGGACCTCCATCGAAGAGAACCCGGCGGTGTATGTTCCCGGAAATTCGACAGTGGCTAATACACAATCTCGCCGTACGCTCACGTTGCTCAATGCGGTACAGGGCGCTCTCTATTCCAATATCACTCTCGCCGATGATGGCGTTAACACCAACTACAACGCTCTTCGGATCTCCGCCCAACACCGCTTCAGCCACAATTTCACGGTGCTTTCCGTTTACACATGGTCGCATTGCCTGCAGGATGCGGAGACCTACGGCAACCGGAATAGCTTGGGTTCCACACAGTATCAGGATCCCTATGACCGCAATTTGGATCACGGCCCGTGCGACACTGATTTACGCCACAATTTCAACAATTCGCTGGTTTATGAGACTCCCAAATTTACGAATGCGTTCGCGAATCAATTGCTGGGGCAATGGCAGTTGGGAGCGCTGGTCACCGTCCACAGCGGATTCCCTTTTACTCCCTTGACCGGGGTTGACGATTCACGGACTGGCGTGGGTTTGGACCGGCCGAACGTAGTTGGCAATCCGTACGTCAGAAACACAGATACCCTGGTCTGGATCAGCCCGGCGGCGTTTGTCGCGAACACGTTGGGCACATTCGGCGGTGCCGGCTACAACAGCCTGAGGGCGCCGGGTTTCTTCGACATAGATGCCAATGCGACCCGGTCTTTCCGCATCCGGGAAAACAAAGTCTTTCAACTGCGTTTCGAGTTCTTCAACCTGCTGAATCACACCAATTTCAGCACGCCGGTCGCTACGCTCAGCTCATCGAGTTTTGGCGTAATTCAGAGCGCGGCCGACCCGAGGATTCTTCAATTAGCCGCGAAGTTTATGTTCTGATCATGGCGGCTCTTCGAGCGTTGGCGCGCCCCTTCATCGCTGCGATTGCGGCCATAATGTCGGCGCCCTGGGTAATGACGCCCACGTTCGCGGCAGAGCCGTGGCGTGCGAGCGCGGCAGCAAATGCCTCCTGGAAATCCGATGTTGCCGATATTCCGATCTCCGTCGCTTCCTGGCTGGAGATCCCCTCGGTGACGAGAATCACTTGGATGCGGCGGCGCGTTTGATCGAAGGCCGGCTGGGATTTGGCTGAGAAAGGAAAGAAAATCCGAGAAGCTTGGAATTCCGAATAATGTCATGGGTGGTGAAATTCACTCGCCACGATGCCTACCTCGCCTCCACCCTGAAGTAGTCGATAGAGCCCTTCAGCCCGATCCTGCCGTGATTCAAATCCTGGCTCTCCATCTTATCGATTTCATTTCCATTCTCATCGGAGACCAGAATCCGCTCTTTCTGGACATCCAAGACCATCACGTACTCGGTACGCTTCTCATGTGGTATGTGGCGCTGTAACTTTTTATCTTCTGTGCCCTTGGCTGTTACGTGTCGTGTGACGCCGTTTTCGTCCATTTCGTACTCTACGTAATTGCTCGCGTCCAAGTAGTGAACCACCCAGCGGATCTTGTTGTTCCGAAGAAACTTCTTGGGTGGGCTGCTGAACCTGAACCTGACCTGTCGTAGGCCTTCCTTGAGAAAACAGGGGTCGGACCCTTTCAGTTCCAGCCAACCGGCATCAGTTCCCAACCGGTTACCACATTTTTCAAAAGCTTCCGTGTCATGCAAGGTCTGTCGCGGCGGGGTGATCGGTGGCGTCGGAGTTTTCTTCTGAACGGGCGCCAATGTCCACCGGACGGCTGTTTCGCCGCCTGATTCGACGTCGAAGTCTCCCTGGTTCGACTCATAGCCTGTCAGTCCGGCTTCAACGCGATAACGGCCAGCACGGACCAGCACTCTAGCGTTATTAGCAGTCTTAGGGTTGTCGTCGTCTGATCGGTGGTAGCTTATGGCCGCAGCGGAGGGGATAATTTGAAATATCAGAGCTCCAAATTGTTTGAGTCTCGCCTGCTCGCCGGCGATCTTGTCTGTCTGTCGCGCTGCAACGGGGCGTTCTAACGTAGCGTCTTCAAAACCGTCCTTGCGGAAGACAACTCTGCGCGTTCCGGGCTGGATATCATCGATTCTCCCAGAACCGTTATTGTCCAGTTGCCCTTTCTTTTCCCCGTCCACCCAAACTTCAGCTTGCGGTGTACCGCCCTGGACCTCCAGGGTCCCCGATGTCACTAAGGGTTCAAGTTGTGGCGTCAACGAATCGTTTTCGCCTTCCTTCAATGTGATCTTCTGTGCATAATCGTTGTATCCTTGCGCAGTGATCCTAACGGTGTGATCGCCGGGCGGCTTAACCACGGTCCAAAATCCGTTCCTGCACTGCCAGCCGCGATCCTTTTTGTCAATGAACAGATGCGCCCCCTCGACGCTGCAGGCGATCTTAATGGAACCCGTCGGTTGCGGATGCAGAGCGACAGTCAGTACTGGGAAGGATTCCATAGTGATCGGAAGATTGGCCAGATCCTTTCTATCGAAGGCTACTTCATGATTCGCTTCGGTAGGCTCAAGTGTGAGCCCTTCGGGTGGAACGGCCTGCGGCGGTTGCCCGGCTAGATTTGCCTTTACTCCCTGTGTGCTGCTATACAATGTGGCGGCGCCATTTAAACTCGTTATAACCTGCAAATCCTTCGTGCGGATTTGCTTGACCAAGGGCTGTTTTACAGCTTCGGCGACGAAAGTGAGAGACAGAATCTCAGTCGAACCGTTCTTGACCGTCAACGTATGGTCGTTCGGGTCGGGTGTCACCAACAAATCCTGGAGAATTCCATCGGCCAAATCACCCTTCTTCTGGTCGTCGATGAACACCTCTCCAGTCTTGTCGGCGGTTGCCAGGCTGATATGCATCGGCGCGGGTTCGAGGTTTATATCCCACGGGTCCGTCGCTTTCAGTGAGGCCTGATAGTCGCGATAACCGGGTTTGGTAGCCTTGACGTAATACGATACGCGAGGCTCCAGATCCAACTGGCCAGATCGAACCTTGCCGTCTACAGTAACAACAGCATCTTCCGGTACCACCCTGAGGAACACCTTCATTGTTGTGGGCGCAGAAGGTCTCGGGTGTTTGGCGGGGCGCGGCCAGAGCAGGGCCAGACCGGTTACGACGGCGGCAATCGAAATGATAACTATGGAGGGCCCCCAACGCGAACGGAGCAGTGGAACACCCTTGAACCACTGCGCGATAGCGAACCTCGGCAAACGAATGCGGGCCACGCGGGCGGATGTCGCCGCAAATAGTCGGCTCGACAGCGCAGGTAACCCCGTCAGGGCCGACAGGGTGCGGCGCTTACGAGCGGATGTCCCAGCCGCCACACTCTGCGCCGCAACTTCGCTGGAGACCGCTTGCCGGGCAGGTGCGGCTGGCGCGCCAATTCCGGGCAGCGTAGCGTTCGCACGCTGCTGAATTTCCGAGGCGACTACACCGATCTCCTGGTCATCCGGGTATTTGGTCCAAATCGATTGAGACCGCTCCAGAATCGATTGCCAGTCGTCTTTGACGGTCCGGGTCTCAGCGTCCTGACGCAATTGGCGTAACGTTTGAACGTCCTGCTCACGTTCCTGTCTTTTCCGAATATCGCGTACGGAGTTCTGAACCGTAGTCTGAAACTGTAACAGGCGAGCGTCGTTCGGATACTGGCTTAATGCGGTCTGGATCTTCTCGAGCGCCGCTTCTGCGTTTCCTGTCTCCATCAGATCGCGCGCCTCGGCCAGGCACTGGGGGACGTATTCCTTACGTTTCGCATCCAGCAGAAGCCCTCGCAGGCTGCGCGCGCCTGGGTGGCTGGCGTCGAGTTCGCACGCCTGCTGGACGAAAGGCTCCGCCTTCCTCCAGTCCGGGTCCATGAGAGGCCGCGCCTGCTCGACGAGAACCTGCACCAAGGTGTCGCGAATCAGGGTACTTTTGGGATCATAGCCGGAGGCGCGGCGCAACACGTCGGCCGCCTCCTCAAAACGGCGTTCCTCGATGAGTTGCTGGCCCGCCACCAGCAATGCTCGCGCCTGAAATGTACGTTCCAAACCTTCCCGCGCCCGCCGCTCGAGCCCGGCAAATTCCGCGTCCTGCGGGTTTTCCGCGAGTGCGCCCGCCGCGAGGTCACGCGCCCGGGCAAAATCGCTGGAATCCAGAGCCCGATCAATCGTTTCCACCAGCCGGGCCTTCGATTCGTCCTTTGCTTGGGCCTCCCGTCGTTTGGTTAACTGTGCTACTTCGACGTCAATGCCCGGATAGCGCGGATAAAGGTTGCGCAAGATGTCCCACTGGCCGAGGGACTCGGCGAACTGATTCCGCTCTTCGTATTGCCGCGCCTTAGCCACAATAGAAAAGGCCAGGTCTCGTCGTTCCCGCGTTATTTTGAGCGATTGCTGAAACTGTTGCTCGGCCGGGTATCGCTCGCACGCCTCCTTCAGGATATTGACCTTGCGGTCGAGGTCGGGTTCAGCGTTCACGCGCCGGCCGACCTCGGCGATATAGGCGGATTGATCCTGCCGTTGCTGTTCGACCGCCTCCAGCTTCAGCGCCTGGAACAGCGCATCGTTCGGGTATTTGCTCGAGAACTCGTCACAGATCTCAATCGCACGAGCGAAGGCCTTCTCCGCCAGGTGGCGGCGCACTGCTCCGTAACCGTTCTGTATGGCATCGCGCTCCGTGCGCACCTGATTATAGAAAACCTGGTAAGCTGCGTCGCGCTCCGGAACGGCGGCATCCGGGGTTTGGCTCCCGAGTTCGAGAAGACGCTCCAGCTTGCTCAGAGCGCTGCTCATTTCGCCGTTCTGATAGGCCAACATAGCCGATCCGTAGAGCTGCTCGCGTTCGCTTCGAATGCGCAGAGATTGCTGCTCGCGCCGGTCGGTCTCCGCCAGCAGATCACCGGCAGTGGTGTCGGATGGGCGGATGCGAAGGACTTCTCGCAGCGCCTGGCGCGCTTCGGCAAAATCATGCCGATCCAGATGTTTGCGAGCCAATCCCATCCAGCTTTCGATCTGGCGTTCGTTCCGCTGCTTCTCGACCGTCGAACGAAGTGCTAGGGCGTCGGAGTTCTCCTGATCGATGCTAAGAACTTCCTGAATCTTTTCGAGGGCCAGTGGGATTTCATCCTGCTCTACTCGGGTGCGGGCGCTCTCTAGCAGTTGCCGGATCTTCTTTTGTTTCGTTCTCTGTTGAATTTGCCCCCGCAGCAGAGTGATTTCTAAGCCGATGTTCCCTTCAGCCTCTAATCCTCCCAAGATTTCCGCCGCAAACCCTTCGTCCCCTTCCGCGAGCGCCTTCTTCGCACGGTCGATTCGCGGCTGGATTCGGGCAGGGTCGAAACGCTCGATCGGCTGGTTTAGAAACGCCTTCTGCAAACTCTCGCCCAGATCGCGGGCATTCACAAAACGATGAATCGGTTCCTTCGCCATCGCTTTGTGCACCACCATGCTCAGGAGCTGAGTCACGGCCGGATTGAGTTCGGAAGCCGGCGGAGGAATGTACGTGCGGAGGGCTTCAGCAGTTTGGACCGGTGTCGAACGCGCAAAGGGCTTCTTACCGGTCAGGGTCTCGTAACAGACAACGCCGATTGAGAAAAGATCGGAAGCTGGTGTCGCCGGCTTGAGATCCACCTGCTCCGGGGCCATGTATTGCCACGTACCTTTGTGGCCTGTCACGGAGTGAGTGCCGGCCAGATGTACCACGCCGAAATCAATGACCTTGGCGGTGTCGTCCTCCATGACGAAAATGTTGCTCGGTTTGATGTCGCGGTGGATTAGACCACGGTCGTGAGCAATCTGCAGTCCGCGGCAGACCTGAGTGATAATGCCGACCACGCGTTCGACGGTGAGCCGGGCACTGGAGTCTTCGATCAGGTGAGCAAGCGTCGCGCCACGAAGAAGCGGCATTACGAAAAATGGCTTCTTCTGGCCATTATCTTCGATTTCCCCTACGTCGCGAATGTCGACTATGTTGGGGTGGCAAAGGCCCGCAAGCAGCGCCCACTCCTTTTCGAACATCTCCACGGCGGTTGGATCGGAAGCGTCCCGCATGGTCTTGAGGGCGACGTCGCTCTTGGTCTTAATGTCCAGGGCGCGGTACACCACTCCCATGCCGCCTTGGCCCAGCAGCTCTTTGATCTCGTAACGGTCAGCTACTCGAGCTTGGACGACCATATTTCTGTGGCAAACATCGTATCAGTTTTTGTGTCCGCCTACTTTGTAAAGCGTGGAACCGGCGAATGTCGGGCTAAAAGTCGGCAACTGCCCCGTGAATTTTACGTCACGTTGCTTCCAGGCTAGTTTCATGTAGGGGCAACACTTGAATGAACCGGTTGCAATCCGGTGTTTCCTGGGCCAGTTTCGGCCGGTGTCGTGAACCCATCGAGCTGGACATATCACCCCGAGAAATAGCGAAACTCCATTATTGGGCTGAAATGAAATGGACTCGCCGGTTCAGCCAGAAAGTCCCTTACAGACATTGCGCGCCGGCCCCCCTGCCTGGACGTATCCGAATCTTAAACTCGCGAATGGCTTCGGTCAGGCCGGTAGGTTGCGGCCGGCTCCCACTGGCGTCTATGCGCACGGTTCCAACAGCGTGGATGAGGCAAGAACATCGGCGGTAATCGGCATGTTCAGAGACCTGGTTCGTTCCGGCATTGGGCCGTATGCCGCTTGCGAAGGGTCAGTTTAGGATGGAGGCGCGGGTCGGAATCGAACCGACGAATAAAGGTTTTGCAGACCTTGGCCTGACGACACTGCCGCTTATTTTTTTCAACAACTTAACCCACCACATCTGAAATTCGGGTCAAATCTGGGTCAAATGAGGCCTGTGAACTCGCCTCTTTGATCAAAGGGCCCGCAAGAAATCAAAAGGCCCGCCGATGTTTGAGGCATCGCGCGGGCCGGAAACCTTTGGAGACGTAATCTCATGACGAATATACCACGACGGGCCGAGGTGCGCCAATGAAAAGAGGCACACCAGAGCACCCCAAAATATATGAACTTTGCGACTGTCTGGGTTGCGACCGTCCAACCGCGCTCGGGTATCTTGAACTGCTTTGGCACTTCACCGCGAAGTATGCCCCGCAGGGGGATATCGGCCGCTACTCAGACCGGCGGATCGAGGCAGCATTAGATTGGTTTGGGCGCGGCAAACCGGCAGGAAAACTCATTGAAGCGCTGGTTGACGCGCGGTTAATCGATCGAGACGACGAGCATCGGCTCGTTATCCATGATTGGAAAGACCACGCAGACGATTTTGTGAGGAAAAGACTAGCACGCGCTGGTTTGAGTTTTGTTGGGGTTACAGAGAAAGTGACCGGACAAAATCCGGACAATGGCCGGAAAGTGTCCGACAGGCAGGACGAAAATGTCTGCCTGCCTGTGCCTGAGCCAGTGCCTAGCCAGAGCCACGCCGTACCAGTGCAGTTGACGGATTACCCGCTGAGTGCGGCGGCCGTTCGGCGACGCTTCGCGACTGC
>Ga0335081_10007785_pt1 | contig 17149 bp, 11 predicted proteins | sample Lox_Sample_35_FD_206713 | JGI IMG/M metagenome (GOLD analysis project Ga0335081, IMG submission 206713) | Soil microbial communities from Loxahatchee National Wildlife Refuge, Florida, United States - Lox_Sample_3.5 | ecosystem: Environmental > Terrestrial > Soil > Wetlands | place: USA... | reverse complement strand
GGGGTACAAGGCCCATCCTTTCGTCAGGAGCTTCGGACCGCCGCCGAGCCAACGATCGAACGGGATATCCCAACCGCCACTGAACGCGAGCCGCTGGCGCACATCCTGATCCGACGACGACCGGAACGCATTGTGGTCATAGTAGGGCACGCCAGAGTTCCTTTGCCGAAAGCCGGAAGCGTTATCGATGCTATGCCCCCATGTGTAAGCAAGGGTGAAGAATGTACTACCCACTGCCCGCCAGTCAGCGAACTGCCGGGTCAGGCTGGCTTCCAGGGCATTGTAACCCTGGTTGGCGATGTTCTCGAATGTATTCAGGTTGTTAAAGCCGTTGTCGGCAGTTAGGCCGTACTCTGCGTTCAGAAGGCGGTTGGTCGTTCCGAGAATCATGGGATTCGTATCAACCAGCGAGGTGAGCCCGTGGGCCGAACTGCCGACGTACGTCACATCTCCTACAAGGCTGTGTGCCAATTCCTGTTCCAGGCTGAAGCTGTAGTCGTACACGTAGGGAGTGTAAATATGGGGCTCCACGAAGAAAACCGAGCCGCCTCCAAACGGAAGGTAGCCGGCCGCCCCGAAATCCAGGTTCTTGGAGGGCGGCTTGGACGGGAACGGGTCTGGCGTGCCGGTTGAGGCATAAGGATCGGCCAGATAGCCGGGCGACCCGCTGGGGTTTGCCGAAAGGGGATTTGGAAACACGAGACCCACTCCGAAGTACGGAGCCTGACCATTGAATTGCAGGTTGTCCTCACCTTTGAGGATGTCGTAGAAAACCCCGAAGCCGGTACGAATGCTGGTTTTTCCGTTGCCGAAGACATCCCAGGCAATGCCGATTCGCGGTGCAAAGTTATCTTTGTCGGGGAAGTTGGATCCCCGTGGCGCCCCCGGATCGCCAGGGAATACCAAACCAATAGGCGCATTCACGAAACGCTGCGATTGTTCACCGGGAATGATCGAAAACGTGCGGCCCTGCGTATCCAGCTTGGGTTGGGCATATTCGTAGCGAAGACCCAACGTTAGCGTCAGATTTTTTCGCACGTGCCATTCGTCCTGAGCAAACCAATCGGTATGTTTGCTGCGAATGTTGGAAGGCGCCGCCCCGAACTGCTCAAAATAGTCTGGCAGACCGAAGAGGAAGTCAGCTAGTGAGTTTCCGGAGCCAATGCCGCCTGCCGTGCCGTCAAATCCAAAGACTCCATCCACGAGAAAGTCATATACCGTGTTGTTTTGGTACGCGGAAAAGTCCCCGCCGAACTTCCAGTTGTGCCGCCCTCGGATCCAAGTGACGACGTCCGAGTAGGTGTAAGTGTTGTTGATGAGCGTGGTGGGCCCGCCGTAATCGAAGCCGGTGGCCAACCCGGACTGGAAGGAGAGCAGCGGTGGACCGGTCTGATTATCCGAGGAAAAAGTCATCCCCAACTGGGACGCGGTCGGCAACTTAGCCGCCGGCTGAGATTGCAGGGTATTCGACCGCTGCGCGGTGATGCGGGCCTCGTTTAACAGCGTGGGAGAGAAGGTTTTTGTATAAACGACATTTCCAAAATATTGGCTGAAGGTATTGGTGTCCGGATAGCCGGGCACGTTGGCCCCTAACGTGAATGGACTCAGTTGTGGGTTCCGGTTGCCCCCCAGGGTTACCGAGAGCCGGTCATTTTGCGTAATCAGATAGTCGACTTTCCCTGTCAATTCGTTGCGATTGTCGGTGGAAGCCGCCTCGGGGGTCAGAGTCCCTGAAGGGGCACTCGGAAGCAGACCTGCCTTGATGTACGCCTGTGCGATAGGATCGACTTTGGCGGGATCGATAATTCCCTGCGCGGCTAGTGCCGGATTCGCCTGGAAGTAGGGAAACTGCTTCAGAAAGCCGGCCACAAGGGGATCCGGACCACCGTTTGCCGAATGAGAAAAGTCCCCTGTCAGTTCAGCCGGCGTATAGACCGTGACGGATGGGTTGAAGCCTGTAGCAGACTGCCGTTGCCCCTGGTAGCCAACGAAAAAAAACAATTTGTCATGCCCGTGAATCACCTTTGGAATAGTGATCGGTCCACCGACCGTGCCGCCAAACTGATTCCGTTTCAGAATGGGGACCGGCAGATCCTGCTGGTTGTTCAGAAACGTGTTGGCGTTGAAGTCGTCGTTGCGGACAAATTCAAACAGATCGCCATGAAGGCTATTGGTACCTGATTTCGTCACCACGCTGATAATGCCACCCGAGTTACGGCCAAATTCGGCCGTGTAGTTGTTTTGCAAAACCTTGAACTCGGCGATCGTATCGGGATTCGGATTGAGCACCACACCGTTATCCAGCAGGTCGTTGTTCAATCCACCGTCCAATAGGAACGTCACGGAATCGGACCGGCCTCCTCCTACGCTGTAGGTGCCCGCTGAGCCATTGTCGGGATTTGACTCGACGACACCGGGCAATGTGAGGGCCAGGTCGAGCGCATTTCGCCCGTTGAGAGGCAGCTCCTGCACTGGCCGGCCGGTGACGGATTGGCCGATCGTGGAGTTCACCGTCTCGACGTTCAAACTCTGGGATTCGACTACCACCGTCTCGCTGGTCTTTCCGATCGCCATGGGAATGTCCATGCGCAGCGTCTGGTTGATGAGTAACTGATGGGGGTCGGTCACCACCTTCGTGAACCCCTCATGTTCCACCGTGACGCTGTAGTTTCCAATTGGCAGATCGAGGACCTGGTAGGCCCCGTCCGCCGCCGTGGTGGTTTGGCGAGTCTCGTTGGTCGAGACATTGGTGACAGTGACTCTTGCGCCGGGAATGACGGCGCCTTGCGGGTCGGTGACCACGCCGGTAATCCGCCCATTTGCGTTCTGTGCGTAACCGCACACAGACGCGGATAACACAAGCAGCAGGAAAAGCGTGAGCTTTTTCACGAACTAACCCCCATTTGTTGGCTCAGACAGGAGCCGCGATTTTACAATTGTTACGACTTGGTAGCTCGACCCTAACAAATGGAGTTTTCCATGAGAGACCACGGAATGCAAGGGCCTATTGAGTTTACTTTTTTCATGTGACCCACTCCGAAGTGGTTAGGTGGCAGGAGTGATTGGCGAAGCGATGCGCGCAGGGCGTGGGGAACGGAGAACGTGGTTACAGGAGGCTGGTTGTTACAGGAGGCTGCACTCGGTCTGATTGAGTTTCAAAGCCACCGCTTCCAGCATTTCCTGGTAGTTCAACCGCCGCGTGGAACTTCCTGGCGGCAGTAGACGATCGATGCGGGAAGGATCCCATGGGGGCTCCGGGCCTATGGTGTGAAAGCCGCTGACGCTGGCAGCCGCGCATGCCGCCTGAACCAGTAAACGCGGCCGCGGCGTCTCGCGGGTGACTTCTTTGTGGTGATTGCCGATCACGTCTTGCAACATCGATGGAAAATTCCAAGTCTCGGCAAGGCTCTCCCCGATCTGGCAGTGATCGGCATCGCATAGCTTGCGCTCGGCTTCGAGTCTGTCCAGATCGCCGGTCAGAGCCTGGTCCGTGAATGCCGAATACTCGTGTGGGAAGAGCTTGAGCAGGGCAATGCGCCCGATGTCATGCAGGATTCCGGCCGTGTACGCGGTGGGCCGATCGACACCGCAGGATTCGGCCAACTGCTCACACCACAGAGCCGTAGCCAGGTTATGCCGCCACGAGCGATGCAAGAACAGGCTATCGCCATGGCCCAGGTAGTTTTTGATGGCGACTGTAATCACAATGTCGCGCAGCCGGTCCGCCCCAACGACGAACAGCGCTTGCATGATACTCGCAATCTCGTACCGGCAGCCGAGCAATACCGAATTCGCCACCCGGAGCACACGGCCCGATAACGCCGCATCTACCGCGAGCACCTGAGAGACTTCACGAAAATGAACCGTCTCTTCGCTGATGAGCTGGATGAGTCTGCACGCGGCCGGTGAGAACGGCGGCAGGGTCTTGACTCGGGACGCGCGCCCAAGGTGAGTGCCGGGATCGGATGCGATCAAAATAATTGCTCCCTAGGTGCTCTTCGGCACGGTAGTACAAAGCTTTAGAGAGGATCGGCTTAATGCCGGGGCGGATTTCATCCGAATAAGATGTGGGGCCGGCCTCGCTGCCGGATCGTTGTACTTCGTCTGTTCCGATGGGGCCGTTGCGAAAAGCACCCGGACCTGACGCCTCGAAACGCGTATGTGGATTACGCTTGTCGTTGTTCTGACAGTCTTCCTGGCCGCGCAAACAGTGGCGTTCGTCCTCTTCTTGCACCGTGAGAGGGCACGGCGCGAATTGGCCGAGCGGGACGCCGCCGATTGCCGCCTGCGGATGGTCGAGATCCAAGAACTGGCCCGCATTGGCACTTGGGAGTTTGATCTCGTCAATGACCAGATCCGATGGTCGGCGGAGACATTTCATATCTTTGGGCTACCGCCAGGGGCGGAGGAGCCCGAATTTGCCGACGTCCTGCTGGCGGTGGATCCGGAAGACCGGCCCTTGTTCGATCAGGCCATCGAGCGCGCGATCGCCGCGGGGCAGCCTTACAGGCTCGACTTGCGCATCCGCACCCCGGAAGGAACCCAGAAGTTCATTCACGCCCAGGGCTCGGCGGTTTACGGGAAAGTTGGAGCGGTGGTCCGGCTGATCGGAACCGTTCTGGACATCACCGACCGAAAGCGGGAAGAAAACCGGTTGGCTGAGCAGGCCAGGCGCGACACCCTGACCGGCTTGGCCAACCGGCGGTATTTCTCCAGCGAACTGGAACACGAGATCCGCGCTGCGCGAGAGGCCCCGCACGCGTTGTCGGTTTGCATGTGCGACATCGACAAGTTCAAACACGTGAACGATCATTACGGGCACGGCGCGGGCGACGAGGTGATCCGGGCGCTGGCCCGTTGCCTGGCCGAGGAAGTGCGCCGGGGCGACCTCGCCGCGCGCTGGGGCGGGGATGAGTTCTGCATCTTATTCCCAGCCACCAGCAACAGTGACGCTCAGACCTGCGTGGAGCGCATCCGGCAGAGGTTGGAAGCGGTCGTCTTCACCACCGAAAAAGGTCAACAGTACGGCGTCACCGGGACCTTCGGAATCGCGGAGCTGCGGCCCGGAATGAGCGGCGCCGATCTACTCGAATTGGCGGACCAGGCGCTCTATCGCGCCAAGCGGCTCGGCCGCAATCGCCTGGCCCTGGCGAGCTGAACCGACCGGGCCGCCATTCAACCGTGAAAAGATTTTCAGGCACAGCCGGAAAAAGCGGACGTCTGTCTGTTATCCCTATAGCAGAGCATCGGGAATGCGAAGAATTTCTGCAGCAGACGGGCTGTCGCTGGAGGCGCCGGAGAGCGTGCTGGAACTGAATTCCCTCGATGGACCGTGCGACGCTTCTGACCCGAAGCGGATCGCGGCGACCCTATTCGAACAGCAGCGGTTGTCCGTATATCGCTGCCTGGTGAGCCTCGGCTTGCGCCCCCAGGTGGCCGGCGAAATCGTTCAGGAGAGTTTTCTGCGCCTCTATCGTCATCTGCGATCGAATGGCAAGAACGATAACCTGCGCGGTTGGGTTTTCCGCGTCGCCCACAATCTGGCGATGAACGAATTGAAACGCGCGGGAACGGCAGATGCGGAGCCACTGGATTCTGAAGTGGATCCCAGCGGCGACCCCGAACAGGCGCTCCTGCAAAAGGAGCGGATGCGGCGGATACGAACCGCTATCGGCAGGCTGCCGCGGCGCCAGCAGGAGTGCCTGCACCTGCGCGCAGAAGGACTGCGGTACCGGGAGATCGCCCACGTGCTGGGAATCGGAATCTCGAGCGTTGCCGAATCCGTGCAGCGGGCCCTGGTGGCGCTTGCGAGGAACATGCCATGAGTAACCCAGGTGAAAACTGCTTGACGGACGCCCTGTTGCTGCGGGCTCTGGACGAAGAATTGCCGCCGCCGCAGACGTGGCAGGTGAACTTGCATCTCGAGAGTTGTGAATCCTGCCAGGCGCGGCTTGATCGGCTGCGATCGGTCTCTTCTCGTTTGGCGGAGCTTCACCAGATTGCCATGCCTCCGGATGCGACGTGCGAGTTCGCAGCGCGGCTCGCGAAAGCATCGCGGGAGCCGCATTGGACGTGGCCGCAATGGTTTGCTCATCGCCGGCCTCTGTGGCAGAAGCTTGCGTGGGGCGGAGCGGTCGCGGTGGTGATTCTGGCGGGCATCAAGGTGCTAACGACCCATCCACCAGCTCCAGTACAGCAGGTCTTCCATCCGGTGCGACGCACGGCGGCGCCACCCGCTCCGCTGCAAGTTGAAGCCGAAATTCCTGTGCAGGCCCGGCGCGCGCGGCACATTGTAAGGAAGCGTGTGCCGCGGGAACAGTTTTCTGCGCCGGCACGCGCGTCAACTCGAGAAATTGCGACGCCGTTCTTCGACCTGCCCTTCTCGGACGCCGCCCTGCCGCTCGATCAGGCCACGGTCATTCGTGTGGAATTGCCGCGCTCCGCTCTCGAGCTGGCAGGTCTACCCGTGGATGAGGACCGGCGGAATCAACGCATCCGGGCAGATTTGGTTTTGGGCGCGGACGGTCTTGCACGCGCCATCCGTTTTGTGGAATAGAGGTTTTCAAATAGAAAGGAACTACAACGTATGAGCGTTCGATTGCATCAGAGCATTGCCGTTATGACGGCCTTAGCTGGCTGCGCTTGTGCGCAGGAGACTGCTCACGTCATGGTTGGCGGTGGCGATGTCCGCTACTACAACATGCAAGTGGGGCCCGCCGACAAAGTGGTCAAGGGATCTCCCTACACGGCGGAAGCCGTCACCGAAACCATACAAACCTTGGCCAATGGCACTCGCATTACGCACAAGAGCACGGCGCAGTTGGCTCGGGACAGCGAAGGCCGAACGCGGCGCGAGCAGACTCTGGACGTCGTCGGGCCATGGTCGACGAGCGGCGAAGCACCGAAGTTCATCACGTTGAACGACCCGGTGGCGGGTGTGAGCTACCATCTCGACCCCAGGACGAACACCGCGGTGAAACTGCCCTCAGTGAAGGGCGCAATGCCCCCTCCGCCAGGCCCGGGGCCGGAGTTTTTCTTTGCCACATCTGGCGACGGCCCAGCCGCAGGCGGAGCCATGGCGAAGCTGAAAGCGGAAGGGGTGGCGACAGCCGCGATCTCGGCGGGGGGAATGGCAGTCGGCCCCGGCGCGATCTCGGTCTTGAAGATCAAAGAACCAGGCGACGCAAAAAGTGAATCGCTCGGCCAGCAGACCATCGAAGGGATACCCGTCAACGGCACGCGCACAACGCGGACGCTTGCAGCAGGTGCCATTGGCAACGATCAGCCCATCGAGATCGTTTCGGAAACCTGGTACTCTGCGGACCTGCAAATGGTGGTCATGAGCAAGCACAGCGACCCGCAGATCGGTGAGACGACTTACAGACTCACGAATATCCAGCAAGCCGAGCCACCACACTCGCTGTTTGAAGTGCCCGCGAACTATACCGTTCGCGATGAAAAGCCCATGATCCTCGAACAGGCGCCCACCAGTACGACTTCGAAGTAACTCTGCCAGATGGGGCACGGGCCATCGCGCCCGTGCCTCGATTTGTTGCCTGCTGAAAAATCCCACAGAAAAAGCGACAAGTTTACACTTATTGTTGAGTCAGCGTTTCAGTGCATTCGAGAATTCATCATTCCGTCACTATTGCTTAACTTTTCGACGTTAGACTACAGGTTCTAAATCGTACAACCCAGCCCCAAGGTTTCAGGAATAGGAGCAAACCTATGCATCGTCGAACGAGGAGATACGTGTGCCCAACCGGCGTCTTGGTGGTAGCCGGGTGGGTGATCGGCGGCATCGCGCCGATGGTCGCGCAATCAACATACGGCACCATCGAGGGCACGATCACCGATGCCAGCAGCGCGGTGATTTCCGGCGCGAAAGTGGAGGCCCTGAATCAAGGCACCGGCATCACGCGCGATATGCTGACCGGCAATGATGGACATTATGAATTCTTGAACCTTGATCCCGGCTCTTACACGATTACAGTTTCTGCTCCGAATTTCACAACCAAAAAAAGCACAGACGTGCCACTGAAAGCGCGTGAGACTGTTCCTGCCTCGTTCCAGCTGCAGATTGCTGGCGGAGGCGAGCAAGTGACGGTAGTCGCCGGCCAGGAAGTCATCACCGAGGATCAGACCCGGTCGACTTCACACTCGGGGGACGAAATCAACTCTCTGGCATTGAATTTCCGGGCCACATCTCATCCCAGCCCCCTTGCAGTCGTAACACTGGCTCCCGGTGTGCAGGAGGACGGCAGCGGTAACTACACCTTCTCAGGCCAGTTGCCGACGGCGACTTCATTCTCGCTGGATGGAATCTCGACGCAACTGCCGCGCTATGGCGGGCCGACGCAAGACCTGCTTCCCTCGGTCGAAGGGATATCCGAACTGCGCGTGAATACCGCCGCGAATAGTGCCGAGTATTCGCAAGTTACCGACGTGACCGCCATCAGCCGCAGCGGGACCAATGACTTCCATGGCGGCGGCTTCTGGTATTTCCAGCGCAAGAGCTTCGATTCACAGGATCCAATCAGCGGCATCTATCCGAATGGAGATGCGGACACCTTTGGCGCCTCCATCGGCGGGCCCGTGCTGATCCCCGGCCTGTACGACGGTAAAGATCGCACCTTCTTTTACTTCGATTACGAAGGGGTTCGACTGAACACGAATTCGCTGATCAGCACGAACACAATACCCACGCAGTGGCGGACGGGAGACTTCTCGGGGGCTGGGGCCACAATCATTGACCCGACCACCGGCGCACCTTTCCCTGGGAACATGGTTCCATCCAGCCGCATCAATCCGACCTCCGCCAAGATCCTTCCGTTGTTCTTCCCGAACCCGACCAATTCAGAGGCCAGCTTGAGCGCGTTGAACCTGGTACAGCCGTTTCCCGGCAGTTATACATCCGACGGTTTCGACGGGCGCATGGATCACAGCTTCACTGCCAATCACCGGGTTTGGGTCCGTGTCACACAGAAGAACATCCCGGTCGAAGGAACGGACGCGGCGTTAGGGGCTGGCGGTGCCGGCGACACCTCGTACAACCCGCTCATGGGCTCGTTCACGACTGGTTCCGATCTTCTGAACATCGGCGGGTCGTACAACTGGATCATCCGCCCGAACCTCATCAATGAATTCCGCATGGGCTACTCACGCGCGAATTTCAATTTCAGTTACCCGCTGGCCAAGCAAGGCGACTCCATCATTTCCAGCCTCGGGATCACGGGGCTGCCGGGTTCGCCCAAGAACGGCCTGGGCGGAGTTCCAGTGTTCTACATCGGCGACATCATGGGTGGCGCGACGAACCCGTATGGCCATCCCAGACTGAACAAGAATGGCGTACTGGAAATCGGAGACGGCTTGTCGTGGGTTCTGGGCCGCCATAATCTGAAGTTTGGCGGTGAGTTCCGGCGGCTGAACTATCAGGACAACATTACATTCGAACTCGGTGACGAATACGGCGATTACCAATTCTTTGGCCCCTTCACATCCGGTGCTGGCGCGGTGCCGGTGAACGCCGACGTCCACGGAGTAGCTGACTTCATGCTCGGGCTCGTGTCCGACGCCCAGCAGGCAGCGAATGGTCCGGACGGCAAGCCGTTTGGCTACCACTACGGCGGCTACGCGCAGGATGAATGGCGCATACGGCCCAATCTCACCATTAACTACGGAATGCGTTACGAGGTCAACACGCCGTTTGATGATGCGACGCACCAGCTAGGCAATTTCGATCGCCACTACCCCGGAGGGCGTCTGGTGGTGCAGGGGCAGGAAGGGTTCAATCTGATCAGTCCTGCATGGCGGCAAGAAGTCGGCGATACACCATTCGTTACGAACACCGCGGTGGGCCTGCCAATCACGCTTCGCTACACCTACCTGGGAAATGTTCAACCCCGTCTCGGGTTCGCATGGAAGCCGTTTAATAACGAAAATACGGTTATTCGCGCTTCCGCGGGCATCTACTCGGTTCCCGTGCTTGGAGCTGTACTGTACTCGCTGCTCGGCGTCGACACCAGCTTGTTTGCGGATTTCCCTTCGACCGCGACCAATCCGCGCACTTTCCAGAACGTGTTCTCGGGAGTAGGGGGCGTCGGTTCGCACCCCGGCTACCGGCGCGCCAACGATTACAATTTGAAAGATCCGCGCGTCGAGCAGTGGAATTTTTCCATTGACCATAACATCGGCTATAAGACGCTGATCAGGGCGGGCTACACGGGTTCGCACACGTACAATCTGATCTACAGTCCGGATTTGAACCAGGTGGCGCCCAATACGGTCGGGTATGCGGCGCTCACTGCAACCGACGCGCTGCGCCAGCAGAACTTGCGGTACCCGAATTTTCGCGAAGTTCTAACTCGCGACAATGGACCGAGCGACAAGTACGAGGCGTTGACTTTGGAGCTCAATCGCCGGTTCGCCAGCGACTTGACCTTCCAGACCAACTATACGTGGGCACACAACGACACCAACGCGCTGGGCGTGGCGCCGAGTTCCGCGATTCCGCTCGGCGGCCAAGGCGACAACGGCGGCAACGTGAGCAATTACTACGACATCAAGGACGACACGGGCAACGCCTATTTCAACCCGCGGCACCGATTCGTGAACACGCTCTTCTACTACCTGCCGTTTGGCCGAAACAAGCAATTCCTGGGCAATGTCAGCAGGGGCGCGGACTTAATCGTGGGAGGCTGGAGCGTTACTGGTGTCACGTTATTGCAAACCGGCCCTTGGCTCACGCCATACTTCCCCAGCGGCTTGTCGGATCCTTCCGGGACCGGCCCCCACAACCGCTCGGTCGCACAGCAACGCCCGGATTGCGTCTCGGGCCAGTCCGGTTATCTTTCCAACCCGACTATTTCCGACTACTTCAACGTCAACGCCTACTCGGTACCGGGCAGCAATATCGGACGCTACGGAACCTGCGGTGTCGGCATTCTGCAAGGTCCCGGCACGGCCACGTTCTCGATGTCGCTTGGCAAGACTTTCCAAATGAACGAACGGATGGGCTTGCGCTATGAAGCCCAATTCGCCAACCTGTTCAACGTCGAGAACAAAGGCGTCCCCAACCTGAATGTGGCCAGCGGCTCGTTTGGCACCATATCGCAGAGCCAGCTCGTACAACAGGCGGGACCGCGCACCATCCAGATGATGCTGCGTTTCGCGTTCTGACAACTTCCGCTGCTTGCACTCGAAGCGGCCCTAACTCATGCCGGTACACCGCGCGGACGTCGCCATAGTGGGCGCAGGTATTCTGGGCCTCGCTCACGCTTACACGTTCGCGCGCAAGGGCCGCTCAGTAGTTGTTTTCGAGCGCAATGCACGAGCGGAAGGCGCCTCAGTTCGAAACTTCGGCATGATCTGGCCGATCGGCCAAGCCGCCGGCGCAACACATGCACTGGCCCTGCGCAGCCGCGAGATCTGGCTCGATGTACTCCAGTGTGCACGGCTGCCCTACTTAGCGACGGGTTCGCTTCACGTTACGTATCGCGACGATGAAGCGGCCGTCGCGCGCGAGTTCAGCGAAATTGGCCCTTCGCGGGGATACGAGTGCGCCTGGCTTGACGCGGAAGGCGTGCAGGCGCGAAGTCAGGCCGTCCGGCCGGCAGGTCTTCTCGGCGGACTCTGGAGCGCGCTCGAACTCACCATAGATCCCCGTTCCATCCTCGACAAGTTACCGCATTTTCTCGCCCAGCAAATGGGCGTGCAGTTCCGCTATGGATGCCCGGTGCGCTCGGTCGCACTGCCGCGGGTCGAGGCGGGAGAAGAGCAATGGCAAGTGGATCAGGCGATAGTCTGCAGCGGCCACGATTTCGAAACGCTTTTTCCCAGCCTGCTCAGGGAAGCCGGCCTGACGCGCTGCAAATTGCAAATGATGAGAACTCAGCCGCAACCTGATGGATGGCGGCTGGGGCCGTCGCTCGCCTCAGGTCTGACGCTACGGTTTTATCCCGCTTTTGAAATCTGCTCTTCCCTGCCCGCGCTGAAGCAGCGAATCGCAGCCGAGATGCCCGAATACAACCGCTGGGGCATTCACCTGCTTGTTTCGCAAACCGAGCAAGGTGAGTTGACCCTCGGTGACTCGCACGAATACGGCGAGACAGTCGACATCTTCGACAGGGCTGAGATCGACCGGTTGATCCTCGACTATCTGGCCACCTTTCTCGCTGCGCCATCTCTGGACCTTGCTCAGCGCTGGCACGGAATCTACGCCAAACACCCAACGCAACCCTTCGTTTCGCTCTCGCCTGAACCGGGCGTGCGCATCGTCACGGCGACCGGAGGTTCAGGCATGACTCTTTCCTTCGGCATCGCCGAACAAACCGTTTCGCGAATGGAGGCTTAGCTGTATGGGAAACACATTGCTTGGCGCCGTAGTCGAAGTCGAGCGACTTTCCTTTGATCCGAAGCGCGTCACCATCCATTGGAGCGACGGCCACAGAAGCACCTTTGACGCTATGTGGCTGCGCGACAACTGCCCTGCGGATCGTGATTCACGGAACGGGCAACGGTTGGTGGATATTGCGGATCTGCCGGAGGATCCTGCGATCGGCGCTGTGAGTCAGAATTCCGGCGCGGCTGTCCTGATTACATGGCGCGGCGAGCCGAAGTCCAGTTGGTTTCCTCTGGGGTGGCTGCGCGAGCACTGCTATTGCGACCAACACAGACAGTCGCGCAAGCGCGCGCCAATGGTCTGGCGAGCCGATCAGGGCAGCCGCTTGCTGTGGATGCAATACGCCGACGTGCTTGCCTCGAGACGAGCCGAGGCGCAGTGGCTTCGGGCGATTGCGGACCAGGGAATCGCGTTTCTACGGGGCGTCCCGGCGCAGGATGGGCAGGTGCTCGAAGTAGCGCGCCTGCTTGGCTACGTTCGCGAGACTCATTACGGCCGAGTTTTCGATGTTCGCTCCCTGCCAAACCCCAATAATCTCGCCTTTTCCGACCGCGGCCTCGGCGTGCACACGGACAATCCGTACCGCGAGCCCGTGCCTGGCCTGCAAATCCTGCATTGCATGCGAGCGGATGAGGAGGGTGGCGAGAGTTTGTTTGTTGATGGATTCGCAGTCGCAGTCGAGCTCCAGGCACAAGACCCACCCGCGTTTGACACGCTGACGCGAGTGCCGGCGCCTTTCGCATTTTGTGATGATTGTGCGGATCTGAGAGCCGAACGGCGTCTGCTGGAGCAGGGTTCTGACGGCGAAATCGCGGCCGTTCACTACAACAGCCGGTCGATCCGTCCGGTTTGCCTTCCCTCCGAGGAGTTAGTGGCGTTCTACCGTGCATACCGGGCCTTTGCGCGGCTGTTACGCGATCCACGGTTCGAGTTCCGAGTCAGGCTCCGGAGCGGAGATCTGGTGGCGTTCAACAATAGGCGAATACTCCATGGGCGAACTGCCTTTTCATCAGCAGCCGGACGCTGGCTCCAGGGCTGCTACGTGGATTGGGACGGCCTGATGAGTAATCTCGCCGTGCTCGAAAGAAAGTAACTCGCTACTTAGTCGCCTGCGATTGACTAATCAACCCCTAAATAGTTACTAAAGATAACATCCAGCGCATATCCCAATAGTTAGCTAGCCTATCTTTTTACGGTAATGACTACTACTAAATCTCGTTTACATTATGGGAACTCAGGTACTATTATTGAGTTGTAAAGTTTTACTGGCTTCCGGATTAGGGATACCCGTGAGCCCGTAAAGTGGTGAGCATATGTCAGCCCGTGAGCAGTCCGGAAATTCGAAACTAGTGGCGATCATGGCCAAGGGGCAGATCGTCGAAGTTTGGCAGATATTATGCGACCGCACCGACTTCCGCGAGCGCGAAGCCGTGGTTCCGCAAGAGGTGCTAGGCCATGTGGTTAAGGGACGGCGGGAACGCCAGATCGTGCAACGGCACCAGACATCCCGCCAGGAATGGGGCCACTTCCTGATCCGCCGGTTTAATGCCAGACGCACGCAACCCTGGATGTCTTCCCTCGGCTTGACGACGCTCGTGCCCGGCGCTCTGTTAGCGGCTGGCTCGGCAAACCAAGGCGTCGCCACGGTGCCCATCGGAATGCTCGTTCTCCAGGGGGCCATGGTGGTGATGGGCAGCCTGATGGCCCTCACCGCAGCGTGGCGGCTGATCACCAGGCGATGGCTATCCGTCACTGGACAGCCGCTCGAATCGCTCGGCGTATCTAGCCACGCCATGGGCTTTCCGAGTGATGTGGTGGCGTGCGAGGGAGTTCCCAGCGGCTACGGACGGGGCAGTTTCAAGGGCTTCGTGGAAGTCGAGTTACCGTTGGGTGAATGGGAGCTGGTGGAAGACAAGGTTATCGAAACCCCTAAACGCCGCTGGTAGCGCTTTAACTTACTTTTTTCGCCGGAGTCGCAGTCCCCCGCCCCATCTTTTCCATCTCGTTGAAGTAAACCTTGCGCCCTTCGTCCATCGCCATGTTGGAGAGAATCACCGCAACTGAGTCTGCCAATCCCGTCTCCAAATCCGCCAGCGGGCGTTTGCCACTACGGCAACTTTCGAAAAAGCTATCGAGTTCCGTGTCCACGGGGTTGTGCTGCTCTTCCTGAAGAATCACTCCCTTCGAAGTCAGCCAGCGCCGCGCGAATTTCGCTTCGCGGCTGAAAAAGCTCTCATTACCCGTAAACTCCAGATCGCTGGTCATGATCGGAATAGGTCCGTTGGCGCCGCCAGAAGCGACCATGGTTGCTCCGGCGACGAACTTCTCGTTTTTCTTCTCATTCGCATTCGTGACGGTCGTGGTGCGCGGCGGCTCGCGATACCACCAGGCAATCGCCGGGTGGACATCTTCGCCCACCGTAATCTCCACCGTTCCATCGGTGCCCATAATAATCTCACCCATTTCCGGCCGAGTGCCATTAAAATAGGGCAGGAATTGATTAGTGCTGATAGATGAGTAAGTCAGCTTTTGGCCCTGCGGATACTTATAAATCAACTGGATGTTGTCGTAGACATCGCGCCCGTCCTTTAGCATGTCCAGGCTGCCCAAGCCCATCACAAACTCCGGCGACGCGCCGAACATCCAATCGGACACGTCCACCTGGTGTGACGTCAATTCCGCTGTCAGCCCACCCGACATGGAACGATAAAGCCGCCAGTTGGCAATGTTGGATTCCCCACCCGGCTTCATGGTCCACAACGTACTGGGCTTGTTGATCATGTTACGGTGCCACTGCGCATGAATGTGATGGACGTTGCCGAGAATGCCTTTATCCACCATGCTCTTCACCGTCTGGTAAAAGTAGCTGTAACGCCGTTGCAGGCCGGTTTGCAGGACTTGCTTGGGACGCTCTTCGGCGAGCGCGCGCAAAGCGTGGACCTCTTCCGCCTTGAAGACCAGGCATTTTTCGCAGAACACATGCTTGCCGGCCGTTAGCGCGTCGCGCGTGATGGGGAAGTGTACGAACAGCGGAACGGTGACAAAGACCGCGTCCACCTCCTTCTGCACCAGAAGCTCGCGATAGTCCTTGAATGTCTTCGGGTTGTTCCCGATGGTCTGCACACCGTGGTCAAGATTCTGCTGCTGAATATCGCACAGCGCCACGCAACGCCCGCTGTCGATGCTCTTCAGGTGCTTGAGGAGATACGAGCCGCGGCTACCGGTCCCGATCATGCCGAATTGGACCTGGTCGTTGGCCGCTCTTACGGTTTGGATGGCGGGAGCGCCCTCGATCTTCCGCGCCGCCGCCATCACCGTCGCAGCGCCGGCCGCCTTCATTACGTCGCGCCGCGTCAAGTCCTTTTCCTGGGCCATATGCATTCCTTGCTGTTTTAGAATTGGAGCTGATTTTACAGTGTATCCATTCAACCGGGGGTTCACAACGGATTCCTGGGCATTCGCCCCTCACATCTGCGCTATCCTCATCTCTTATGGCGCCCAAAGCAGCGGTATTCGGCTGTTCCGGACAACTTGGTGTGGAGTTGGTTCGCGAACTCCGCGAACGCGGCTACGAAGTGACTGGTTGGGAGCGGGCTGCCGTGGACATTGCGGATGCGCAAAAGGTCGAACGCGTGCTCGCGAATCTCGACCCGCAGGTGGTGATCAATGCCGCCGCCTATAACCAGGTGGACGTGGCGGAGAAAGAGCCTCAGGCCGCCTACATCGCCAACGCCCTCGGGGTCCGCAATCTGGCCTTGGCCTGCCGCCAGATCGATGCGCAACTCGTTCACTTCTCCACCGACTATGTTTTCGACGGCACCGCGAATCGCCCGTACCGCGAGGACGATCCCTGCCACCCTCTTGGCGCTTATGCTGTCTCGAAGCTGGCGGGCGAGTTGTATGCCCAAGCCTATCTCGAACGCCTGCTGATCGTGCGAACCTGCGGCGTCTTCGGTCCCGCCGGGCTCAAAACCAATCGTGGCAATTTCGTCGAATTGATGTTGCGCCTCGCCGCTGGCGCACAGCCCATCCGCGTTGTCGAAGACCACATCGCCTCACCAACCTACGCGCCGCTGCTGGCCTCGCGCACCGTCGACTTGGCGGAGAAGAACCAGCGCGGCATCTTTCACATCGGCGGCGGGACGCCCATCTCCTGGTTCAATTTCTCCAAACTGATTTTCGAGGCCGCCGGCTTGAAACCGTCACTCCAGCCGACCAATGAGCGCGAGTATCGCACCGCAGCCCGGCGTCCGAAGTATTCAGCGCTCTCCAACGAGAAGATGGAGCGCGCCGGTCTGCCGCCGATGCCGCCCCTGGCGGAATGTCTCAGAACATACCTGGCCGCGCGCGAGAAACTCGGCAGCCCGGCCAGGTTTTAACCCCGTTCCTTGTATACTTGTAAACAGTAATGCTGCGCCGGATCGGACTCGTTGGTCTTGTGCCATACGTTTGTCTGGCGGCCGGCACTTCGTTCGAAAACACGGTCCAGCCCTTCCTCAAATCCAATTGCGTGCTGTGCCATAACGCAAAATTGAAGGTTGGCGGCTTGGTTCTCGACGGCTATTCAGATTCCAAAACCGCCCTCCAGGATCGCGACATTTGGGAGAAGGTCGTGCAGAAGTTGCGTACCGGCCAAATGCCGCCAAAGGGCATTCCTGCGCCCCCGGCGCAGCAAGTAGCGCAGGTCACAGCATGGTTCGACGCGCAGTTCGCGCGGCTCGACCGCGAGATGAAACCGGACCCCGGCCG
>Ga0335081_10007784_pt1 | contig 17150 bp, 18 predicted proteins | sample Lox_Sample_35_FD_206713 | JGI IMG/M metagenome (GOLD analysis project Ga0335081, IMG submission 206713) | Soil microbial communities from Loxahatchee National Wildlife Refuge, Florida, United States - Lox_Sample_3.5 | ecosystem: Environmental > Terrestrial > Soil > Wetlands | place: USA... | reverse complement strand
ATTTTCTCAGTCTCAGCGCCGGCGACTTTCGCCAGGTGATCGAGATGGCGTTGCGGCAGCGTGGCGTGACCGCGGCCGCGAGCTGACACGGCGGCGCTGCGGCGCGTACACCGGTCGAAAACGTGCGTGACGGCGCTGCCGGCGAATTCTTCGCCCGGCCGCTTGAGCTCGGCCTCGCGTTTCACGCGCTTTCGTACCGGTTGTCGTACTCAATCAGAAAGAATATGGAATCGAATTGCCGACTAACCCGTGGCCGTTAATTCGTCGGGCCCCGAAAACGTTGCATTGAAACTTTAGCCGTTACTTGCGCCCACGCACTGGCACGAAGGGAATCGAAAGCCCCTGCGTGTAGGCGGCGCGGGTCACGATCGTGAACTTGAGCCACGCTCCTGCGGCAGCCAGCGCCAGACCCGCAACAGCGGCGAGTACGACCAGAGCAGGAACCAGCAGCGCGGTCACGAGCAACACCGCCGGCAACGCCTGTCCGAGCGCGTGGTTCGGAATGGAAACACGGTGCAACGCCGCGATCGCCGGGGCAGGGGCGTATGCCTGCAAGCGCTGCCGGTAGTATTCCCAGGTCGCCGCCCGCGCCAGCAAGGCGACGATGGCCGCCAGGAGTGCCCAGGCCGGCGGCGGGCCGGTGACAATGGTGAGCAACAAGAGGAGCCCGATTCCCTCGGTAAGTCCGGTGACGACGATAACCGGCTGTAGAGCCGGCTCGCGCCATGCCGGAATTCCGTGTGATGCCTGCAGCATGCGCGCTTGGCAGAACAGAAAAGCGAAGGCCAGGACGGCAGCCGCCAGCGCAAACGGCGCCGCCAGCTGATGCAGCTGGGGCGGCAACGGCACGATGTTTTGGTCGAAAATGACGGCGGCTGCGGCAAACGCCAGCAAGGGCAGTGCCAGAAGAGCTTCGCGGCTCATCCAGGAAGTTTGCGGATGGAAGAAGACATTCAAGGCACGCAGCGGCCGGCCGATCTCCAGCCAGACCATCGATAGCCCAAAGCCGATCAGGGCGATCGCCAAAATCCCGGCCGGGAAATACGGCCGGCCCGCGCTCAACGCCGGCGCGGCCGCAACCAGCAGCCCGGTGCCGGCGCCGCCGCCGACGAAATTCCACGCCGCGCGAGCGTCCCAACTGCGCTGGACGCGCGGCGCGCCGCTACTGCTGCTGCTGCTGAGGGTCGGGCTCATGACGTTTGTTGATCCCACAGATAGTAGAAGCCAGGGTCGGTGCCCAACCCTTCGTGCATTCTGAAGTGCTTGTTGTCGCGCAGCAGTTTCGACACTCGGCTTTGCGGATCGTCGATGTCGCCGAAGGAAAGTGCGCCGGAGATGCAAAGATTGACGCAGGCCGGCGTCGCCTCGGGGTCGACGCCTGGCGTCAATCCGCGCGCGACGCCCGCGTCGACGGTATCCGCGCAGAACGTGCATTTGGTGGCGACGCCGATGCGGGACTCGTCCGCGCGCAGGTCTTCATCGGCGGTGGGCTCACCGCCGAAGGCGAACTCGCGCTTTCCGACCTTGTATCGGGCCTCATACGGACAGGCGACCATGCACGCGCCGCAGCCGATGCAAAGGTCGTAGCGAATGTCCACGATCCCGTCCGGGCGCCTGCGCGTCGCGGTCGTCGGACACACCCATTCGCAAGGCGGCTCGGAACAATGCTGGCAGCCGGTAGGCACAAACATCCGGCGCACTTCCGGATATTCGCCGACCTCCAGATCGAGCACCCGTCGCCACTGCACGCCGGGCGGCGTGGCGTTGGCTTGTTTGCATGCGGCCGTGCAGGTCTGACAGCCCACGCATCGCCGCAAATCGGCCACCATCACGTATCGGGTCATGGCCGGTCCTCTATGGCGCGGACCGAGACCCGCACCAGGTCGGAGCCGGAGCCGGTCGAGTCGGTCAGATCGAGCGAAAGAGGCGCGACGGTATTCAGGCTCGGGAAGTGCAGATCCTTGGCGTACGGCGTCTTCCAATGATCGAACTGCCCGACGATGACGATGGTATCGGGACGGACGCCCTGTACGAGAACTGCCCGCCCGCGCGTGCTATTGGCGACCGAACGAACCTCGACCAGATCATCCTGACCGATACCGAGGCGCCTTGCCGTTTCGAGGTTGAGAATGACGCCGCCATGCCCGCGCATGTTCTGGCCGACTTCATTCATCAGCGGGATGCCGGCGTTGTTGCCGGCGGAATATTGCATGCTCTTGGTGGTGATGAGCCAGAACGGATAATCGGCGGGATCGGCTCCGGTCTTGCGTAGCGCGCGCTCCCAGCGGCCCGGAACGTCATCCCAGATCGGCAGTGGCGCATATTCTTCGAGCTGGGCGTCCCACCAGTGGATGTCGTGCTCGTGCAGCCGATTGGCGAGTTCCTGGCCGGCGCGGAACAGATGGTCCTGATACGGCAGCTCGAAGCGCAGATTCTTCTCCACCATGGTCGGGTAGAGGTACCAGTCGAGCCGCCTGAAGGGCACGACAAAAAAGCCGTGCTCCTTGAACCAGGCGAGGTCTCTGATCTCAGCGCCGCCGGAAAGCTGCGCGGTCGCGGCCTTGCATTCGGCATCCCAGATCGCTTCCACCGAATGCGCGCATTCCGGATCGAGCGAGAAGTCGTAGTTGCTGCCTTTGAGCGGCACGCAGCCGACGCCGTGATTGATGGCGGCGTTGTATGGCTCGAGCAGGCCGCACCGGCGCGCGAGCTCGGTCGAGATCCAGGTAAAGTCGCGGGCCTCGCCGCGCGGCGCCACCGCGGGCAGGCGCAGAGCTACTCCCTGGTGCTGCCATTCCTGCTCCACGAATTTCGTGCCGCCGATCCGGATGAGCTGGGTGGCTTCCAGGTCGGTGGCTTCGGGCAGCAGGATATCCGCCATGTGGTTTGTTTCGTCGAAGGTGTAGGCGAAGGCGACGACGAACGGCATTTTCGCCATTGCCTTGACGATCCGGCCGCTGTCCCAGAACGAAATGGCCGGATTGCTGCGGAAGACGAACCACAGGTCGGGCGGCGACGGCCGCTGCCAATGCGGCGGCGCCTCCTGCAAGAACATCCACGCTAGGTGGGTTGGCCCCAGTGCCTGCGCCCAGGCCGAGTCGCCGACCAGAGGCACCAGCGTGCGATGGGCGTTGCGTCCGGTCGGATGCGCGGACCAATGCTCCTTGTCGGTGGGATTGAAATTCGCCGCCATGAAGCCGTCCTCGCCCGGCTTGACGCTTGCCAGCCGGTTTCCATGCGGCTTGTTGAGGCGGGTGGTCGTGCCGAGCGTTCCGCCCGGCACCTCGAGCGCGCCGACCAGGACGGCGAGCATCGTGCGCGCCCAACAGCATTCGTAGCCGCCCCAGCCATTGTTCACCGTCTTGCCGAGGACGACTGCGACCGGCCGGAACGGCAGCACCTTGCCGTCGATCTCGACGGTTTCTCCGACACAGGCGTTCGCAAGATATTCGTTCGCGACCTGACGGATGGTCGCCGCCGGCACGTCACAGATTTTCGCCGCCCACTCCGGAGTGAACGGCCGCACATGTTCGACCAGCCGGGTGAAGGCGGTCGTGCCGGTGGCTACCTCATGCCGCCACGTGGCACCCTCGGGGCCGATCTCGACGCAGCCCTTGATGGTGAAACGTCCGGCCAGCGAGGCCGTGGCGCCAGCCGCATCGTAGGTGACGGCTGACTCTCGCGCGCTGTCCCAGAGCAGCGGTTTGCGTTCGTGCGGATCGCGCAGATAGTAGCCGTTCGGCCCGATGAGATAAGGCGAAGCGGTCCGGTCGCGCAGAAAGGCGATGTCGAGGCGCTCGTGCGGGTGCTCGTGCAGCATCACATGCAGCATCGCGAACATGAACGCGGCGTCGGTCTTTGGCTTGACCGGCACCCATTGGGCCGAGCATGCGCCAGTAACCGATAGATGCGGCTCGACCTGCACGCGCTTGATGCCGCGCATGCGCGCGTCCGCGTGCCGATGCACGGCGCAGACTCCGGCCGAAACCTCGAGGTTCGCGCCGAAAGAGACGATGTAGCGGCTCAACGGCGTATCGGCGCAAACCGTGAAGCCGCGGTGCCAGAACTCGCCGTACAGATGCTCGGAATGAACGCATTTCACGCCCTGGCCCGAACCGAAGCTGAAATCGACGGCACCCCAAGCCGAGAGAAACGCCGGAAAGGTGCCCATATAGCTCTGCGGCGTTCCGCCGTGACCGAAGCTAGCGGCCACACGCGGCAGACCTGCCTCGTCGCGCAGCCCACGGGCGCGGATATCGCCGAGCTGCGACGCTATGGTGTCGAGCGCTTCGTCCCAGGAGATCGGCACGAAGCCCGGATCCTCGGTCCGGCCTTTGCGCGGATTGGTGCGCTTCATCGGCGTGCGCACGCGGTTGGGGTTATAGGTCTTCTGCACCAGCCCCAGTGCCCTGACGCAGATTCGCCCATCGGCCGGATGGATGCCCGCGGCCGCATAGTTCGGCAGGATTTCCGTGGCGACGCCGTCCACGACCTTGACTTCGAGAAGATCCGGCCCGGCTACGCAGTTGTAGCAGTAGCCGGGGATTTTCCTCACATTGTGGGTTACGCCGACGGCCATCGGCCCTCTCCGATCAGACCCTTCGTGTCCATAGCACGCCTACCGTGCCATTTTGTACGGACGGTCCGGATCGCTTGCCTTGACATTGATCAAGAGCGGCCGCGCCCGCCGGGCAGTCGTCTTTGCGCGCGGTCACCTGAACACGAACCCGGCCGGCTCCGCGCGGAAATCGATGACGAACATCTGGTCCGGCTCGAGCGCAATTTTCTCTTGCCGCGTATAGTCGAACCCTTCGCTGCGCGCGGTGTCGCGCATGCGCGCGGCCACGTGGTATTGCCCGGCCGGCAGTACAAATCGCTGGTACACGCGGGAGGGGCCGTCCCCCGCAATGCCGGTCGGAGCAAGCGACGCCCGATAAGCGACGTCCTTGCCGAGATCGAGCTCGACATAGACCGGCCGGCGGCCGCGCGGGCAGTCCTGCACGCGCCGCATATTCGGCGGCAGTTTCGCGATTTCCTCCGCCGTCAGCCGACGGCAATCCGCGCGCCGGTCGGCGCCGTGCACGAAGGTCAGAACCACCACCGCCGAGCCGCGCGGCGTCTGCCGATAGACCGGCCAATTGGCGAAAGCGGCCACGCCGGCGAACAGCGCCGCGATGACGACGAACTGGCCGCTTACCCGCAGCGCCTTGCTCATGACTCGACCTGTGCGCTCGGTTGCATCGGCCGATCAGCCGCGGCCGATGCAGCCATCGCCGATATCGCCACAGGCCGCGGCGGCGCCGCCGAAAGCGTGGCCAAGAAACGCCGGAAGGCCGCCACCTCCTTCTCGAACCGCTTCACTTCGAGCGCGGATGTCCAGATCGTGGCGACGCGCTCGCGCGCTACCCTGGTCCTGAGATAAGGATCTCGCGTGCGGTCGAAGCGCTGCCGCGTCCACGCCGCGCCGAGGCGATGGTAGCAGGCGCTCTCGGCGCAGCCGGCGACGGCCACGCCGTCGGCGAGGTTCCTGCTGAGAATGAAATCGATCAGCGAAGGCGGGGCCATGGCGACGCAGGGCAGGGTGACAATGCCGGTATGTGCGGCGCCGCCGCCGTGATCGCAGGCCAGGATCAGCAGACGCGGCGCCTCCTGCGTTGCGCTCGCCGCGGCAACGACGCGCTCGCGCAGCATGCGGAGCGAGCGGTCCGGCAGGTCGATGCCGGTCCGCAGCTCGGTGCTGCGGCGAAACGGCGTCGACGACGGGCACGCGCCGACGCAGATGCCGCAGGATACGCACAGCGAAGGATTGACCTGCGCCTGCGTCGGGAAGGGCATGCCGTCGGTGCGCGCCACCATTCTGATCGCCTCGTATGGACAATCGTCGGCGCAGCGTGCGCATCCGTTGCAATGGGCAAGGTCGACCTGCGCCGGTTTCGCCCGGCGCAACGGCGGCAGCCAGGGCATCAGTCCGAGCATGAGAAAAAATGCGCCGAGAAAGCCCCAGACTGCGCCCTTTCCCCAGATGTTGGTCAGCGGATAGACCGGCAGGTAGAACCAATCCAATCCGACCTCGACCGGCGCCTTGGTCAGATCGGCATGACCCTGCGACAGCGCCGGGTTCCACAACGAGACGCCGGCAAGCGCGACCAGCGACATCGCCGCCAGCATCCGCGGCGGATTCACCTTCGGACGCGAGATGCGCAGGATATGCACCCACATGATGAACAGCAGAAAGAGCGGCACCGCCACGTGCATGAACACCATGAGGGTGAAGAAGCGGCTGGTGAGCGTGCCGGTGGCAATGAAATTGCGCGCGATCGGCTCGCCGAAGATCGGCAGCCAGTCGAGGAGCTCCGACGTGGTGATGGCGACAAAATGCGCAAGCTTGTCCCAGACGAGCCAATAGCCGGTAATTCCCGAGGTGTAGAGCAACCAGATGATCGGCAGGCCGGTCAGCCACGAGAACCAGCGTACCCCGCGATAGTGGTCATAGGCGAACTCGCGCAGCAGATGGACGACGACCATGACGACGAGCAGATCCGAGGCATAGCGATGGAAGCTGCGCATCACCCCGGCGTGGAACCAGTAAGCCGTGGTCAAGTGCTCGACCGATTCGTAGGCGCGCTCGATCCCGGTGTTGAAGAAGATGAACAGGTAGATGCCGCTGACCGCGACGATCCAGAAGAAGAAGAAGCCGAGCGCGCCGAGCTGGGCAAGCGGATTGAGAGCAGGACCGAACAACCGATTGAACGGCCGCTCGATCAATTCAAATCCGCGTCTGAGTATGGCGCGCGCGAGAGCGATCACATGCCGCTCCGTAGACTGCCCGGATCACCGCCGACAATATTCATGCGCGCGCCGAACGGCGCCATTCGCGCAGCAACACGCCGCCGAAAACCAGCAGCGAGCAGGCGGCAATCACGCTGCCGAAGATCAGCCCATAGTCGATCCGGTATCGGCCCGCGCCTGGATCGTAAGCCGTGCATATGAATCTGATGCGGTCGATGATGCCGCTCAATGATACCGGACGCGCGATCCCGTAGACAGCGTCCTTGAGCGGCTCGATGAGCATCTGAATGGGGAAATCATCACCGTAGACGTGTCGGGAGATTCGGCCGTCCTGGTCGACGATCGTCGTCTGCGCAACGTGATCGAATCCGCCGGCCACCGCGACATAGCTGAAACCGAGATCGCGCAGCAGCGCGTCGAGCGTGCCCGCATCGCCGCTGGCGAGGCGCCAATTCGGAAATTTCACCCCCTGGGTCGCGGCGAATTGCGCCAGGTGGGCAGGGGTGTCGTGGCGCGCATCGAAGCCCACGGTCAGGACCGCGAAACGTTCTTCGCCGAGGACGCGCCGCGCTTCGTTCACCGCGGCGATGAGATGCTGCGTCGTCGGCGGACAGATCGAGCTGCAGGAGGTGTAGACGAGGCTGATGATGAGCGGCTTGCCGCGATAAGACGCAAGCGCGAGCCGGTTGCCGTTCGAGTCGGTGAGGACATAGTTGCCGAGGATGCGGCCGACGGCCTGTTCGCTCCTGGCCATCGCACCTTGCGGATCAAGGCGCTCCGATCGCGAGTCGGCCGCTGCCGCGGCGGCCGAGAGTGCAATCGCAAATCCGAGCCCAAGCACGGCGGCGCGGCGAACTGCGCTCATAGCCGAAAGGCCGCATTCAGGACGACACCGACGATGAGCAATGACAGTTGCAGCAACGAGGCAAAGAAATTAGCCATCGCCGTCTGTTTGGTTGGATTCCGATAGAGCGCGATGCTCTTCCACACGAAGATCCCGCCGCCACATCCGGCGCCGAGCCCGTAGAACAGTCCCTGCCCAAACCATAGCGGGACCAGGGAAATGGCGACGAGAGCGATGGTGTGGCTCAGAATCGCCGCCGTCCAGGCGTGCGAAGGAACCGCAATCGGCAGCATGGGTACGCCCGCGCGGGCATAGTCGTCGCCCTTGGCGGCCGCCAAGCTCCAGAAATGCGGCGGCGTCCACAGGAACAGCACGATCGCGAGCACGACCGGGAAAACCTGCACGCTGGGATCGACCGCGGCGGCGCCGGCAAGGACCGCAAAGCTGCCGGCGAGTCCGCCGATGACGATATTCCACACCGTGCGGCGCTTCAGCCAGACCGTATAGACGATCCCGTAGGTGAATGCGCCGAGAAAGACGAAGACCGCCGCAAGCGTGCCGCCCGTGGCTGCCGCCAGCACCAGCGAGATTGCCAGCAGGGCGAGAAATGCGCCGAGCCAACGCCAACTTGCTTGCAGCTCGCCGGTCGCGAACGGGCGCGAGCGCGTGCGCCGCATCAGCCGATCGATGTCGCGTTCGTAGTATTGGTTGAAGCCGCCCGCCGCGCCGGAGGCGCCGAGCACCGCCGCGGCCAAGCCCGCCATCTGCCACCACGCCAACGCCGGGCCGCTCGCCGCCGCGATCCCGGCCAGCGCGCTTGCCGCGATCGCGACCCCGATCCTGAGCTTCAGAAGCGAGACGGTCGTATTGATCGCGGCAAGCATCGTCACTGCTCCGTTGGTTTGGTTCGTTCAGTGGAACAGCCACAGCTCGGACAGATACTTCCAATTAATAAAGTAGTAGAGCAAGAAGCAAACGAAGAACACGGTAATGAGAATGATCGTGCCCGGCAGCTTCACGGTTGTGTAGCTGCCGTAGTGCGAAGCGGCGGCGCCGCCGCCCGGGTTGAGCGGGAAGGTCAGCTTGTGACCGGCCGCGATCTTGTTGCCGAACAGCACGGTTGCGACCGCGACCAGCACGAAGATGAGGCCGCCGACCGCCGCGACGATCGCGAACAAGCCGTTGAGCCCCATCATCAGGAATGCTCCGGCGGAAGGCGCGAACGGCAAGGTCGCGTCGCTGAACGTGATGTCCCAATGCCGCCGCGGCACGCCGAGCGTGCCGGCGCCCATCATGAACAGCGAGATGCCGGCGGCGCCGATGCCGAACAGATAAGGTTGAATCCTGGCGAGCCCCGGCCAGACGATTTCGCGCTGGAACACCAGGGGCAGCACGAGGTAGGTCGCCGCCATGAAGGCGAGCGTCGTGCCTGCCACCACCGTTCCGTGGAAATGGCCGGGAACGTAGATCGTGTTGTGCATCAGCACATTGAGCTGCTCGGTGCCGAGCACGACACCCGAAATGCCGCCGATGAAGCCGAAGAACACCAGCGACAGGAACATGCCGGCAAACGCCGGGTGGCCCCAAGGCGCCTTGCGCAGCCACTCGAATACGCCTTTGTTGTAACCGTTCTTGCGCTGCGCCGCTTCGATCGCACCCGGCACCGTCAGGCCGTGGACCATCGAGCCCAGGACCGCGAGATACATCATGTAGCTCGTGTTGACGATCTTCCAGCTTGCATCGAGGCCCGGCTCCGCCAGCAGGTGGTGCGCCGAGGCGAGCTGCAGGAACAAAATGTACATCAGGAAGGCGGTGCGGCTGACCTTCTCGCTCAGCGGCTTTGCGCCGACCAGCAACGCGGCGATCAAATACCAGATAGCGACGTGCGCAGAGACGTTGATCTGCTGTGAGGAGTGACCCATGCCCCACCACACGACCTTGTAGAGCAGCGGATCGATGTCGGAGATGAGGCCGAGCGACCACAGCCAAGTGGGGATCAGAATGATCGCCCCGGAGGCGATGGTGAAGACCGCGATGATCGCCGCGGTGAGCGCGCCGAAGGTGACAAGCGGAATCGAGCCTTCGTAGGCACCCTCGTCCTTGGCGACGACCAGGTTGGCGAAAAAGAGCCCAACGCCGACCAGCGCGCCGACCGCGAACGCGATCAAACCGAGATAGAAGTGCTGCTTGGCCTGCATCGGCGGATAGGAGGTGAACATCACGCTCGAATCGCCCTGCAGCACCGCGATATTGGTGAGCACGGCGCCGACCACCATCAGCGCGAATCCCAGCCAGGCGAGCTTCGGCGCGACCATACGGCTGTTGAGCAGGATCGTCGACGCGAAGTAAAGAACGGCGATCTCGAAAAAGATGATCCAGAACAGGAGCACGTTTGCGCCGTGGCCAGTGAGCACCAGATAGAACCATTCCGCCGGCAACAGGTGCACGGCGGGCCAACGCGTCAGCGCCACGAGCAGGCCCATCAACCCGCCGACCGCGAGGAAGACGATTGCGGCGACGGCATTGGCCTTGATCAGCGCCTGCGCGGCGGCATCGACCTTAAGGCCGGTATATTGGCAGGTGCGATAGTCGAACGTTCTGGTTCGAACGCCGGCTGCAGCGATGGTCTCCGCCGTCATGGCTTGTCTCCCTTGGCGAGGCGCTGCTCGGCCTCGGCGGACTTTGGCTCGGTGACGTAGATCTTGCCGGTCATGGTGTGGTGACCGATGCCGCAGAATTCGTTGCAGATGATCGAGAACTCGCCGGCCGCGGTCGGCGTCAGGGTAATCACGTGCTCGTAGCCGGGATGAACTTGAATGTTGATGTTGACCGGCTGCAGCGAGAACCCATGCATCCAATCAAGCGAGGAAATGTGGATGCGGCGGCTTACGCCTTTCTCCAATTCCAGGATCGGCCACCACTGCCAGAGCCGTCCGAGCAGATAAACGTCGACGCCCGGCGGCGGCTTCACGACCGGCACGCCTTGCTCTTCGCGTACCTGGTATTTCTTGGCGAAGTCCTCAACTCTGGTCTGATAGTTCGACGGCGCAATGCGGTAAGCCTCTTTGTTGAGGTTCTGCTGGCCGATGAAATGCCAGGCGATCATGAACGCGAACATGAACAGGCCCCAAAGAAAGGCGACGACGATCCAGATCAGCTCGACCCTTTCGATCGGCTCGTTCCACCAGATTCGACGTTCGGGCGGGCTGACGGCCATGGCTAACCTCCGGCTCTCAAGTCACTTCGCGAGCGGCACGGAGGCAACCTCCATGACGCCCCAGAGGATGTAGAGAACAGTCGGGATGGTCACGCCCAGGAAAAGCAGCAGGAACGGATTATCCAGGATCCGCTGCATGACCGGAATGCGCTCTGACTGATCCGCATCGTCCGGCCGTGAGGAGCTCGTCGCCATGGGCGTTCCCCATAAGTCGAAAATATTCGCCAATATGTATTCGGCGCACGGAGTGCGACTTGACCTAAGTCAAAGCCTGATCCGGCAGGTAAAAATATTTTCGTCGGCTGCGTTGGATGGAGAATGGGCCGATGGCGCGACGGATGGCGCTGGTCGCCGGGGCTGCAATTCTGGCAAGCGCGATTGCCGTCGTCGATATGGTTGGTTGGGATCGGTCGCCGTCGCAGCCGTCAGGCCGTCACGCCGTCACGCTTCTCTATGTCGGCGCCGAAGATTGCGCTCCGTGCCGGTCATGGCGGCGCGGCGCCGGAGCGGCATTTCGGGCGTCGCCTGAATTCGGCCGCGTGTCCTATCGCGAGGTGGAGTCGCCGACGGTGCTTGAGCTGCTCAAGGACGAATATTGGCCGGACGATTTGCGCGCGTATCGCAGCCGCCTCGACCGCGGCGCCGGCGTGCCGTTATGGCTCGTCATCTCCGACCGTGAGATCGTCGAACGCGCCTTCGGCGAAAGCCAGTGGGCAAACGCGGTGCTGCCGAAGCTGAGGTCGCTGCTGCAATAGACTGCCGGCCAGCGACAGCGACGCGTCTTGTTTCCTCACGGGCGATGGGGACGTTCGTCCCCTGTGTCTGCGGGAATGACGGCGGTGGCCTCGAGTTCGATCTTGGCCGGGTGATCGAGCAGATCGGCGACGAAGATCATGCTCATTGCCGGGTAATGTTTGCCCATCAATCGCTTCCAGATGCCGCCCAGCTCGGCGCGCGCCGCCAGATAGGCCGGCCGATCGAGGCAATACGCGGTCATCCGACAAATGTGCTGCGGTTTCCCGCCGGCCCGGGCAAGAACGGCGAGGACGTTCTTCAATGCTTGCTCGAATTGCGGGATCAGGTTGTCACTGTGGAACCGCCGCTGCTCATCCCAGCCGACCTGGCCGGCGATGAAGACCATGCGTCCCGCGGGGACGACGATCCCGTTGGCATATCCGATCGGAGGAGCCCAACCTTGCGGGAGTAAGATCGACATTGACGCTGCCGTTCAAAGCGCTGCGGCCGCAACTACAGCGGCGGGCATCCGCGGCGCAATCGCCGGTTTCGCGAACCGGCGAGCATCCGAACCCTCGCCGGCGAGAACGTCGAGAAGCTCACCCATCGATCGGCTCCAAGAACGTGTTGGGGTCCCGAGCCGACTGCCGCAGGAGAAAGCGCTGAATCTTGCCAGTCGCCGTCTTCGGCAGCTCGGTCACGAAATTGATCCAGCGCGGATATTTGTATGGGGCAAGGCCCTGCTTGCAGAACTCCAGCAGTTCAGCCGCAAACGCCTCATCGGCTTTTCGACCCTGCTTGAGCACGACGAAAGCCTCGGGCTTGATAAGCTCGTCCGCGCCGGCCCGGCCCACGACCGCCGCTTCGAGAACGTCGGGGTGCTCGATCAGCTTCGATTCGATCTCGAACGGCGAACACCAGATGCCGCCGACCTTCATCATGTCGTCGCTGCGGCCGCAATAGTAGAAATGACCGCTGACGTCGCGGCGATAGGTGTCGCCGGTGTCGAGCCATCCATCCACCATCGTGGCCGCCGTGCGCTCGACGTTGTTCCAGTAGCAACGTGCCACTGACGCTCCCGAGATGAAAAGGCGGCCAGCTTTGTCGTCGCCGACCTCCGCGCCGCGTTCGTCGCGGATACAGGCGCGATAGCCGGGCACAACCCGGCCGCTCGAGCCCGGCCGAACATCTTTCTCGGTGTTGGAAATGAAGATGTGCAGGGCCTCGGTCGAGCCGATGCCGTCGAGGATCACCAGCCCGGTCGCCTCGCGCCAGCGCCGTAGAATCTCCGCGGGCAGCGCTTCGCCGGCGGAAACGCACAGGCGAACCGACGAGAGATCCGGCTTCTCCACAGCAAAATGCTCCAGATATGTGGAATAAAGAGTGGGCACGCCAAAATACAGGGTCGGCCGAAATCGCTCGATCAGCGCAAAACTCGTCGCCGGGCCTGGGCGTTCCTTGTTCAGCACCGCAGTGGCGCCGACCCATAGCGGGAACGTCATGTTGTTTCCGAGTCCGTAGGCGAAGAACAGTTTCGCCTCGGAATAGCAGACGTCATCCGGCCTGACGCCCAACGTCTCGACGCCGAAGTGTTGGCTGGTGACGGCCATGTCGCGATGGCGGTGCACGGCGCCCTTCGGCGGGCCCGTCGAGCCGGACGAGTAAAGCCAGAAGCAGTCGTCGTCTGCCGTTGTCGCAACCGCCTCGAATTTCGGCGCACGCTGGCCGATCAGGGTCTCGAGCGCGGAGCCGCCGCCTTCGGTTCGCAACGCCACCCGCGGCGGATGCGCCGCTTGAGCGATGCCAAGCTCGACCTCGCCGGCAAATTCCGGCGAGTAGACGACGGCGGCAGCGGCCGAATCATCGATCATAAAAGCAAAGCTGGAGTGCCGCAGCAGGGTGTTGAGCGGGACCGGTACGATGCCGGCTTTGATCGCACCCCAGAACAGATAGAAGAAAGCCGGGCTGTCGTTCACGATCATCAACACGCGCTCGCCGGGCTCAAGTCCGAGGCGCCGCAATGCGCCGGCATAACGGTCGACATTGGCGGCCAGCTGCGCGTAGGAAACGTCACCTTGCGCCGTTCGAATGGCCGCTTTCGCGCCGCGACCCTCGCCGACATGCCGGTCGATGAACGGCACCGCCACGTTGAAGCGCGGAGCGAAGACCAGGCGCGAAGGCGCTTCCCGCGTGTCGATCTCGACCGTGTTGCTCGCCATAGGGGCGCGTCCTTTGTCGGCGCCAATCCAGCCGGCCACCGATGCACGATGTCAAAGTTACTTGGGGACCGGCCGCCCGCGCATGACTTAGATCAAGTCATGGGTGCGAATTCGGCGCTAACAAACAATGTTCTCCGCGCAGACCAGAGCGGAGGGGAGCGTGTTACGTGAGCAACCTTGAGGTATTGGCGGCCCTGAAAGGCGTGACCGATCCCGAGATCGGCGTCAACATCGTCGATCTGGGGCTTGTCTACCGCGCCGAGCGCGGCCCGGCCGGACTAGACGTTGCTCTGACGCTGAGCACACGGTCCTGCCCATTGTCGGAGATGATAATCGAGGAGGTGCGCCAGGCGCTGCGCGCGAATTTCGCCGACGCGCCGGCCATCAAGGTCGAACTGGTCTGGGACCCGCCTTGGACGCCCGACCGAATGAGCGAAACGGCGCGGCGGTTGCTGGGCTGAACCCGCAAGCGGACAGGGCAGGGTGCATGTTCAGCCCTTCAACATCGGCGGGCTCGGCCACTGCGGCGGCAGCCCGCTCGTGGCTGCGCCTGGTCCCGCTGTCGATCGCCGTGCTGTCGATGATTGCCGGGCTCTATGGCGGCCTCATCCGCCTAGGTGTCGCGCTGCCAGCCGAAGCGCAATCGGCAGCCGAGTTCCACGGCGCCCTCATGGTCTCCGGATTCCTCGGAACGGTGATCAGTCTCGAGCGGGCGGTCGCGTTCGGTCGGCTGTGGCCCTACGCTGCGCCGCTCTTGTCCGGCGTCGGGGCCGTCGCGTTGATCGCAGATGCGCCGCGCGTCGGCGCGCTAGCGTTTGCTTCGGCGGGCGCAGTCATGCTGCTGGCATCGGTCAACATTGCCGTCCGTCAGCTCGCGTTGTTTACGATCGTGCTTTCCGTCGCGGCGGCTTGCTGGATGGCCGGCAGCCTGCAATGGCTGCCGGGCGCCTTCACCCCTGCGGTCACCGGCTGGTGGCTCAATTTCCTGATCCTGACAATCGCCGCCGAGCGGCTGGAGCTGAGCCGCATGCGCGATTTGTCGCCGGCGAGCCGAGTCGCTTTTGCCGGCGCGAGCTTGCTGCTCCTATCGGGCAGTGTGCGCGGCGAGCTCGCCCAATCGGCGGCTCCGCTGACCGCAGCAGGACTGTTCGGGTTCTCCGTCTGGCTGCTCTGGTACGATGTGGCGCGCCGCACCATCCGCCTGCCCGGCCTGCCGCGCTTTTCCGCCGTCGCCATCCTGCTCGGCCATTGCTGGCTCGGCGTAGCGGCCGTCTTTCTGGCGATGGCGCCCGCTGGCGCCACGGCGTTTTCTTACGACGCGTCAGTGCACGCGATCACGATCGGCTTCGCGTTGTCCATGATCCTTGGCCATGCTCCGATCATTTTGCCGGCCGTGACGGGGATTCGGCTGCGATATAGCGGGGTTGCCTATGCGTCCCTTGTGTTGCTGCACATATCGGTGGTGCTGCGGATTGCCGGAGACATTCTCGAGCAGGGTGACCTGCGCAGGGCGGGCGGCCTGGCGACGGTTCTCGCGCTCGCTGCCTACGCGATCACGCTGGTGTTCGCCTCGGTGATCAAGACGTCGCGCGGATAGCGTGAGTGCCGGCGCGCGTCAGCGCGTGTCGCGCAGCGCCCCGCGCATCGTCGACTTTTCGTCGGTCGCGAGGTGGCGAAGCTTCGCTACATCGCTCACGGCCACATGCGCGGCGTTGACCGTGACCCCGATCGATCGCAATTTGGCGAAGGTGCGCGACAGCGAAGCGGGCTTGAGGCCGAGCCGGGCCGCGATCAGCACCTTGTCGTAAGGCAAGGCGATGACGCAGGGACCCTGGCCGACCGGCGCGAGCGCTGCCAGGAACTCGGCCACCCGCTGCACGCCGCTCTGCACTTTGAGTTGCTCCACCTGCCGAACCAGATGATGCAGGTGCAGGGACGTCGACGCGATCATGGCCAGCGCGATATCCGGACTTTCGCGAATGCAGGCAACGACATGGTTGGCCGGCAAGCGCACAACCCTTACGTCGGTGACGGCTTCGGCGGTCGCCGGATAGCGGGCGCTGGTGAAGGCGACCGCCTCGGCGAAGCTGTCGCCTCTGGTCAAAATGTGAATCACCGTTTCTTCGCCGGATATGTTGATGCGGTAGAGTTTGATCCAACCGTCGATCACAATGAAGAATGCTGTGGCCGGATCGCCTTGCCGAAACAGGGTGGTGTGCGCCTTCAGCGTCACCGCGGTCGCAGGTGCAACGATATGCTCGATCGTCTCCGGCTTCAGGCCGCGAAACACCGCAATGCGACCGATGATCTGCCGGTCGCCGGCGCTGAGATGTTGAGCCATGTTGAGAGCCATCAATGCTGATGCGCGGCTGGCGAGCCGACCGCCATTAGTCCCCACAGCCGCGATCCCGGCCCGACCGGCAACGATAGAGAACTTTGGGCCGGTGGGCCACACGGCAAAACAGCTCCTTGCAGGCCGCCACGCCGCAGACGGCCCGACTGCCGCCTGCCGTATCGGCGGGAGCCGGCGGTCTGAATCGGCTTGACCGAAGTCAATCCAGCCAGCGCGATTGTCGCCGACAATTGAAGAAGCTGGTGGATCGATCGATGGCAATTGCGCCGGATGCATGCGGCAGGGACCTTGGAGTGAGAGGGCGCCGGACGGCGATCCGCGGCGTCCGTCCGCTCATCGGGCGACAACATGTGCTCGGCCACGCCATGATCGATGCGGACCATCTCGCGATAGCGGACTGGTGGTTGCGAACGGTCAACTGCGAGCCGATCCAGTTCGAATTCTTCGTGGCGCGGCTGAGAAGGCTCATGCAGCGGCATTTCGACCATGAAGCCATGTTGATGGAGGAGGCCGGCGGCCGGATGTGCGCATGCCACGACCACGAGCATCAGATGCTGCTCGCGCTCTGCGACCGGGCGTGGGCGCTCGGCCCGGCTCATTGGCCGAGAGCACGGTCACTGCTGCGAACCCGACTTCCCAGGCTTGTTCGCGAACACATTATCTGCATGGACCAGCTGACGGTCCTGTTCATCAACAGCCAGGAAAAAATCGTCGGAGCGCGCTGACGCCGCGGCGGGCCGGGCATGTCGGTGTTCTGCGGGCGAACCGCTCGCCGCGTCTGCCACAGCGAGCCGCTAGCGCACTCAGGAAGGATGCGCTCCGAGCGACCGGTGCAGCTCGGCATCGTGGGTGCGGAAATGGCGTGAGAACCACGTCTCCAATCGTCCGCGCAACTCGGCTGCGTCGATTTCTTTCGTGTCTTCGAATGCATCCATGATGTCGCGCAGCTCGTCGAGCAATCGTTCGTGATCCTCCTTGTGGCTGCCAAGCCGG
>Ga0335081_10007782_pt1 | contig 17153 bp, 15 predicted proteins | sample Lox_Sample_35_FD_206713 | JGI IMG/M metagenome (GOLD analysis project Ga0335081, IMG submission 206713) | Soil microbial communities from Loxahatchee National Wildlife Refuge, Florida, United States - Lox_Sample_3.5 | ecosystem: Environmental > Terrestrial > Soil > Wetlands | place: USA... | reverse complement strand
CCAGCCGCCGTTGCCGTTCCCGACCCCACACCACCCCTTTGGTCGTTCGGTCGTTCGGTCGTGACCCGCCACCTCGTCACCATCCAGAGTGACACGGTCATCGCCACCCTGAGTGTCCGTCAACACGCTGCCTCGTCGGCCCGAGCCTCGGCCTCACGCGCCCGCGCGTCCGCCCGCTGCTCACGGTCCGCCAGCTCCCGCGCGCGCTGCTCGGCATCCTGCGCCGCGCGCAACGCGGCCTCGGCCGCCTCGTCGGCCTCCATCCGCTCCCGCCACGCCACCGCCCGCTGCTGAGCCGCGTGGCTGACCTCCGCCTGCGTATCGGCACGCACCGCGGCCAGCTCGGCCTCCAGCTGCTCGGTGTCGGTCAGCAGCCCAATCACCTCACGCGTGCGCTCAAGGTCAACCGCCGTGCGCTGCAGATCGCCCGACAGCTTCCCCGCCAGCGCTCGCAGGCTCATCGCCGCGAGGCTGACCGGACGATCCCCGCCGACACGCTCGCCGGCCCCGTCGTCGTCGTCTTCGCCCGCCGCGGCACGCCGGCGTCGCTCCCGAAACGCCGTCTGCGCGTTGTGCTCGGGCAGCTGGCACATCATCTGATCTGAGGGCCCCTCGACGTTCTGAGTGGGTAGCCGGGGTGTTTGCCGCCACCTCGGAGACCAACGTACCGAGTGGGACGGACCGCGGCGAAAGCGCGCCCGGGACGACCTCTCCACTTCACCACCTGCCGTTCCCGCTGTCCGAGAGCCGCCCGAATCGCCTGCAAACCCGCACCGTTCGGCAGCTTATATCAACACGGTGGCTAGCCAGACGGTTGATGCCAGCCCCTCGTCCGCCGAGGTTGCGAAGCTTTAGCGACCACCGCGGACTGCGTCTATCGAGGTGGCTGGCGGAGCAAGGCCAACCCACTCAGATCAGAACGTCGAGGAGCCAGATAAGTCCGGCGATTGAGCGAGCCGTGGGTTCTCCCTACCCATTACCCTTTGGTGCTGCCCACCGCTCTAGCGCCTCAAAACTCAGCCGCAGCATTACCGCACCACTACCGTATTTGAACGTTTTGCCCGCATGCTTCGTCACATACGGTTTGATCTCATCCGTGTGGATCCACCCTTTGGCCGATTGGATCCCTCTGATCTTGAGCTCCACCAGAAGCACGCTTGTGGCTCTGGCAGCTTGGATCCTAATTGTTCTATCGCGATCCTTCCGTGCTGCGTCATATAGCAGGCCAACTGCCCAGCCCTCCCTTCCTCCGGCCTGCCACCAGCTGCGCTCTCGCGACAGGAGCGTCCGAAGCACTGCCCGGAACAGCCGCAAGCGCGCCGGCAGTGGCGCACTGGGCATCCACTCGAACTCGATTGAGGCTGGCCACGAGAATTGCCCTGGGCGGTCGGCACACAACTCCTCAGCATGGGCGTCGAGCATCGCGGCTGCTTCGAGCTGAGCTTGTGGGACGCGCGATGCGAGTACTTCGCTGATTAACCATGTCGCCGTCGGGATATCTACGACCCCTTTGGCCCAGCTCGCTCCCAGCACCCGCATCGCAATCCCCGGATGCCCGAGATGAACGAGCGCTGCCAGCGCGCCAGCAACGACGCCTGGTGCGGCGTACCCTCCCCGTTCGGGTCCAGGAATAAGCTCGAGACCCCTGACTGCCGACTCGACCGCTAGTCGGCTTTCACTCCTTTCTGCCTGCGCATGTGTGAACACTACGCCCGTGAGGGTCACCGCGGCCGCAATCCCGGCAGCTACGAAGGCCCAAAGTGCCTTCAGCGCGTCCCCCTTTGGGGAAGGGCCAGTCACGGCGGCATAACCAAGTCGCACGGCGACACCGAGCAGCAGCATCAGCACGAGCGCGGCAACCACGATCAGCACCACGAGCAGCACCCGCCCCAAGGCTATGCGTTTACCTTTCGGTTTGAACACGTGAGCTTAGCTATCCCATCTCTCGGTGTCGGTGCGCGGCGCGTATCGTCGCGCGGCCCAGCGTTCTTCCCACCTCGTCGCGGTCCAGCGGCGCGGGCTCACCGCTACGGGGCCGCAGCGCATAACACTCCAGGCTCAGTGCCATGGGCCCTGAGCCCCGCGCAGGTGCGGGGCCTGGCGATGGCCCGCGACTCATGCTCGAAGTCATTCGGTCGCTGACTCTTCAGTGTCGGCCGATACTCGCTGCGGCGCGAAGACCCAGCCAGACTGCGGTTCACGACATGAAGCTCGCTCGGACATTCGTTGCTTGCCTCGCCGCCTAACCCCGCCGCCGGTCGCCTGCAAGGTGGCGCACTCGCCTCATCATATGTTAGCTCAGAAGCCCGCAACCGCTCGCGCTTCCCGTTTCGCGGTCGCACAGCGGCACCAGCGGCGCGTCTGCCGCGCTTCGCTCTTCTGCACATCTACCGCAAAGAACGGCGCAGGTGACCCTGCGGTGGGGTACTGCGTAGCTACTTCCAGAGGACGGGCTTGGTGTCTCGCCGCTTACAGCTTGAGCGCCGTCAACGCAAGCGTAGAAATACCGGCAGCATTGGCTAGCTATGAGCCGATATTGCGCCAACCCGCAAGTTGACGTAACTTGACTTTGGTCTTGGCCGCGCCTACGCTTGGCACCTAGCACCGGTTGCTTCCCTCGGCATTGCCGGGGCCCCGCATCCGTTAGCGAATACGCACAACTTCACCGACGACTAGAGTGGCGGCTTTTCGCGTTCGAGCGAAGCCGCTCATCGGGCCCCAGCCTTGCGTTGGGGCGGCTGCCTCACCCACCGAAGTTGAAAGGCATCATGGCCACACTTACTGGCGACGTGCGCATCACGGGCGTAATTAATGATCAGGAATTCTCAGCCGATGGCACGGCGACTGGGGATCCTGATACAGGGGAATATGAGGTTCAGTTGGATTACGAACGGGTTCCCGCCGGCTGGCATCCTCTGATGTACACAGATGTCAAGGTTAGTCTGCTCTTCCATCGGGAAGAGGGTGACGGAAAGAACTTTCTCACTCTAGCCGGAGGCCGATATACGAGCGCCGGATCTATCGATCTTGGCGACGGTTACGTTCTCCGCAACAACACGATGATCGAATTACTAGATAAGCATTCCTTCCGCGCGGTGTACGTAATGTACGGCACCGCGGTGACTGGTGAACTCACCGGCTTCGACGAGTTTGAAGAAACGATGCTGCCGCTTGGTCCCGGAAAGATAGCAGCGCTCGCCATCGCGCGGTGGCCGAGGGCTGACGGGACCAGCCTGGACGCGATGTTCTCGACCCGGTATCAACTTGCAAACGGCGGCCGGTTACACCGGCCACAGTTCAGAAAAATGGAAGCCGAACCTAGCTTTGACGGCCGCAGCTTCCGCTCGCGCTACCGAGGCTTTATCAGACATCATCATCAGATCGCTGGTGACTAAGCCGGTTCGTAGCGCCCGGCCAAGTCAAGCTAAGCGGCGAGCCGGAGCCAGGCGTCCGTTGCACGCGGCGGCCGCGGGGGTTTCGGTTGGCGCGTGGTGCGAAAGAGCATTGAGCCCGGCTGGTCCGGAGGCCCGGCTACCGCCCGGCTTGGTGGCGTGATTAGCATTAGCGGGTCGCGCCACCGGATTTGGGTGTCTACGGCAAGATGCCGCCGCGGTGATTGCAAAGGTTCATTCACTGATCCAGCCGGGTCGCAAGGAAGGCTTCTTGGCTAAGGAGCGGCTCGGGCAGTTTGCTGACTTCGGCTCCTGGTGATGACGGCCCCGCAGAACGCCGCGACCCAAGGCCGCGAGGGTTACGTGATCGCAAGGACACCCGCAAAGCAGACGTCCTGTGTCAAGCCTCCGGTGGAATTGGTTGTCGGTGGGCGGGATTCGGTCCGGGGGCACATCCCCCGGAAGCCCCCTGGCGACCCCCTCACGCAGATGGCGCGCTGCGCAAACGGCAGGAGTGAGAGCCCGCCCGGCGGCTCGGCCGGCGCAAAACGGCATGCGCCGGCCGCCCCAGCGCCGCCGTGCGGCTGAGACAGTCAACGGCAACAGCAAACGGCAAGAGTGAAGGTGTAATTGGCTGATACGCGGCGTGGCGGTGTGCACTTGGGTACAAGTGAGCCGGGCCGAGTGTAAGTGTCTGGCTAGTGCTTCGCGGTCACCTCGCTGCGATCCGTCGCGGGAGTGACGGCGTTGACGGCAAGCCCGGCAGCCATGCGTTGGGTGGCGGCGTGGTCGACGACGGGGCCGGTGGCGGTCGGGATCACGACGGTGATCTGTTGTTGGAGGCCGCGGTGGCGGGCTGGGGTTGTAGGGGACTCGGTCTTGCCAGCAGCGCCAGACGATCCGACACCACGCGCGGCCGAGCGTGCGTAGCGCGCGGGGGTGGTCGTGGCCGCGGGCGATCGCGGCCTGGTAGCGGGCTTGCGCCCAGGGGTGCCAGTGGCGGGTGCTGTCGGCCAGCTTGCAGAACGCCGCTCGTAGGCGCTTGTTGCACCCCCAGCGGAACGACGCTGTCTTGCGTTTGCCCGATTCGATCGCGACCGCGGCCTGGCCGGCGTCGCCGGCGAGCGCGTCGCGGTGCGGGTAGCGCCCGCGGCAGTCGCCGATCTCGGCCAACAGGCTCGCGGCCGTCGTCTCAGCGCCCTTGAACAGCGAGCGGAAGATCTCGCCGTCGGGGTGCTCGCGCAGCGCAGTCGAGATCCTGCCATCAAGGGCCTTGATCTGGGCCACGATCGGCGCGATCACGGCTACCAGCGCCAACACCAGCGCGCGGCGGGCGGCGTGCTCTTGCTCGCCGACGCGTCCCTCGGGCGCCTGTCGCAGCTTGGCCAGCAGCTGCTCGGGCTTCTGGCCCCCAGAGTAGTGCTGGCCGGCGAGGAACGCCTGCATGCGCTTGGGGCCCAGCGCGCGGGCGTCGGCGGGGCTGGGGTAGCGCTCAAGGAACGCGAGCGAGATCGGGCTGTCCAGATCGCTAAACAGGCCGATCGGCCCAGGCCAGAAGCGCTCCAGCTCGGCGTGCAACTGGTTTGACAGCGCGACCCTCGCGTGCACGAGATCCTCGCGGGCGCGAGTCAGCGCCTGCAGCGCCTTGGTCTGATCGCCATCGGGCTCCAACACTCGGAAACGGTGGTGATCGGTGCGCGCCAGCTCGCACAGCACAAACGCGTCAAAGCGATCGGACTTGCCGCCCGAGACGCGAAACCGCGCCCGGCAAGCAGCGACCTGGTTGGGATGCAGCGCCAGCACCCGCAGCCCGGCGTCAAGCAGCCGTTCGACCAACAGCCCGTCGGGACGCTCGATCGCGACCAGCAGCACCTTGTGACGCACCAGCGCGCGACACAGCGCCCGCAGCCCTTGCTCGTCATGCGCGAACGTGGCTGCCAACAGCTCCTTGCCCGCCTGGTTGGCAACCAGCACGTCGTGCTTATCCGCCGCCCAGTCAACACCGGCGTAATTGGCCATCTCTACTTCCTCTCATCGGTCAGGGTCTTCACAGCGCCCCGACCAAGAGGTACCGTTGCGGAACCTCATAGACAAGGCCCTCAAGGGGCTACGTCCTGTTGCCGCTCGCGGCACCTCACCACCGCCGGGACGGGCTGGTCTGCTTTAGGCCCTGCACCGGGCAAGAAGCCGTGGCCCTCTCCCGGCGGCGGTCGAGGCAAGACCTAGGATGACCTATGAGACGTGTTTTGAAGACCGAGATCGCGTCGACGAACCCCGCGCGTGACAACAGGTCACGGTGCACTTCCGACGAAACGGTTGGTTCCATCACCCCTTAAGTCGTCATGGCGGGGCTTCGCCACCCGCGGTGAATGAAATCGGCGTTGCGGGGATGGCGGGGCTGGGTGCGATCGTGAACGATCCGGTCGCCGCGCGCCGACGCCGACGTTTCCCTGGTGCTCGTTGAGCCCGTCCTTAAGTCTGGCGTGGGGGCTTTGGCCGGGACCCCGGACTGTTGCCTTGAGCACGAGCTACAGCATCGCTTGTAACGCGAAGCTCCCGCGGGCGGCGATCGTGTCGATCTAGATTGAAGGGAGCCGGTGATGGAGCGGATCGTTGAGCGCCCGGGCGCGCTGGATGTGCACAAGGCGAGCGTCACCGCGTGCGTTCGCGTCTGGCGTGGGCGTGAGCTCGAGGAGCGGATGGCGGAGTTCGCCACGACCGTTCCTGGCCTGTTGGCGCTGCGGGACTGGCTTGAGGCGCTCGGGGTCAAGCAGGTCGCGATGGAGGCGACCGGCGTGTATTGGAAGCCGGTGTGGGCGGTGTTGGAGGACCGCTTCGAGCTGCTGCTGGTTAACGCTCGGGCGGTCAAGCAGGTCCCTGGTCGCAAGACCGATATCAAGGATGCGCAGTGGCTCTGTCAGCTGCTGGAAGCGGGTTTGTTGCGCGCGAGCTTTGTGCCGCCCAAGCCGATCCGCACGCTGCGCAACCTGACTCGGTATCGCAAGACGCAGATCTCTGATCGCCAACGGGAGGCCAACCGGCTGCACAAGATCCTCGAAGACACCGGGATCAAGCTGGACTGCGTGGCGTCGGACATCCTCGGCGTCTCAGGCCGGGCGATGCTCGACGCGCTGGTGTCCGGCACGACCGATCCGGACGTGCTCGCAGAGCTCGCACGTGGCCAGCTGCGCAAGAAGATCCCGGCGCTGCGCGAGGCGCTGGTCGGCCGCTTCGCCGACGAGCACGCGCTGATCGTCGGGCAGATCCTCGCGCACATCGACTTCCTCGACGAGGCGATCGACCGGCTCTCGGCCGAGATCGAGGAGCAGCTCCGCCCTTTCGCGGCGCACCGTGACCTGCTGATGACGATCCCGGGCGTCAAGCAGCGCACCGCCGAGGTCCTGATCGCCGAGATCGGCGTCGACATGAGCGTGTTCCCAACCCCCAAGCACCTCGCCTCCTGGGCGAAAGTGTCCCCTGGCAACGACCAGTCCGCCGGCAGGCGCCGCTCGGGCAAGACCGGCAAGGGCAACAAGTGGCTGCGGGCGACGCTCAACGAGTTCTGCCAACGCCGCCGCCCGAACGAAAGACAGCTACCTCGCCGCCCAGTACCAGCGCCTCCGCGGCCGCCGCGGCCACAGCAAGGCGGTCACCGCGGTCGGGCACTCGATCCTCACCGCCGTCTGGCACATGCTCCGAACCGGCGAGCTGTTTCGCGACCTCGGCGGCGACTATTTCATCCGCCAGAACCCCGATCGGCTCGCCAAACGCCTCGTCCGACAACTCGAAGCGCTTGGACACCACGTCGCGCTCACGCCCAAGGACGCCCCCGATCCGCTCTCTGCGTGACCGCCCGCTAACCGGAAGACTTCCGGCTAACCCACACCACCACACGACGCCCGCGACGCGGACCGTCGAAGCGTCCCGACGTACCACCGCTTAACGGCCCGAAGGTCGGAGCGTGGTCGCGGGCGGGGATTTCGCTACAGGCTTCTGCCCTTCGCCACGATCTCGGCGGGCGCACACCCTTGCTCGAGCTTGTAATCGATGTAGAGCAGGTTGAAGATGTCTTGGAAGCGTGCGTCACACGCGCGCACCTTCTCGAACCAGATATCGCTTGTGCAGCGTTGTGCACCAGGCGTGGTTGCCTTGCTGCATGCGCACTACGGTCGATCTGCCGGATGAGCTGCTACGCCAGGCGCGCCAGAGAGCGGCTCAGGAGGGCACGACGCTGACCGCGCTGCTCGCCGATGGGCTGCGGCTTCGGCTGGGTGCCGTCTCGGCAGACCGGGCGCGCCGGCGCCGACTGCCTGTGTCCAGGGGTGGGTGGAGGCCTGCCGCCGGGGATCGATGCCGCGTCCAAGGCATCGTTGCTTGACGCTGCGGACGACGACAAGTGCTGCTGCCTGACGTAAACGTGCTGCTGGCCGGGTTTCGCTCAGACCACGACCATCACCGCCTGGCGCGCGCGTTCCTGGAGCAGGCACGCGGGGCTAGCGAGGTGCTGGGCTTGAGCGACGTCGCGCTCACGGGCGTGCTGCGACTGGCCACCAACGGCCGCGTGTTCGTGCGGCCGGACAGCACCGAGGCGGTGCTCCATTACCTGGACGCGCTGCTCGAATGGCGCCCGCGCAGCTGGGCCGCGCCGGCGGCACGCACTGGGCTCGCTTCGCCGAGCTCTGCCGGCAACTGCGGCTGCGCGGCAACCTCGTGCCCGATGCGTATCGCGCAGCGCTCGCGCTCGAGCAGGGCGCGCAGCTGGTCACGTTCGACGGCGGCTTCGGCCGCTACCCGGGTCTGCGCTGGCGCTGCCTGCTCGACGCCTGAACGCAGCCGTGGAACCTAGCGATTTCCAGCGCAATCACTCATAATCGATTATCGCGCGGAGTTATTGATACCCCGTGCTGACGCGACCGATGCGTCAAGGCACCCACGCCACCGCCGCTGCTGCCGGACGAGCTTGACCGGCTGCTGCGGCGTCTGCGGATGCACGCTCGAGCGCTGGGCGTCGTTGAAGGCGCTCGCGGCCCAGCTCGAGAAGGTGCACTCGGACGCAGCCGGCTCGCTGCGCGAGGGCACGGAGGAGACGCTCACGTTCACCCGCCTCAAGATCACCGGCACGGTGCTGCGCAGGCTCTTCGACCAACTGCATCGAGAGCATGGTCGACGGTGTGCGCACTACCCAGCGCAATGTCAAGCGCTGACGCGATGGCGACATGCGACTACGCTGGACCCGCCGCCGGCATGGCCGAAGCCCAACGTCGCTTCCGGCGCGTCAAAAGGCCACCGCGACCTGCCTACCGAGCTGATCAATGCGAGCCGTCGCGAGCTCAACCCAGCCGTCCCGACGGACGAGGCCGTTACCCTCATCGCTGCCTGAACATCACATCCCGGACCGCCGTCGAAGTTCTACACCGAACGGGACATCTCCACATTCAGTCGTTTGGGCCTGAGTCGGTCACGTCCTGCTCGTGGAGCTTCTTGTAGACGGCGTCGAAGGTGATCCCGATGACGAAGCCGACGGCGGTTACAAGAACGGCGAGTGTCTTGACTCCCTTCTCCTCGAGTGCGGTCGACGTCGTAATCAGTTGGGAAGCGATGAACGACAGCAACGCGATCATTCCGGGCCGACCCCGCTCGGCTCAAAGAAGCTTGTGCGAGGCAGTCTCACGAGGAATAGCGAAGATTTACGACGTATTTGGGGCGGTTGTGAGCGGTACTTCAGTCCTTTTCATTTATTCGGTTGCATTCGCCGGCGCCGTTTGCTTAGGATTCGGGCGGACGGGGCGGGACCCATGAGCAGGATGGTTGGGACCGCCGCGATCTCGGCACGCCCCGAACTGGTCGGAGCTTTTCTATGGACTGCAATTCCTTTCGGGAGGCATCAGCCAGCGGGGCCCCAGCCAGCGGAAGCCTACCGTTCGCTGCCGTGATCGTCGGCATAATGCGGTCGGCGGGAAGTCGACAGTCTCCAATTTAGCAAAGCAAAGGAGAGAGCCTGATGGCTGAGGCCGGAGATGTCAAGAAACTGTCTGTGCGCAGGGTCGAGTCAGCAGAGCATGCGGCTCGGTGCGCGGCCAGGGCGGCGGAATGCGCGGCGCGTTATGCGAAGTGCGCGGCGACCTCGAATGAGGCGGTGGCGCGGGCGAATACAGCGCGGTGTGCGGCTACGGCAGCGAGGTGCGCAGCGACGGCGGCGAAGTGCGCGGCGAATGCCGCGAAGTGCGCGGCGGATGCCGCCACCGCAGAATGACGGAGTAAGGACGTGGTTACTGGGCCTGGCGCGGCGATCGCCGCGCCAGACTGGCTAGTCGAGGGTTCCGCTATGACCTTTCCGCGGCTTGGAGTCGGACTTCAGTTCAACCCGGCGCTGATTGGTTGGTTTCCTTTTCTCGACCAACGTCTCGATGCGCTGGAAGTGCTTTTTGACAGCGTGATGGCGCCGCTCGACGGCCCGGGCGTGATGTCGCCGGGCATGACCGACGTCATGCGCGAGGCGGCCGCGCGCTTTCCGATCATCGGGCACTCGAACTACGGCGGCGATTTCGGCTTCGACGATCTGATGCGCACGCCGGCGGTGCGGCGTCACGTCCCACTGGCGAAGAAATTCAACGTCCCCTGGGTAGCGGATCACTGCTTCTACAGCGACGCCTCCTGGTGCGATGTGTGGAGCAGTCCGCTGCAATTCTCCCGCGCCGAAGTGACTCGGGTCGCTGCGCGTGCGCGCGCGCTTCAGGACCTGTACGGTGTGCCGCTCGCGCACGAGAACGCCGCCTACTACCGGACCTGTCCCGGCAGCGAGATGCCGGAAGAGGAGTTTCTGGCGCGCGTCCTCGAACTGTCGGGCACGTATCTGCACCTTGACCTCCACAATGTGTACGCGAACGCGCAGAATCATGGGGCTAGCGGCTATTCGATCGCCCGTTTCCTCGACACCATCCCGCTCGACCGCGTCATCTGTATCCACATGGCCGGGGGACGGTGGATCGATGACCAGTACCACGACTTGCACGACACGCAGGTCTCCGAGGCGGTGTGGGACCTGCTCGACGACGTGCTCTCACGCGCCCGACCTGGCGCGGTGATCCTGGAATACGAGGCGGAAGCGCTCCGGAGTGGCGGGGAGACGCTCGACACGGAGCGCACCATTGACCTCATTCTGGCTGATCTCGAGCGTGGGCGCGCGGCGTGGGACCGCGCCTATGGTGCGAAGAGCCGGCGAACGACGACCCTCGAGGTAGCGTGATGGAGGCCCGGCTGGTGTGGGACACGTGGCGCCGAATCCTGACAGACGATCGGCTTGTCGATTGGGTTACGCATGCGGGAAGCGCCGACACGGCGGTAGTCGCGGGCCTTGACGCCGCAGAGGCAGCGGTGCTTGCCGACTACGCGCGGACGCCGCAGGCGACCGACACTAACATCGGCATGTATCGACGTGGCCTCGTGCGCAATGCGCTCGCCGTGCTGAGCGGTGTGCCGCTCAGTCAGCGTCTGCTGTACACGAGCGGGCTTGACGTCGACGCCGTGGCGGCGGACTTCGTGCTGGCGAACGGTTATGCCGACGATGGCCCGAATTTCTGGCGCCTCGCGGGTGCCTTTGTCGCCTATCTCGGGACGCGGCCGGAATTCGCTGCGCCGGCGCAGCAGGACGTGCTGGCGCTCGATCGGGCGCTGGTCGCGCTTGCCCAGCGTCTCGGCGCCACCCCCGTCGAGCTTTGGCCGGACACCGCCGCTGAAGATGGCCGTGACGCTGATCACCCGGATCGCTCATCCTCACGCTTCGTCTCCAGCCCTGCCGCGATCGTCGTCCCGTCGCGGCACGATCTCACGCCTTGGATAGAAAACCCGCATGGCTACGATCCGGCCGAGGCACTGGCGCCGTCGCCGCGACATTGGCTTGTGTACTTCCCGGCCGCAGAAAGCGAGCCGGCCTATGCGGAGCTGTCCGAACGAGCCGCCAGTATCTTCGGTCTCTTAGCAACGCCGACGACAGCCGCCGACGTGGCGCGGGCGCTGGGCGGTCTGTCCGCGACAGACGCGTTAAAGGCGATCAAGGGGCTCGCCGGACTTGGTGTTGTCGTCGGTGAGGGAGACGGCCCGAACGCGTGAGCGACGTCGGTGCGGCCCGCCATGAATTCAGCGATCACAAATGGCGCGCTGTCCAACGATGCGTTTGTCATGCTTGATGCGGCGGTCGAAGTGTTGGGCTGCGAGGTTGCCGGACATCGACTGCTGTGCCATCGCGATTTGGAGGTTGGCATGGCGGTGCCGCCCGGCGATGGCCTGTCGGACTTCGTGACGACGCTGGCAGACAAGCCGGTCAAGGTCGGCGCGCTGCGCGAGACGTATGATGACGAGCATCTGATCGACACGATGCTTGCCGCTCTGCGGCAGCACGGCTTCCTTCACCTGACCTCGGAGGCGGCGCCGTTAGCCGACGAGTTGGCGCAGTTGCGGCGCATGGCCGAAGAACTCCGCCGGCCGTCGCTGTGTCGGACCCTTGTATTCAACCTCGATGGTGCGTCGGCAGATGAGATTCGTGCCGACGTCGAGGCCGAGCCGAGCGCGCCAGAACTGCAATTGCGTTGTGCCCGACTCGACGATCATGGCGCGACGGTGGCCCAACTCGCGCGGTGGCGCCAGGAGGACGACCTGCGCCTGCATAACGCGACGGTTCAGACCGCCGATCTGAGCCACGGCCCGGCTGTCGTCGAGTCCTTGCTTCGTCTCGGCGCGGCCGTGATCGTCGAGGGTGTGGCGTGGCCGGCGCCGGAGCACGCGATCGCCGGTGTCGACGCGCTGGCGCGCGCGGGCGTGCCGATGCACGCACTGATGGCGCCTAACCGGTCGCTCATCGATGCCGCGACGCGCGTCCGCGCAGTGGCGTGGGCCAAATCGGCCTTCCTGACGGGCCTGTGGCTGGAACTCGACGCCGATGAGCTGTGGCCCGGGGCGGGGGCGACGACGGACGAGTTTCTCGGCGTCTTTGAGGCGGTACGGGCGCTCGAGGAAGCGCTCGGTGACGTGCGCATCGTCAACCTGCCAAGCGACGAGGTCCTGCTCGGCAACGCCACTTCATCGAGTCCGGCCACGCTGTCCGACACGGCCCGTCGTTTTCGCGTCGCCTATCTGCGCTGGCGCCTGCCGTTGCTGAAAGCGTCCGAGGGCGACAACACCTTCAGCCAGACACCGGAGGTCGAGGAGAAGCTCGTTCGCCTGCAGGAAGACCTGCTGCCGAACCACCCGGAGCTGCTGGGGATCGGCCCCGGCAGCGTCGTCGTCGATGTCTGTGGCGGGAACGGGCGCGTCGCACGCCGGCTCTCGCCGCTCGTGGGACACGACGGCCTCGTCATCTCGGTCGAGCTGCTGCGCTGCGTGAGCGATCGCGCGCGACGTTTCGCCTGCGAGCGCGGCTTCACGAACCTGCAATTCCGCACTGGATTGGCGCAGCGCCTTCCGCTGCCCGACGCTGCGGCGGACGCCGCCGTCAATGAATGGACCGGGGCGATCTGGCAGCTGGGGCTCGGCGCTCCGATGGTTGCCGAGATGGCCCGCGTCGTCCGCCGAGGAGGGCGCATCGCAGTTACACACCGGCTCGTGCGGCTGGCACTCAACACGCTCAGCCGGCCATGGGCCCAGTTCGACGACATCTATGCCCTGATGCAGTCCGCCTTCGCGCGCCCGGAGCTCACTATTGTCGCCGAGCGCGTGTGGGGACAAACGGTGTCGACGTTAGTCGGCGAGAAAGCGACAGCGTGGCGCAAGCACTACCTCCCGCGCGTCGTGAATCCGTTCGACGTCACGTATACCCATGAGGAAGACCCCGGGCCGCATGCGGACGTGTTCCTCACGATCATCGCGGAGCGTCGCTGAATGATTACGGCTGCGCCGCCTGATCGAAAGCTCCAGTCGCAGTCCGTCGCCATCGACGAAGCTCATGCGTCGCTGGGCCGCCTCGGCGTGCCGGACGTGCTTCCGGCGCTGCATTCGGCAGGCGTGAGCATGAGCCGTAGCGTGCTCGGTGGCTCCCATTCGGTGGCTATCTATCCGCCGCTCGACTCTTTGATGCCCGTCGACGCGAACCACGTCCTAAACGCGATCCGGTTCGGCCCCGACATCAGCCTCTACCTGCACATTCCCTTTTGCGAGACGCGGTGCACCTTCTGCCACTACGCCGTGCAGCATTATCCGAGCCGGGGCGGCGCGTCGCGCACCGGCAAGAGCGAGGTGGCGCGCTATCTCGAGGCGCTCAAGCACGAGCTGGCGTTCTGGGGTGTGAGGCTCGCGCAATCGAACACGGCTCTGTCGTCGATCTATATCGGCGGTGGTACACCGCTCGTGCTCGAGCGGGAAACGCTCCAGGAAATCATCCGCGTGATCAACAACACCTACGACGTGCTGCCCGGCGCCGAGGTATGCCTCGAGGCCAGCCCGCTCACCATCACGGCGCCCGACGGCGGGGACAAGCTGAGCTTCCTTGCGGCGGAGGGTGTCACGCGCCTGAGCTTCGGCGTTCAGTCCTTCGACAACGCTGTGCTCAGACACGCGGCGCGCGGCTACAAGCGCGACGTGCCGATCCGTGCTGCGCAGATCGTGCGTGGGATCTTCGACAACTGGAACCTCGATCTCATCCAGGGGCTGTACAAGGGCTCGCCGACCGAGACGTGGCAGAACCTCGAGGTCATCGCGGACCTCCTACCGCCGCATCTGACGTGGTATCACGCGCGTTTCGCCGACCGGCCGCAGGGTCGGTGGTACAAGTCAGCGGACCGGCATCGGAGCTTCGAGGACGAGCGAGCGACTCTCCTCGGGCGGATGTTGATCTGGGAGGGCATGCACGCGCTTGGCTATCAGCAGACCGATGGCAACCGCTTTGTCCGCGAGCCACGCTTCACCGATCTGTTCAAGAAGGTCCGCACCTCGCCATCGCGGGACCTGCTCGGCGTCGGCCCGGCGTCCTATTCGCATGTGAGCGCCGAGCCGGCGTCGGCAGACTGCCACGGCTACGTGTTCCGCAACGAGACGCACATCGGCGCCTATGCGGAGCGCGTCCTCTCCGGCGATGCTCCAGTCGTCACCGGCCGCGTGATCGACGACGAGGAACTGCTGGCGAGCTCCTACGCCACCGGCCTGCGCCACGGCCGCACCGAGAATCCCGCGCTGCGCGCGATCAGCGCGAGCAAACCACAACTCTCGGCGCACTGCGACGCGCTGGTCCATAGGCTGAGTGACGTCGGCGTCCTCGAGCATTACGCGAACGGCGAGTGCACCGTTGGCTTGCGCCTGACTGAGCTCGGGCGGCTCTTCGAGGACGAGACGTTGGCGCTGTTCTTCAGCCCTGCGGTCAAACAGACCTTGGCGGAGCGGGCGCCCGAAGGCGGATTGCCACGTGCAACGAGCCAGACTATTACTTCCGATAGTGAGCGCGAACGCCTATCGGACGCTCGGTGCTGAAAGGCCCGCTGCATGGTCGAGGCGCCACAATGCCCGCCAGTCGCGGTCCGGCAAGCGTATGACTTTCGTCGGCGGAACACCGGTGATTCGCTGTAGACAACCCGCCCACGGTCGTGAGAGTGCCGTCAGTTCAGTGCATTCGCGAAGCTCTCGACGTTAGTCCGCAAACAGGGGGTATCCACGTGAAGACTTACGAGACATCTCCGCCGGTGACCGGGGTTCGAAACGCCGACGTCGGCGAGGGGATCGCCGTGGCAAACGCTGGATGGAGCTTCGCCGGCGATGCGGCGGCAAAGTTCTCGGCGCACGTGCGCCGGTCGGTGCCGCGGTACGAGGATGGGCACGACATCATTTGCAAGCTAAGCGACTTCTTCGTCCGGGATGACTCCGTGGCCTACGAGGTAGGTACGTCTGTCGGCGAACTGCTCGCGAAGCTCGCTGCGCGGCATGCACACCGCGGCGCCCGCTGGATCGGAATCGACATCGAGCGGGACATGGTCGAGCGCGCAGAGGAGGCGGTTGCACTGTACCCACGCGCACGGGCCGAGCTCGCTGACGCAATTACGTACGACTTCGACAAGAGCGACCTCATCGTCGCCTACTACTGCCTTCAGTTCGTCCCGCCTAAGCACCGGCAGCATGTCATCAACACGATCTACGAAGCGCTCGAGTGGGGCGGCGCGTTTATCTGGTTCGAGAAGGTGCGCGCGTGCGACGCACGCTTCCAAGACATCTTCAACCTGCTCTACATCGATTACAAGCTCGAGCAAGGGTATGCGCCCGAGGAGATCGTGGCGAAAGGCCGGAGCCTTAAGGGCGTAATGGAGCCGTTCTCATCCGAAGGGAACCGTGACCTGTTGGCGCGCGCCGGGTTCGTCGACGTGCTCTCGGTCTTCAAACACCTCTGCTTCGAAGGTATCCTCGCAATCAAATGACGATGCCAGGTCAGCCGGTCCCCGCCGTTGTGTGCGGGTCGCGGGCGCGCGGGTAGTGGCGACCGCATGAAACCGCTCTGAAACTCATCCTGAGCCGTCGCTCAGAGACCAGCCCGCGGCGCAATTGCGCCGTCTATGACGATGGTACGGGCTGCGGATCTCCGAGCTCGCCGGCCTCACCTGCTCCGCGCTTGGCGGCCGATCCGCCGCCGCCGCTTCCCGGCCGGCACCCACTCCAGGAACAACACGAGAGGTCCTACGGTATGAGCGGCGCGAGCCGTTGAGCTCCAGCGGCCCTGGTCAAAGCCTGTGGGCCAGCATGGATCGTGAGTACGAACATCGCGTGGTTGCGACGGCCTGTCCACGTGGTCTGATCGCAGGCGTCGAGCAGAGCATCGACCTCGGGCTCGGTGAAACAGTGTCGGTGTGCTGCGCGAGCTGTGGTTGTTCGCCGAGCGCGGCGCGGTCGATCTCGCGCACGTCGAGGCCGTGACGGTCGCGCAACTGGTCGGCGCTCGTCCACACCGCCGGTGCTCTGGTGCGCTGCGCGAGCTGGCGCTTGCGTTGGGTGTGCGCCGCCTTGAGACCCTGCGCCGATACAGCCGGTGAGATCGCGTGCGCCCTGCCGCCGCGCTCGGGGAGCGGCTGCAGTTCTGTTGTCGCGCTGTGACGAGCGAGGGGGTCGCCGCGTGCGGCTAAGCCCACCGACCGGGGATGGGGGCTTGGCCGTGGACGCTGGAGGGCCTACGCGACGGGTCGCCGCCATCAGGCGCCGGGGGGCGAGCTCGTGTTGACAGACAGCCAAGATGGTGATGGCGGCGTCATCGTGGATGGTGACGAGATGGCGGGCAACGACCGAACGACATAACGACGAAAGCCCAAGTGCGTTTGGTGTTTCACAAACCTTCGTCTGGCGGCGCCTCATCGAGCGGCTGAGGGCTTATCCAGCGCCGGAGGGCCCGGTTGATTGAACTGCGGGAACGGCTTCAGCTGAGGGGGGAGGGAGCGGATTGATCCACGGGCCGCTCAGGCCTGGCTGTTGGGCTGCCGCAGCACGAGCGACCCGCCCCGAGCCTGGGCGAGTACGACCAGCTGCTCGACAGCCAGGCAGTGGGCGGCTTGTGGGAGATCGAAGCGTCCGTCTCGCCCGCGCGAGAGGTCCTCGTCACGGCAGCGAGCAGCTGCTGGTTCGCGTGCAGATCGTTGATCCAGGCCAGCGCCGAGGGCTCGGCCGACGCGTTCATCGACCTGCGGTCCACGTGCGCGCGACGGCTCGCGCTCGAGATCCTCGGTGCTGGCATCGACGGAGCGTCTGCTCTCCGCAGGACGGCCACCCTGCGTTCAAGGTCTCCGTCAAACCCGGCCTGGCTCA
>Ga0335081_10007781_pt1 | contig 17154 bp, 24 predicted proteins | sample Lox_Sample_35_FD_206713 | JGI IMG/M metagenome (GOLD analysis project Ga0335081, IMG submission 206713) | Soil microbial communities from Loxahatchee National Wildlife Refuge, Florida, United States - Lox_Sample_3.5 | ecosystem: Environmental > Terrestrial > Soil > Wetlands | place: USA... | reverse complement strand
GCTTCCTGACTACTTGCGAAAATGTATCGGCGCGTTCTGCTACAAAAAGATTTTCAGGAATACGTAAAAAAAAAAAAAAAAAAAAAAAAATTCTATTGATCCAAACATGGGGTCCAAGAAACGGTCGACGCAAAAAAACACACGGCATCATTTCGACACAGCTCCCTCGATCGCCAAGAAGCGTTCTGTCAAGGCGAAACTGCTGAATCAAGATCTATGCAGTCAACTAGACAAGGCGACAGGGCTCGCCGGGGCGACCGCCTTGTTTGCTGGGACCCAAAAAGTCAAACCACCGAAACAAGAGGTGGAACTGAAAAAGGCGCAAATAGAGAAGACGGCCGAGGAAGATATGATGGCACTCATGTCGATGAAGTTGTGATCTACGAAGGCTCACTAGGACAATACATGCAGCTAAATCCTATCCGAAACGCCCTCGAGGGCTGCAGCCAGCGCAGACGAGGATACCGATTTGCCCACGACAAATCCTCTTCGATCTCCCGCAATCCGCCGTCGAATCCACGTACCCTTCAACATTCTTAGTAAATCATCCATTCTCTGTTGCTTCTCGTCGTTTGTCAATGTCGATGCTAATATGGAAAAACATTGCAACATTCGAGCAGCCGTATCCTCGATCGATTGCTGTTCGTCAGCACGTCATATTCGAGAGATAGAACCTTGGTCTGTAATTCTGGCTGGACGACGGAGAATATTTCTGGAAATTTTAGAGAAAAGGCGAGGAGTGGATGGACCTTCGAGTCGTGGATATAGAGGAAGAATAACGTAGTCTCGATATCCAATCAAGACCTTTCTTCGAATATCAATACCGAGTTCCGGGAATTGTTTGATGGGGAGAAAGACTGCTTCGAGGTAGGGTAGTGTCGTACTAAAAAATGACCACCACATCTGCTATCAGATCTTGCACATTCACTCTATGTACCTCGATGAGTCTGTCGATGAGACGTTCATTTGAGAGCGACGGCAAAGATGCATCGGTGTTTCTCATGCCGGTCTCCAGCAAATCTCGGATATCCTCATCGATCAAATCAACTTGTCGCTCCTGCATGCACCGTCGTACATAGTTTCAAAATATCAGCAGGAGGACAACCGGGTATGTTACATGACAAGCTTATTTAGTTCTTCGATATTGACTCGCATGCCCTCGCCGTGGAAGATACCCAGACCGCGGGCCCGAAGGAGAGGCCACGGATCATCCAAAACAATTCCATCGCCTCCGTAATAGTTCGTGCTAATCTGACGAATATCCTGCGTACTGACGCTTTTCGGCATTGAATTCGGTACTCTATCGATCCCTGGAAACAAAGATGGTGAAGCCGGGGAGTGAGACAAATTGCTTTCAGAAGAATTCTGTTTTGATAGGGAGGTTGAAACGGAGAGAACGGAAGAAGGATTCGAATCCTTTCGCTCTCGAGATCGGTGGAAAAGCTGTGGTCGTAGGCTTGAAGAGGCGGAAGGGATCATCACACCGGGGGACAACATGGCTGGTGAGCCCCCTTCTCCAGGTGTTGATGTAGCATTCAGATTGCCCATGGAGAGGTGCCGATGCGTCTCGTCGTGTGAATGACGTGGCCGAGAATTAGAAGGCGACGCAAATGGACGAAAGTATGTAGGCGAGAGAGGCGATTCTTCTTTCTCGGCAGACTTATTGCGGTCCCTATCCTTGTTGCCTCCACTCAAATTGGTCATGATTTTCGACGGACGGGAAAACAAGGTTCTTCGTCCGCTTTCCTTTGGAGGCTTTGTATTGTCGGCTTCACTGCTCGCTCGTCTTCGACTGCTCTGAAAGAGCGCTTCGGTAGCGCTTAGTGTTCGTTCTCGAAAGGCTGGCGGGTTAGGATTAAGGGGCGTTGTGACAGTTGTGGACGGCGAGGAAACCGGAAGCTCAAAGCCTCCCCCCGGAATGGTCCCACTTCGAGGATTAGGATGGCTCCAGTCTACCGGAGGCCGCGACTCGCCGCCTGGGGATAGCTCAGAGTCGGAGCCTTCGCCATCAGAAGAGAGTGAGACGCGGGTCTCTTCTATCCTGTCCATGGTGAGTTGAGGACAGAGGAATCTGATTGATCGAGTCCGATGATCCCAGAGGGATAGAATGGCGACGGCAGCGGCCGGATCAATGCCTGACGCCACCCACCTGCGACCTTCGATCACAAATACGAAGAGGCCATCATTTGACAGAGCTTATTGAACGATGAGATAGATACCTAGGAATCCTTATTTAGCTTATTGCAATAATTCCCTTCTAATAAAACTGAACCAAAGGATATCGTCCTCGACTCTCTCCACGAAAGCTGTCTTTCTACATACATGCACTTTGTCTGGGCATGAACTTTGTTAACCGCAGAACAGAGTCAGAAATCGGTTGTCCGCCCTCCATAACTCCAATCGCCATGCTTTGTCGGCTCCGTTTTCGGGCCGCCGATTTCTCCTGTAACAGGATTCCGGTCTCCTGAGAATTCAGCAGGCGGAGGCGGTCTCGCGTCAGGATGGAGCTCCTCGCCAGCTGCACCACGCTTGCCGCTCGAGCCATGCTGGGCTCCTTGCTGGAGCCTCTCAAACTCCTCCTGTAGTTGTTTTGGGAGCCGGGGTGGGGACGGTCGCTCAAACTCCGCCGTCAGAGGACGCCGTTCCTCCGAAAACGACGAGCGGGAGGCCACACTTTGAACGGCCCGCCGATTGCATAGTCGATGGCACAGCTGGGACAAGCGTGGTTGTATTCGAAGCACCAATGTCATCGACGGAAGGTGTCTGTCTGTTGCAGGTGTGTCCCTGACGAAGATTCGCTCGGCAAAACGAGGAGTTTCAATCGCAACCAGGGACCATTGGGAATTCCGTCATCGAACGACGGGACGTCAATGGGCGATGCAAGCACGATGATGGCTTCTCAGCCGCAGCTGCCGACGACTGCTGCGCCAAAGAAACGCTTCATCGGCAAGGCAAAGGCAGAGGCTCTCAGGCGACAAGCTTTGCTACAAAAGGAAAGGCAGGATGGCGGCAGCATCGAGGATGGCGTCGTCGCTCTCAAAGGTGCGCCAATCCTTCTTCTTTGCTCATCAACAGGGACACCTCCGAAAGGTGGCAAAGTAGTGAATCAAATACCAACTGAAATACTGGAGGACGCTGCCCTTAATGAAGCCATCACAATTGTTAGAACTTGCCGTAAATGAACTCTATCATCTAATATTAGCTCCCGCAAAATTACAATTTCGAAATACATAAGACCGTATGGCATATTAGGAAGGCAAATTCTAAAAGAGGTTCTTCCTCTCGTTGAACCTTTTCTGACATAGAAAGTCGCACTTCAGATGCCAGAAGGTCTTCTCATGTTCGCTTGTACAATAGCCGATATCTTGGAACAGTACGCATCTCAACCATATGTCCCCTCGCTCAGATTTAGGTTTTGTAACGTTGAAACATTGGTTATGGGCGATGTTACCTATGGTGCATGTTGTATAGACGATTTCACAGCACGAGCTCTCGACTGCGATTTCCTTGTCCACTACGGCCATTCTTGTCTTATCCCTGTCGATCAAACCCCTATAAAAACCCTGTATGTCTTTGTCGACATCCAAATCGACCGGCAACATCTCATCGCCACGATCCGAAGAAACTTTCCCTCCGGAGATCACCTCGCCCTTGTCGGAACAATACAATTTGTAGCTATTATTCACAGCATTAAAGCAGAACTCGAGTCCGGGAAGGACGGTGGCGGATTCAGAGTGACGATCCCCCAGTCCAAACCTCTCTCTCCTGGTGAGATATTAGGCTGCACCGCACCCAGGTTGCAAGAAGATACAAAGGCGATTGTGTACGTTGGAGATGGCCGATTTCATCTCGAGTCTGTGATGATTGCAAACCCTAGGATCCCAGCCTTTCGATATGACCCGTACGAAAAGAAGTTCAGTCGAGAATTCTACGGACATGATGAGATGCGAGGAATGCGACAAGAAGCCATTGATAAGGCTCGACAAGCCAAGAAATTCGGTCTCATTCTTGGCACGCTAGGACGACAAGGAAGCCCATCGGTTCTAAAGGTATCTTCCCTAAGATCGTTGAGATGATGCTAACAGAGTCAAGCATCTCGAGGAACAGCTCCAAGCCAATGGAAAAGAGTATGTCGTTGTTCTGTTATCGGAAATCTTTCCTGCCAAGCTGGCGCAATTCTCTGATGTCGGCGCTTGGATTCAGATTGCATGCCCACGATTATCTATCGATTGGGGTTACGCTTTCCCTGCGCCTCTCCTCTCTCCTTTCGAGGCGGCCGTCGTGTTGGGCGAGAAACGGTGGAAGCAGGACAATGACTATCCCATGGATTTCTATGCAAATGATAGCGGGGGATACTACACTCCCAATCACGGTCGGCGCAATCCGACCGCTCGTTTAACAACTCCCTCATCTTGATGGCGGTCTGCGGACGACAGACCGGATTATAAAGGTTGAGTGTACTATGCGGTCGCATGAATCAAGGAGGCTTGAGACCAGTTGGTTATGATGATGGGTTTTGGAAGGTGCATTTGATCCCGGTGGACGAATCGCGTTATGAGGGAAAATGGTGTGTATTTGGCGAGATCTGGCCATTTGAATCAGACATCCGCGGGTAGATGTTAGAATAACGCATGATTTACCAGTTGTATTATTTTTTGAGCGTTGCTTGCATGATCTGATTTGCCTACAAATGATGAAGCGTGCAAGTCGGCAAACTCAAGCGCGGCGCATTATTGGCCAACATTCTCCCCACGGCCGGGCGGATGCGGGCATGCCATGATGAGCACCCCGCCGCGGAGTCTGTCTGGAGAGATCTCGCGGCCATCGACTCCTGGGCTCGCGCGCCAGATCCCCTTCCCAGAATCGACTTGGCAAGCATACCGTGGCCGAATACGGGATGTCATCTGGTCGCGAGGGTTCAGAACAGGCATCGCCTTCTTCCTCTTTGGGCTCATGAACAACATCCTCTTCGTTATCGTGTTAAGCGTGAGTCTCATTTGCGTCATTGGGCATAACATTATAGGCTGCTTTGGATTTAGTAGGGCCAACGATTCCTAAAGGCGTCGTTCTTTTGGCTGACGTGCTCCCTTCATTCCTGTTCAAAGTCGTTGCGCCATACTTTTTCTATGTTGTCCCGTACAAGTATGTCTGGATTGAATTGTATCACTCGCTGAACGGGTCCAAGCGTACGAATAATACTTTTTATAGCCTTGTCGTTCTCCGGAATGCAACTCGTTGCGCAGTCGACGACCATTACTCCTCGACTCTTTGGCATTGTGGCCGCGTCGATATCATCCGGTGCTGGAGAGCTAAGCTTCCTGCAACTCACTCATTGGCATGATAAACTTGCGTTGCCCGGATTTGCTGTGGGTACTGGCACGGCCGGTCTCGCGGGAGCATACTTTTATTTGGCTTTGACCACCTGGATTGGCTTCAGTGTCCACGTCTCACTCAATATTTCTTCCGTATATTGCCCATCTTTCAAAGTTTGATAATAGTTTCTTCCATACATGCTCGCGGTTGGATATTTTCTTATTCTTCCCTCCGGATTAAAGGCAGCAGACACCTATGAAGCGCTGCCTACAACGAGCGAAGACGAAGTTGTAAGAATTCCTCCTAATAGCCCACCTCCGAGTGCCCGCTCCTTCCTCTCCGGCCTTAAACGGACTACTCGTCGAATCAAGCCCTTGGTGATACCTTACATGGTACCACTGTTTCTTGTCTACGTATCCGAATACACGATCAATCAGGTAGTTGCAAGCGAGTTGTCGCGCTGACCCCGACAGGGTGTGACGCCGACTCTTTTATTTTCTTTGGATGAGATGCCATTCGAGTCTATCAGAGATGCCTATCCTACATACCAAACTCTCTACCAGTTGGGAGTATTCCTCTCCCGTTCTTCGTCAACCTTTTACCGGATTCATAATATTTATCTCCCTTCCATAATACAGTTCTGCATCCTCTGCTTTTTGATTCTGCAATCGTTCTTTGTTGTGATACCTTCGATATATCCGCTCTTTTTTCTCATTTTTTTCGAGGGTATTCTTGGAGGATTGGTTTATGTTAACGCCTTTCATGAAGTCCAAGATCGCGAAGGTGTCGACGGAGATCGGGAATTTGCGCTTGGAGCAGGTACGTTTCGCGTTCAAATCCGGCTGATTTTTGCAGTTGGGATGGCAGATTCGGCAGGCATCACGGTTGCGGGTTTCGTCAGTTTAGGATTAGAGCCAATCTTGTGCAGATATCAGGTCAGCAACGGTCGTCCATGGTGTACAATGACATAGAGATGTATAAAAAGCTACATTCTTATTTACCATGATGCGCTTGTTGGGCTTTGGCGGCCTGAATGATCTCCTTATTCCTGAGGAGACTGATGCTAGCCGAAACGATCCGATTTTCAAACTCGTTGTCAATTTTTTTGGTCTTATCCTCTACCTTGTCTCGCTCTTCACAACCTTTTTGATATTCTTCACGCGCACGCTCAAATTCTTTCCTCAACTCTTTGCTCACTTTCACCTCCTCGGGCAAGCTGGGAGTCTCGTGCGAAGGCACGGATCCAAAGTTCGTTTTATCCTCTTCAGAAAGTTCGGCATATGCAGCTTCTGCGGCTTGGAGCCGAACTTCCTGGTATCTTTGTTCAGCACGTGTTCCAAGAAAAACGAGGCCAGCTAAGATTCCTACTGATCCGATTGCTGCAACCGTAGGAAAATACTTCTTCCAGGGTATTGTTTCCCACGAAAATCCTCGTGAATCTTCCTTCCAGCCTTCGGCAAGAATGACTGGTGCGGCTTGTATAGCACTGCTGAGGAACAGGAAATATGGAATGGCAACGAGAAAATTCATGTGGCTCGAATTGGGGCTGCTGGACATTGCGGGAGGTTTCAAATATCGGGATCTGACGCCGATCCGCATGCCGCGGTAATTGCGCCCCTGTCACGGGTATCTGAGATATCTGTGCCGTTCTCGTTGGCTGACTGACTTGACGACGCCTCTCGTGGGCTGGGACGCGCATTGTTCCACAGGTGTACGGAGGAAGCTTGATCGGCCATTGTCGCCTTTTCTTGACTCGATCAAAAATCGGGCGCACATCGAGAAAAAATCAAACCTTGGAACTGATTCATTCGCTCATCCCGTCCCATCACTATCATCGGTTGTCAGCGATTCAACGGTGTCTCGTCCCTTCATCCGCATGTCTCCAAAGCAGCAACTGCAGAATTCTCTGGGCAATATCGAAAAGTCGGTAACGGGCAAACTGCATTCAAGGCTCGCAACAATTCAGTCAAATGATCTAAACCTTGCAAAACAAACAAAAGCACTTCATTCGAGAACACAAGATGCTTGCAAACACCAAGATCACTGGAACAGGATTGTCGGCGCTGGAAGAAATGGGATGAAAGTATGGCACAACATTGGTTTTTTGTTTTGCTGACAGATTCAGGACCTTGGCGACGTCAGTAATTGGGCATCACTTCTGGACCGCGAAATCACATTTCTCGAGCAAGTTCTACAACGAACTGAACAGTGATATTGCTACCCGAAAATGCGAAAAAAAAAAAAACGATATGGACGTACATGTATACTCTCCGGAATAATGTTATTACACAGCGTCGCGCTAAATCCTTACAAAGAAAGACTTCTCGCCCTCCTTGGGCTTCACCAGACATCGCCGAACAATGTCATCCTCGCAGGCCAGACGAATGCGTTCTGGCGTAGCAGGCGAATGCAACTCCAACAATTCCCTCACCCCAGAATCATTCCGATATGCATTACATGCGTCGCGAATCGCGAAGAAGACGGAGGAGCCCAAAAAGAGGGGTGGTTCGCCGACTGTCATTAGTCAGAGGGGATTTATTGGTTCAAGGAAGTACCGCCTCGGGATCGCTGGATTGTGCGGAGATTCTTCCACTCAACATTCTTGAGAAAGCTTACACGGAAATCTTGCGGGATATCCCTAAAAATTAGCAAGATTAAAATACACACGTACGAAGCAGAAGGAATCTTGTATGCACCGGGACCTCGTGTGAAGATCTGCCCATTCTGAAGCCATAGGCTTTCTTCTATTGTGAAAAGACCTTGTCCTTGAACAAACGCGCCTTCGATTTGTCCATAATCGATGGCGGCATTGATAGTTTGACCAACGTCCTACCTAGGTGAATGCAGTTCCAGTCAGCGGGTTACCATCTTGATATCCGATCTCAGAATCGAGAAATCGCCCGTAAGAGTGTCAATCTCGACTTCCGACAAGGCAACGCCTTGCGTGAAGTAGTAAAACATTGGACCAGGGAAAGTAGGCGTTTGCTTATCAACATCGACATTCCAAGTATACCCAATGACTGGTGTTTTGTAAAATCCGTTAGCCGAGAGATTGACGCGATCAAAGTAGGCGGCGTGAGCGAGCTCGGCCATGGTTGCTTTTGACCCGAACTTTTCTCGGTAGGGTTGAAGTCGAGCATTGAGCTGGTCGCACGCGTTCTTGACAGCCATCCCATTCAAGTCACTTGACGCAGACGCAGCAGTTGATGATGTATTTGCCACAGAATCCGTCTTGGTTTCCGAGATATGAACGCTTTCGAGAGGGACACGCAGTTCTTGGGCTGCAATCATGCACATCTTGGTATGTAATCCTTGGCCCATTTCGGTACCACCGTGACTCAACAAGATGCTGCCGTCGTGGTAGATGTGGACGAGCGCCCCTGCCTGGTTGAGGAAGATAGCTGTAAAAGAAATGCCGAATTTGGTAGGGATCAAGGCCAGACCCCGTTTCTTATACTTATGACGTTGGTTGAAAGCATCGACAGCTTGACGACGTTGTTCGAAAGCTGCTTCCTCGCGCACCGCCCTTACCATCTGTGGCACATGGTAATCCTCAAGAACTTGGTTGAAATGCGTTCGGTCACCCTCGTAGAGAAGGTTGATTTCGCGGAATTTGTCGACTGACATACCCAAGCGGTCCGCGACTTCGCACATCATCGATTCACAAATGAACATGCCCTGAGGTCCACCGAATCCTCGGAAGGCAGTGTTCGAAACCGTGTTGGTCTTGCAGATTCGTCCGCGAACAAACATATTTGGAATCTTGTACACACCATCGATATGGGAGAGAGCTCGCTCGACGACGGCCCCACTGAGATCTTGAGACCAGCCACCATTTGCAAAGATATCAGCATCGAGGGCAAGCAGCTTTCCTTCCTTTGATACTCCAACTTTCCAGCGACCCAGGAAGGGGTGGCGTTGCCCGCTTGTGACAACATCTTCATCACGATTCAGCATACAACGAACCGGTCTCTTGGACTTCTCTGCTCCCACTGCCAGAATACCAGTCAATTGCATGGACCGAGTTTCCTTGCCTCCAAATCCGCCTCCTAATCGCTTGACACGAACGACGACACGATTTGCAGGAACGCCGGTGACTTGAGCCACAATCGTTTGCGTTTCCGTTGGGTTTTGTGTGCTAGCGAAGACTTCGACCTCGCCGTCTTCGGATTTCGGAACGACGATACTGGCCTGCGTTTCAAGGTAGAAGTGTTCTTGTCCTCCCATTCGTGCAACGCCTTCGAATATATGATCGGCAGCGGCAAACGCTTCATCCATATTCTGGCCTGAACGAATGAATCTGTAATGGGGGAAGAAACTGTTTTGCTCAATAGCTTCTTCAATTGAGAGGATGGCCGGAAGGTCTTCGTACTCAACTCGAACGACGCGAGCGGCTTCGCGGGCTTGAGCTTCAGTGTCTGCCATGACGAGTCCGATTGGCTGTCCGACTGTGAATACTTCATCGACAGCAAAGAAGATTTCTACAATTAGGGGAACGGCTTGATCAGATCTCGGTACCGTCAATGGCAGGAGCACCCCACCAGTTTGCCTGTGGGTTCGGGAGATCGTTGTGATCAACCCAGAATCTGACGCCGGGCAATTCCAGGGCCGGTTCGTAATCCACCTTCTTGATCTTGGCATGAGCCTTTGTGCTCAGGACCATAACGCCGTAGAGTTCATTGTGGAAGGGCGGAATATCATCCGTGTAACGCGCCTCGCCGGTGACTTGTTTCATCGCTGCCATGTGGTTGACAGCTTTCCCCACAAGTTTCTGTTCACTAACAATCAGTCCAGATTACAAAGGAAATCTACTGTGGGTTGTCAGGATCCCGATTACCCTTCGAGATGTCTCGCTCGATTTCATACACGGCGTCGTCGAAGGGTTCAGATGCATTGAGCTTCAATTCAGCGCCGATGTCATGCCAGAACCGGAAGAAAAAGCCGAGAGCCAGTGACTTGCGATAGACTGGCATTCCACCAGGAACATCGTACGCCAGACTAAAGTCTTGCTCAAGAGCATTGAATGCCCCTTCGAGCACTTCTGGCTGTCCCCATTCCTTGCCCTTCAAATATTCCATCGCCTTTTTCGCTTGGACGGTGGTCGGACCCATGCCGCCGTACGCCATTGAGATATCTTCGACGACATTTTGAGAGGAGAGGCGCATTTGAATGCCTGCATTGACGATGGCGATATCGTCGTCCTTTCGCTTGGCTTGTTTGTATGCACGGCAAAACTCTCGTTGGCCGCACAATGGAACGCTGAGACGGGTGATGACGGCGGTACGAGGCAAAGCCGTAGTACGATAACCCTTAAAGAATTCGCGCATGGGAATCGCAATTTCCCCTTCCTGAGTCTTGGCATACAGAGTCGTCCTGGTGGCTACAAAGAGAGGATTGAGATCCGAGATTGGTGAAGCCGTCGCAATATTCCCAGCCGGGGTTGCCACATTGCGGACCTGAGGTCCAGCGAAGTATCGCAATTGATGAAGCAGAGCGGTACAAGTCTGGGCCTTCTGGGAGCCATAATGAGCCACGGCCTTCTTGAGAAATTCCTGCATTTCCGAAAGGGTTACGTTTGCCCCGATTTCGAGAGAATCCTGCTTCATTTCGCAGATCTTAAGTTCTTCGATTTCGCCGGCGTAGACGGATAGTGCGTATTGGATGGCTTTGAATTTGATTTCAACCTGGATCTCGCTGCTACCACCCGTGATTTTTGCAGAGGGATAGGTGGATTTGATGGCTACGAGTTGATCGACAGTGGTCGGACGAAGCCAGCGTTTACGTTTATTTCCGAAAAAGAGAGGTTTCATTTCGTATTTGCGGAGGCTAGGAGGGAAGATCAATTCGGAGGCAGCATCATAAGGCTTCAGTTCTGGCAAGGGATATCGTGGAAGAGGAGGTTCTTCTTGAGCCGTGCCGTTTTTGAGTTGACAGCAATCAGGGCGGCCGCAGCCGACCTTCTTTTTGGGTTGTTCGTCGGTAGAAGGCGGGGGCGTGGTGATAAAAGTTCTTGCAGCATCTAGGATGGGACGATAGCCTGTGCAACGGCAGAGACAGCCCTCGAAACATTCCTCGATTTCATGTTCTGTTGGATTGGGATTATTGCGGATGAGAACGTAAAGAGCCATGACAAAACCGGGGGTACAAAAGCCGCACTGGCTGCCGTTCAACTTTGCGATTCGCTAGGCATTAGGGTTCAAGACGAAGAATGGAAGACGGACCTCCTGTACAGGATGAGGGTTCTTGCTTGAGCCAATTCCTTCGACGGTGATGACATGTTTTCCGTCGACTATTATGAGCCACAACATAAAGCAGATAGTTACCCGAGACGAGTGGGGCCAAACATGCATTGACAGCAAGGTGCCTGGGAGAGGGTTATTAGCCGCAATTCACATCAGACAGAAGAGAGAGAGTACTCGACCTTGTTGCGGGCGTGGTTGAAGGAACTGACGACGACGGTACACGCACCACATCCGCCCTCTGCACAACCAAGCTTCGTTCCGGTCAGGCCAATGCTTCGCAGGTACTCGAGCAATGTGCACTCGGGGTCGGGCCGGTCGAGATGGATCCTGGAGCCATTGACCCAGAATGTCATTGTGTCGATCCATCCTGCCGTGAGGACGCGCAGGTTCTCCTCGTCCGTACCCGGGTTTGCCAGAATAGAAGGTGCCATGGCCCTCGAGGCAGAACGCAGGAAGGGGGGCGTCTACGTCGAGGTCTGTCCAGAGTTCGAGGAATTTGGGTACCGAGCCGTGGGGTGTCCGTGGCGTTATTATGTCCTCGACAGCTTATGCTTGTTGCAGCCGCGGATGTACCGTTCCGTGCGCCGCGGAGCGCCTATCGGTCCAGCCTCTGATTAACGGCAGAGTTCGGATTCCATCAGTTATGACGGGTTAACACACACGCCATATCCCTTAATTAAGTGAAGTGCCGTCCAGTAATCCCGGCCCCCACGGTTGCTTACCGCGGGAAGTCCAGTTTGAAACCTTTTTGAGTCATCGGTCACTGGGTCTAGCGCAACTCGCGTGAACTCTCGCTCTAGACACCCCCTGCATGGGCTCACTTTGCAGCGTTTTCCTTTGTCCGTTGCTTGTGTTTGAATTTTGTTATAGGGCACTACCGAGACTACTAATTCCAAACGTCGATTGTACACCCCATCTGCAGGATTAGAGACAGCGTTATGATTGGATTGAGTACATGCCATGGCAAGAGGGAAAAAGCAGCAGCAGCAGCAGCAGCAGCAACAGCAGCCGTCGCAGGACGGGTGCCCTCCGCAGCGTGGCGGGGCGGGCCCATCTTCTGCCACCGCTCTATCATCAACAACAGCCTCGCCACACATCAACCGTACGCGCACAAAACTCCCCACAAAACGACAGCAGCTCCGACAGGAGGCAGCCACCGCAGCCGCCCTTACCAACGCCGCATCATCTTCCCAGCCACTCTTGGAGGGCCAACTCCTGGTTGTCATGCCTCGTAATCCATCCCCTCGCTTTGAACAACGAAATGGCGGAAATGCATCCAGGGGAGGAATGACCGCCGGGCGAGGTGCCAAGAGATTCAACGGGCATCATCCTTCCAAGGGTATCCGCATCTGCTTGATATATTCTCATCCATTACAGGATTCTCCCTTCGTGAAGAGGCTTTAAATACGAGCGACAATTACTATGGTCGGTCTTGGATGGATGATAAAAAGAGCACTCTACGTTATCAAGGAATAACATTTGTGGAGGGTGGGATTCTCTCGAACAAACTTCCCACACCGCCAGCTTCTGAGAGCGAGGATGAGTCATCTCATGCCCTCGTATCCGGTAATGTGCCAGCAATAGACACATCGAATGAGACGGAAGATGCAGAGATTGAGACTCCAGGGGTTGATGTCCAAGTCACGAAAATGGCAACGGTAGATGAGGTTCAAGATCCTTCACCCTTTCCGTCAACACCCTCCGTACATGAACCCGCCGATGCGGACGAATCCACACACGCCGACCTCGCTCGTCCGCATACTGACTCTTCTATTTCCATCCCACGCGCGCAAGTCATTGGATCATCCCCTACATCATCCCCACCCTCTATCTCCAATCGTCAAGTCAATCCTTCTCCCCCGACAACCTCCACTATTCCCCTCCCCCCAGTCCAATTCATCTCATCCAATGAAAACATTGTTTTCACCCCGCGAAGTCAACGCAATCGTTCTGCACAACCTACAACACGACGCCTAACGAATTGGGAAGTCCCAACAAGTATCAAAGATATCAACCAAACTGCTACAGATTGGACCAAGCCACGCAAGAAATCCAATCTAAATGGTGGTGTGAGGCAGTTCCGCTATGAATCCGATTCCGAGCGTGGACAAGTCGAGTACCTATCTCCCGTGTATGGGCTTCCCATGACGACGACGGCCGAAGATGCCCTAATGGATTACTTGGAAAATGTTCGTGGCCAAGCCGCCGACAGCAGCGGGGATGAGAAGTACATTGACAAAGCTCTTGAAGACACAAATATTGTCACGACCGCACGATTAAGCGTCGTGGACCGCATTAGTAATCTCAGTCTGGAAGACACGAGACGCGCCCAGAGTGTGGAGCCAAGGAAAAAGACTGCAGGTCCTCTTCTTATTCCGTCTACTCTCGCCCGATTTTCGCTGTCTGAATCGGCCAGACCACACGCAGTCAATTCGCCTGAAAGTCCTGCTCCCGCCAATTCAGTGGTCGTGTCGGATGTGGACTCGGAGAAGATTGTCAATCGTGTTCCACCAGTCATATCCACGGGCGATACAGGTGAAGACAACACCTGGATTTTGAACTCTGATCCAAACAAGTCAGAATCTTCGAGCGAATCAGACAGCGAAGAACCCCAACTCATTGGACGCTTCCACAAGAGGGATCCAATCAATGAAGACGCGAATAATCAGGGTTCCGAGAACGAACAGGAAGAAGACGAGGAAGAAGAGGAACCAGCAGAGGACGATTTTGACGACGAGGAAGATTTCAACCCCTCAGACTTTGCTATCACGGAAGAAGACGTCATCGCAAATATGATGTTGGACGAGTACGACATCGACAACATTGGATTCCCCCAAGTTCCCAAACCGCTCGCCAAAATCGCCCACATTCATCAAGGTGATGTTCCGCCTCTCCCGGAAGACGATGCCGATATCGCCGGCCACTTGCAAGCGCTCTGGCAAAAGGATCGCGAGACAAAGAAGGAGAGGAAGAAGGAACGCCAGTTGGCACGATTACAAGGCCTCTTGGGTTCCAAGTCAAAGTCTAATGGGAAGAACGTTCGACAAGCGGCCAGACGGGAGGAAATGATGGACACGGAAGAATTAGAGGGATTTGTGGAGGTGAATATGCGTCAGATCAACGAGGAGTTGCGGGGCTTCTGGGAGGCTGATGATTTGACAGAGTACATCCCCTCATTTCATTGGTTTTACTAATTTCGAAGTTATGCCTTGCCACCTATGCATCGGTTGGCACGGAAGGCTGTCCATGAACTTGCTAAAGCATATAACCTCGGATCCAAATCCAAAGGCTCGGGGACCACTCGTTACACCACCCTCTTCAAACTCCAGACAACTGCCAATCTCCCTCCTAACGAGCGTAAAATCGCAACCCTTCTCCGCAGAACTTCGCATATCAGCGCCTTGGGAAGGACTAGTGCCGATGCGAATCGCGTGGCATCTTATCGACTTCAGGCTCGCAGCAGTCGTCTCCGGGATGGGGATATTGTGGGGGGTGACGCACAGGAGATTGCTAGTGATAACCGCGGGAGAGTGATGTTGGAGAAACTTGGCTGGAGAAGTGGGATGGGATTGGGTGCTGAAGGGGGAGGCATTACAATTCCCCTTCTCGCTGTTGTGAAAAAGAGTAAGAGCGGATTACAGTGATTGGATAGACAGCCCTTTTTTCTATTTTGTATTTTTTATTTTTTATTTTTTTTTTGTTTGTCGTTTTGGTCTATTCCCATATGAAAGCACCGAGCAGACTGGCCAATACATTGGGCATCATTAAAAACAATGTAATAATGTAGTGAAACATGTTAACCTCGAGATACGAGCGGGCAATATCAATCAAAAAAATGACGACGCTTAGTTTCCCTGAGATTTGTTCAGACGCATTGCTTGGGAAAATAACGGGCCGTTGCTTCTTATTTATTTAATTGCCACTTCTATGCATGAGATGGCGGAGTACACTCACGTCCAATTTTGAAGCTCTCTTCCTTTCCCCGAAATGAGCATATTGATTGTAGGGGTTGTCTCGGGCGAATTGGCATTATCCACCGTGGGGTCAAATCCCGCATTCCGCGTAATTATTCCTCAAACACGTCGATACATTATTTTCGTCGATTGACTGACTTGAGATAGTTAGTTTCGCTGTTTATCACTGGTACACTATACCGGTTAACTCCTGCGTCGATTCGCAGAATCCACGGGTGCCTCGAGTGCCAGGGCGGAAATTGTCGGTACCGGTACGGGCCCACGTGTTCCAACAGATTTTCCCTCGACACCTCCTCGTCGTGCGACGCGCTTGTGCACATCGAAAGTCCCGTCAGTCAAGGAATTGCGCCTCCCATCCGGTCTCGAGTAGCAAATGCGTCTACGAAGCCAGGACAATGCAGCAGTGGAGTACACGCTCAAACCACGCAGCCGTAATGTGCGTCTCTCCACCACGCAAATCACCGCGACCCCCGACGAGACTCAACAGGACGTGTGCACGCGCATAGCCACCATCGCCAATCTGCCCCTCAGCCGTCTTCGCGTCACCCTGGAAACGTCAAACCGAGTCCTTGATAAACATGTCCATGCTGATATGGCGCCGAAAATGGGGGACCTGCCGGACGACGAAACGGTCCTTGTAGTAAAGGACTTGGGTATTTCAATCAGACCGTGACGAAAACGAGCTCCAGCTAATGCACTTTGCGTTACTAGGCCCACAATTGTCATGGAGACTTGTGTATATTATTGAATATATTGGACCAATCCTGTTCCATCCGATGTTTTATTACTGCCAGAAGTTCTTCTATGGATACACCTTTGATCATTCGATTATGCAGACGTTCTCAACACCCTCCCTCCTTTTCAATTGGTGTTGATTGGGCTGTAGTGTAACCCTAGGCATGGTCGTTGCACACTTTGTCAAACGTGAATTAGAGACGCTCTTTGTCCACAGGTTCTCTGCTGATACGATGCCCATCGCCTATGTCTTCCGCAATTCCGGCCACTATTGGGTGCTTTCAGGCCTCCTTTTTGGCTTCGTCGTCTACGGCCCTGCCTTCTCCCACGTTAAACGTACGCAAAGTGACCTTATCGTGGCGCTTATCGCATACGCCTTCGCAGAACTGTCCAATTTGGGGACACATATGACCTTGCGCCAATTACGGTCTGCGGGGAGCAGGAAGAAGCATATTCCACGAGGATATGGGTTCGATTGGCCTTTTGGCGGGATTAGTTTTCCGAATTATTTTTTTGAGTTTTTGGTTTGGGTTGTTATTGCGGTGTGGAGTGGATGTTGGGGCGTTATTCCGTTTCTCGTCGTGGCTACATATATGATGGACAATTGGGCTCAGAAAGTAATTCTTGTCCCTGAGTTAATAGAGAGACACTAATTTTGCGATTAGAAGCACAGGAAGTATAAGAAGGTGTTCCCCGATTATCCGAAGAGGAAGGCCATGTTCCCGTGGGTCAGGTAGACTCTCGGTGAGCTATTAACAGGGCAAATATTGGGCCGACCTTGAAAAATGGATAAATTTAGTTGCATGGAAAAGGAGTTCGTTGTGTCTATTTGTCTTTGTTCTGAGTTGTTCCCTTGAGTCTTAGTATACTTTTAAACGATCGTGATGTAC
>Ga0335081_10007779_pt1 | contig 17156 bp, 14 predicted proteins | sample Lox_Sample_35_FD_206713 | JGI IMG/M metagenome (GOLD analysis project Ga0335081, IMG submission 206713) | Soil microbial communities from Loxahatchee National Wildlife Refuge, Florida, United States - Lox_Sample_3.5 | ecosystem: Environmental > Terrestrial > Soil > Wetlands | place: USA... | reverse complement strand
CGCTTTCGCATCGCCCGAGGCGAGCGCTTCCTCGAAATTCTTGAAGCCGAGATGTTTCGCATACAACGACTTGGGATTGATGTAATCGAAAATCTCGCCGAGGTCGTAATCGCGAATCACGTGCAGCTTGAGATCGGGCGGGCGCGGAATCTCGATATCGCGGCGGACGTTGGCGCGCACGATCGGTTTGCTCGGCGCATCGACCACTTTGGAGGCGCTCGCCTGCAGCCGCTGGGTTTCCTCCGTGAGCCGAATCTTCAGCGACTCACGTGACTCGCGATCCATGATCTGATTGGCGAGGTCGAGCCCGTTCATCGCGTCGTTCGCGTAGGCGACCAGGCCGTCATACTCGGGCGCGATCTTCATCCGGGTGAAGCGGTTGCTCAGCGCGGCGCCGCCGACCAGGATCGGACAGCGAATCTCCGCGGTCTTCAAATCCTGCGCGGTGATGACCATCATCTGCGCCGACTTCACCAGCAGACCCGAAAGCCCGATCGCATCCGGATGATGCTCGCGATAGGCCTTGATGAGTTCCTCTGGCGGCACCTTGATGCCGAGATTGACGACTTTGTAGCCGTTGTTACCGAGAATTATCTCGACCAGATTTTTGCCGATGTCGTGAACGTCGCCCTTGACCGTCGCTAGAATGATTTTGCCGCGGCTCACATTCTCGGTCTTCGTCATGTGCGGTTCGAGATGTGCGACCGCGGCCTTCATCGCCTCGGCCGATTGCAGCACCTCGGCGACGATCATCTGGTTGGCGTTGAAGAGGCGGCCGACCTCGTCCATCCCTTTCATCAACGGGCCGTTGATGATCTCGAGCGGACCGCGCGCGGTCAGCGCTTGATCGAGGTCCTCGAACAAGCCGTCCTTGGAACCTTCCAAAATGTAGGATGCGAGGCGCTCGTCGAGCGGCAGCGAGCGGCGATGCTCGACGCTCTCCTTGCCCTTGCGCTCGCGGAAGTGCGCTGCGAAGGCCGCGATCGAATCGTCGCCGCGCCACCAGATGAGGTCCTCGGCGAGCTTGCGCTCCTCTTCAGGAATCGAAGGATATCGCTCCAGCTTCTCCGAGTTGACGATCGCGCTATCGAGGCCGGCCTGCACGCAGTGATACAGCATCACCGAGTTCAGCACCTCGCGTCCGGCCTCAGGCAATCCGAACGATACGTTGGAAACGCCGAGCACAGTTTTGCATTGCGGCAGCGCTTCTTTGATGAGCCGGATGCCCTCGATCGTCTCGACGCCCGAGCCGATGTAATTTTTGTCGCCGGTGCCGACCGGGAAGACCAGCGGATCGAAGATGATGTCCTCGGGCTCGACGCCATACTTTTCGGTCAGCAGTCGGAATGAGCGCTGCGCGATTGCCAGCTTGCGCTCGCGCGTGATCGCCTGCGCCTGCTGCTTGTCCTCGTCGATGCATCCAACCACCAGCGCCGCGCCAAAACGCCGCGCGATCGGCACGACCTTCTTGAAGCGCTCCTCGCCATCTTCGAGGTTGATCGAATTGATGATCGCCTTGCCCTGCGAGCGCTTGAGCGATTCCTCGATCACCGCCGCATCGGTGGAGTCGATCATCAGCGGAACTTTGATTTTCTTGACCAGGATATCGAGGAAGGTGGTGATGTCCGCCATTTCGTTGCGATCGGGATCCTGGAGGCATACGTCGAGCACGTGCGCGCCCTTGCGGACCTGGGCGCGCCCGACTTCGGCGGCTTCCTCGAACTTACCCTGCGCGATGAGGCGCTTGAACTTGCGGCTCCCCAGCACGTTGGTGCGCTCGCCGACGATCACCGGACGCGTGTCATCGTCGATGACGAGTGTGTCGATGCCCGATACAACAGAACGGCGCAGCGCCGAGGGCCTGCGCGGCTTCTTGCCCGCGGCCGCATCGGCGAGCAGCTTGATGTGCTCGGGCGTCGTTCCGCAGCATCCCCCTACGAGGTTCACCCATCCGTTTTCGATGAAGCGCGCCATCTTGCCCGCGAACATCTCAGGCGTTTCGTTATATCTCAAATATTCGTCGGGAAGGCCGGCGTTCGGCACGATTGCCGTATAGAAGCGGCTTATCTCCGATAGCGTGCGGAGATGGTCGGTCATAAAGTCGGGCCCCGTCGCGCAGTTAAGCCCCATCCACAGCAGGTCGCGATGCGCGAGCGAGACGTAAAACGCCTCGATGTCCTGCCCGGCCAGCAGCACGCCCATGGGCTCGACGGTCCCCTGAATCGAGATCGGAAGGGTGATTCCGGTCTTCTCGATCGCGCGATCGATGCCGGTCAGCACCGCTTTCACGTTGACCGTATCCTGCATCGTCTCCGCCAGCAGCACATCGACGCCGCCCTCGATGAGTCCGATGGCCATCTGCTCATAAGCCTCGGCGACCTGCTCGAAGGTAATGCCGCCGGTGACGGAGATGGTCTTCGTTCCTGGCCCCATCGAGCCGATGACGAAGCGCGGCTTGTTCGGGGTGCTGAACGCCTCGGCCTCGGCGCGCGCGATTTCCGCGGCGCGCCGATTGATCTCATACGTTTTGTCCGCGAGACTGTACTCGCCAAGGACGTAGGGAATTGCGCCGAAGGTGGCGGTCTCGACGAGGTCCGCGCCGGCTTCGAGAAAGCTGCGATGCATCGCGTGGATGGCGTCGGGGCGCGTCAGGACGACGTTTTCGTTGCATCCCTCGTACTTCGCACCGCCGAAGTCCTCGGCGGTGAAGTTCAGCCCCTGGATATAGGTGCCGAACGCGCCATCGATCACGAGGATACGGCTGGTCAACAACTCCCGTAGGAGACTTATGCGTGAAATGTCAGTCTGCATCGATTGTTGAGCCTGCTAAAAGGAACCTCGAAGTCTAACCCAGTGCTGCATCCCCCGCAATTTAGCCACTCCATCGTTGTTAGCTGGTCCGAATGAGCGCGAAGCGTGCCGTCCTGGTCACTGGAGGGGCAGGGTTCATCGGCTCCAACCTCGTCGATGAACTCCTCGCGCGAGGCTATCGCGTCCGCATCATAGATAACTTCGCGACCGGCAAGCGTAAGCAGCTTAATCCGCGCGCCGAACTCCTCGAGGCCGACATCCGCGATGCCGATGCGATGCGGTTCGCCTTCGATGGTATCGATAGCGTGTTCCACGTCGCCGCGCTGCCGCGCATCCCGTTGTCGATCGCGCAGCCGGTCCAGACGCATATGACGAATGTCGTAGGCACACTTAATGTGCTCATCGGGGCGCGCGACGCCAAGGTCCGCCGCGTCATCTTCTCCGGCTCGTCATCTGTATATGGCGACCAGCCGACCATGCCGTTGGTCGAGACGATGGCGCCCAACCCGCTCAATCCATACGCGCTGCAGAAGTACGTCGGCGAACAGTACACGCGGATGTTCCATCGGCTATTCGGCATTCAAACCCTGACGTTGCGCTACTTCAACGTATATGGTCCGCGGATGGCATCCGAAGGCGCCTACGTTACCGTGATTTCGGCCTTTATGGCGGCGCGCCGGCGAGGGGACCCGCTCATGATCCATGGCGACGGCGAGCAAACCCGCGACTTCACGCATGTTAGCGACGTCGTGGCGGCGAACATCCTCGCGATGGATGCTTCGGTTGCCGACGGCCGCGCCGTCAACGTCGGCGCCGGACGCAACGTAAGCGTCAATCGTATCGCGGAACTGATCGGCGGCGAGCGCGTTTATGGCTCATCGCGCCCCGGCGATATGCGGCATACCCGCGCCGATACCACGGAAGCCTCGCGCATCCTCGGATGGCATCCTACGGTTTCGGTCGAGGAAGGGATCGGGATGCTGCTCGCGGGATGAATCTGCGGTTGCGCTATCGCCACATTGGAAAAGCGTAGGCGTTACAAAGCTTTGCCAAATGCCACTCCTGCCACGCAATGATTAACCTTTATCGCTCATTAGGGATGATTTGACTTGTTTCTGACATCTTGAGTCGCGGCATACCAGTTGCTTTAGGCCTCGGGGCACTTCTTTTGTCAAAGGGGGCTTTGGATGAAATTCGGTCGCGCTAAAAGGGGTCAGATTATCGTTCTGGTTGCCCTCTCCATTACTGTACTGCTGGGATTCCTCGGATTGGCCACTGATATCGGCGTGCTGTGGGCCACCAAGCGCAAGGCCCAAACCGCCGCCGATGCCGCCGCGGTGGCCGGGGTCAATGCGACCTTGGGCACCAATAGCTCCGGCTATTCGACTGCGGCGAGCGACGTTGCATCGCTCAATGGCTTCACCAATGGCAGTTCCGGCACCACGGTCGCAGTGAGCGAGCCCACCCCCTCTGGATATCCGTCCGGCACCTATGTCCAGGTCAACATCACTAAACAGGTCAGCACCTATTTTCTGGGCGTCATCGGGTACCGAACGATTCCAATAACGGTAAGCGCGCTGGCAGGCGACACCAGCGGCGAGAATTCGATTATCGCGCTCAACGGCTCCGGCAACGGCATCACGATCGACAGTTCCGCGGTCAATGTCGGATGCGGGCTGATCAGCAACTCCAGCAGCTCGTCGTCGCTGACGGTCAAGAATGGCGGCTCGATTTCGGCCGCGACCATCGGCGTCGTCGGCGGCACGAGTGGATCTGTTCCGTCATACACCAAGACCAATGTCGCGCCGGTGTCGAATCCCTTCAGCACCTGGACGCAGCCGACCGCGAGTAGCTGCAATCGTCAAAACACCAACAACAGCGGCACCAAAACCATCACCAGCACGACCACCTGCTCCGCTAACAAGGTCTATGACGGCGGCAGCGGCAATTGCGGATACAGCATCCAGTCGCAATACAATTCGCACACTCACAGCTACACGCCCATGACGGTGACTTTCTCCGGTGGCAACTGCGGCAATCACATCAGCTGCGGAGGGTCCGGTTCATCCACCTGTCAGAACGTCACCATGGTCTTCAATCCCGGCCAGTATCAATGCGTGAACACCGGCGCGGGTAGTGGCGGCGGTGGCGGCGGTGGCGGAGGCGGATGGGGCAGCGCGGACTCTGCCTTCCGCTACGCGAATTACCGCGATCACTACGGCAACGGATGGCGCGATGAAGCTTTTGGATTCGTGCGGACCGCAGGCACCGACGAGTATGGTGGTCGCTTCGAGTACGTTTGGGGCTCGAGCACCGTCACACCCAGTATCGAAATCGGCCCCAATGCCTCCAACTGCACGGCCACTTTCAACTCCGGTTCGTACACCTTTCTCGGCAACGTATCGATCTGCGGCAACAACACCGTCAATCTCCAGCCGGGAACTTACTGCAACGGTATAACCATCTGCGACGATAGCTCGGGCAACGGTCCGACGGTTAACTTCGCGCCCGGAACCTATATCTGCGCAGGCGGCGGACTCAACATCTCGGGACATTGCACCCTGAGCGGAACCGGATGCACCTTCCACAACTGCGCGGACTCCTCGAGTGACGGTTACTCCAGCGGCTCCATCACCTGCGGCGGCAACTCCGGCGATTCGGTCCATTGCACGCTAAGCGCACCGACCTCCGGCTCCTGCAAAGGAATGCTGTTCACGCAAGACAGCTCGATCGGCGGCTCCAGCGGTTGGGGCCACGGATGGGGATGGGGATCGGGTTCGACTTCGAACAACTGCACCGTCAAATGCGACTCGTCTTCGATCTGCGACGGCGCCTGCTACATCCCGAACTCTTCCTGCACCTATGGCGTAAGCTCCAGCAGCTCCGGGTACAGCATCGTCGTCGCGGACTCGGTTACCCTAAGCGGAAACACGACCCAAACCCAGAACTGCAACTACACGACGCTCGACCAGGGCATCGGACCGATACGGACCAGCTCGCTTTATCGATAGGCGGAAAGGATGACGGCGGTGGGGCTTCGACGACATAAGACGGGGCAGGCGGCCACCGAGTTCGCGCTCGTGGTACCGGTGCTCGCGCTGTTGCTGGTCGGCGTTGCGGATTTCGCGCGCGCCTTCTACTTCAATCAGGAAGTTGTCGCCTCGGCGCGGGCCGGCGCCCAGTATGGCTCGCAGAGCGTCACGACCGCGACCGATTCGACCAACATTAGCAATGCCGCCAGGGCCAACGGCGCCAACGTTCCCGGCTTGAGTGTCACCAGCTCGTTTTGCACTTGCCAGTCGCCCCCGCCTTCGGGTGAGACCGCCTGCGCATCGAGCTACTGCAATGGCGCCAACGCCACCGCGACCTATGTCACGGTGAACTCCTCAGCCACGTTTACCACGCTGATTACCTACCCGGGCATCCCGCACACGACCACGATGTCCGGCAAGGCCATCATGCAGATACAGAACTAGGACAGAAATTTTGCGGCAGTATCTCAAAACAAGGCTTATGCGATTCTCGCGCGGTCAATCCTCTGCGGAGTTCGCGCAGGTCGCCGTCGTGTTCTTCCTCCTGCTGGCCGCCATAATGATGATGGGCGAGGCGGTGCTGGCCTACAACGCGATCGCGGCCGCGGCCGAAGAGGCAGTACGCTATGCGGTCGCGAACGGACCCAACAGTCCGAGCCCCGCGACCCAGGACGCGATCGAAGCGATCGCGGTCAACGTCGCGCCGCAATTGCATCTCACCAAGAGTACCTTCAATTCCAACGGCTCGGTCAATTATCAGGGCAATGTCACCGCGACCTGGATCACCGATTCCTATCTCGCGACGCGCCAGGACGCCAAAGTCGTCATCAACTACAACTACTCGCTCAGAATTCCATGGACCTCGCCGGTGACGCTGCATCTGTCGGCGACCTCGCAGATGATGGCTTCCCAGTAGCGCGCCCTTTTCATAGCCATGCACTTGAGCTAACCCAAGGCCATGGCGAATCCGTACTACAAGCAGCATTGGATCGATATCGAGCCGGAGCGGCATGCCGCCTACGATCAGATTCTCGGCTACCATCCCGCACTCGAACCGATCATCCGTCCGCTCGAACTGAAACCCGGCCTGCGCGTGCTCGATGTCGGCTCGGGCCCCGCGCATACAACGATGGAACTGGCGCGTCGCGTTGCACCATCAGGTCAGGTGACCGGCATCGACATCAACGCGGAGTTCGTGGCGAAGGCATTGGCGCGCGCCCGCGAGGCTAAACTTCCCATCGAATTTACCAATGCGGGATTTCCACCGCTGCCGTTTCCGGATGCGAATTTCGACCGGGTCTTCTGCAAAAATGTTCTTGAGTATGTCGATTCGGCCGCCGATACTGTCGCTGAAATGGCGCGTGTGACGGCCCGCGGCGGCATCGTGGTCGCCTCGGATAGCGATTGGGAGATGCTCGCGCTGGAAACCGGCGCCGCTAACCGGGAGCTGAACCAACGCGTGCTCGCCGCCTCGAAATCCATCGCGATTAAGGAGCCTCGCATCGGCAGGATGTTGTTCGGCTTGTTCCGCGACGTTGGCTTGAAGGACGTGACCGTCGAAATCCTCGCCGGCGCCGATACCGTTGGGCGCGCCCTCCCGATGCTGAAAGCCAGCTTCGCTCGTTACGCGCGCGATTCCGGCCGCATCAGTGAATCCGACGTCGCCGGCTGGATTGCATCGGTCGAACGCGCCATCGCGCAGCAGACGTTCTTCTTTGTGCTGCCTCAGTTCGTCGTGCGAGGCGTGAAGTGATCGTGCGACGCCACATCATTCAAATGAGGGTACCATGACCGTCGCCTGGCTCTCGTTCTTTGATGGCCTCCTGGCAGTTGCGATGCTCGCGGCGGGAATCGTCGGCGCGCACTGGCGCTGGGTTCCACCGTTCACCGGCTTCCGGATGTTCCTGCTCGGCTTCCTGATGGGATTTATCGCGCTGTTCCTCGGACTCATCGGCATCTATGCGACCCGTACCCCGATGCGCGCGGCAGCGCGACCTCGCGCGCTGATCGGAACCATCCTCGGGGTGCTGGTCATCGCACCGATCCTCTTTATGATGTTCACCGGACCGAAAGTTCCGGCCATCAACGACATCACCACCGATTTCGACAATCCGCCCGAGTTTGTTTATGCGCAGAAGATCGATACCAACGTGGGCCGTGCGATGAAATATGATCGCGCTCACTATGCCGATCGCCAGTTGCAGGGCTACGGACCGCTCGCGCCGCTCAAGATGCCCGAGCCGCCCGATGATGCCTTCAAAGCGGTCCAGAAGACCGCCGCGCAGATGCCGACCTGGACCATCACCAACGTCGATGCCTCGACGCATAGCATTGAAGGCTATGCGACCTCGGGGCTGTTCCACTTCAACGATGACTTCGTGATCCAGGTGCGGCCGGGCCCCGAGGGCGGCAGTTTACTTGAGATGCGATCCAAATCGCGCGATGGCATCGGCGACTTCGGCGTCAATCACAAGCGCATCAAGGATTTTTTCGCCGCCGTCGAACCCGGCGCTGCGAGCTAGCGCCTCACCCGCTTGACGACAATACATCGGGGATGAAATTTTCACCCCATGCCATCCAAAACCAAAATCGCTCTCGCGTTGTCGGCGATGCCCGATACGCCTCCGCAAACCATCATCGATCTCTCAAAGGAAGCTGAAGCTAGTGGCTTCTCCGGTGTCTTCATCACTGAGGCGGGCAACGACTCGCTCGCATACTGCATCGGTGTCGGCGCGCATACCCGCACCGTCAAGCTCGGCACCGCGATCACGAATATCTATCTGCGCCATCCGGCGCTGCTCGCCAATGAAGCCGCGGCGGTGCAGGAGTTCACCGGCGGTCGTTTCATCCTCGGGCTGGGCACCGGGCATCGCGAGATGAACACCATCCTCGGCATCGAGATGGGCGAGCCGATGGCGAAGATGCGCGAAGTCGTCGGCACCCTGCGCAAAGCCATCGACGGCGGTCGCACGGGGCCGCGCGTGACCTCTAAGCTGCCGATCTATCTCGCGGGGGTGTCGCGTCCGATGGTGAAGCTCGCGGGCGAAATTGCGGACGGCGTCATCTTCAACTTCTTCCCGCCCGCGCGCGTCAAGCAGGCGCTCGGCGAGCTGGCCGAGGGCGCCAGGACCGCGGGCCGCGATGTGAAAGATGTTGAGCCGACGCTGTTCGCGACCGCATTCATTTCCGACGACATCGAGGCGGCGCGGCGTCCCGCGCGCAAGCTGCTCTCGCGCTACGGCGCGTTGCGCTTCTACGGCAACATGCTCGCCAACGCCGGTTTCCGCAGCGAGATCGAAGGCATCCGCGCGGCGGGCCGCGACGAGCCGAAGGCGATGGCGGCAGTATCGGACAACATGATCGATTCCGCGCTGCTGGTCGGCCCCGAAGCGCGTATTCGCGATCGCCTCGCGGAACTGGCCGCCCCGGGCCTCGGCACCGTGATCGTATTTGTAAATCCTGTAAACGAAGACCGGGTGAGCGGAAACAAACGCGCCATTCGTGCGTTGAAGTCCTAAAGAAGTTTTCCGACTTCCTTATTCCCTCTCCCTTTAGGGAGAGGGTGGCGCTACTGCGCCGGGTGAGGTCCCATCATGCCCTATGCAATTGTCACTGGCGGCGCGCGCGGAATCGGTCTCGGTATCGTCAACGCGCTCTTCGAGCACAAAATCGTCGATGATGTCGCCGTCATCGACCTGAAACTAGCTCCGCCGCCCGATGCGATCGCGCAGCATGTCCACGGCTTCACCGCCGATGTCACCGACGACAAGCAGGTGCATCAGGCGGTCGAGGCGATCGCCGCGAAGCTGGGGCCGCATCCCACCGTGCTATGCAACAACGCGGGGGGCGGCGAGCGCGACTGGTTCGAGAACGGCCGCGAAGGCGAATGGGAAACCGTCGCGGTGTTCCGCCGCTACGTGGACCTGAACCTGAACTCGGTGCATATCGTCACGCGCGAGGTTGCCCCGCGGATGCGCGACGGTGGGGTGATCTGCAATACCTCCTCGATCGCAGGGCAGCTCGCCAGCCCGTTCCTCGCGGCGTACGCGGCCGCCAAGGCGGGCGTAATTTCCTACAGCAAGACGTGCGCGCTGCAGCTCGGGCCTAAGGGCATCCGCGTCAATGCGGTCGCGCCCGGCCTCATCTACACGCGCGTGTGGGAAGATCTCGGCGCCGCGCTCGGCGGTGGCGACGCGAAGGCGCGCGCAACCTTCGAGGCCACAGTCCGCTCGACGGTGCCGCTCGGCCGCGAGCAGACCATGCAGGACATCGGCCGCACCGTCGCGTGGCTATGCTCTGAACAGGCGCAAAATGTGACTGGGCAAGTCATCGCGATCGACGGCGGCATCACGCTGGGCGGCCGCTTCGATCGCAGAGAGTGAGAAAACCACAGAGGCACAGAGACACAGGGGGGCGCAGCCAACTCTCCTGCTGGGTCGCATTCGAGAAGACGCGCAGGGGCTTCTCCTCTGTGTCTCCGTGCCTCTGTGGTTTTCTCCGCTCTTTTTCCGCTGCTTGCCAGAAAATACAATGTTCCCGTCATGACCGCCAAAGAGCAAAAAGCGTTCGCGATACTGCGCCGCCTGCGCGACAACGGCTTCATCGCGCTATTTAACGGCGGATGCGTGCGCGATCGCCTGCTCGGCTTGCCCGTGAAGGATTACGACATCGCGACCGATGCGCGGCCCGAGGTCGTGCAGCGCCTCTTCGATGAAACCGTCGCGGTCGGTGCGCAGTTCGGCGTCATAATGGTGATCATCGACGGCGAACCCTTCGAAGTCGCGACTTTTCGCGCCGACGCGCCCTACGTGGATGGCCGCCGCCCCTCGGCGGTCAGCTTCGGCACGCTCGAGGAAGATGCGAAGCGGCGCGACTTCACGATCGGCGGGATGTACTATGATCCGTTCGAAGGTCGCCTCATCGATACGGTGGGCGGGCAGCGCGATCTGCGCGCCGGGATCATCCGCGCGATCGGAAATCCTTACGACCGCTTCGCCGAGGATCATCTACGCGTGATGCGCGCCGCGCGGTTCGCCGCGAGGTTGAATTTCGTCATCGAGCCGGAGACGCACAAGGCGATGCGGATGGTCGCGACCATGCTGCCGCGAATTTCTGCCGAACGTATCGGCGAAGAAATCGTCCGCATGATGACCGAAGGCGGCGCCGCGCGCGGCATGGACCTCATGGTCGAGACCGGCATCATGAAAGAGGTGCTGCCCGAAGTGCTTCCGCTGATCGGATGCCTCCAGCCCGCGAACTACCATCCCGAGGGCGACGTGTACGTGCACACCCGCATCGCGGTCGCGATGCTGAGCCCCGGATGCACCGAGTCCCTTGCGTTTGGAATTCTTTTCCACGACATCGCGAAGCCCAACACCCGCGCCGAACAGAACGGCAAGGTGACGTACTATGGGCATACCGAAATCGGTGCGGAGATGGCGATCGCGATCCTCGCGCGGTTGCGCCGCTCGCGCGCGGTGCAGGAACGCGTCGCGTACCTGGTGAAAAATCATCTGAAGCTGACGATGGCGCCGCGCATGCGCACCGCAACACTTAAACGAATGATCGCGGAAGACGGTTTCGATGAGCTGCTCGAAGTCAGCCGCATGGACGCGCTCGCATCGAGCTCGTTCCTCGGGCATTACCATTTTGTGCGCCGCGCGATGAAGGAGCTGACGCCCGCGCAGATTCGCCCGCCGCGCTTCGTAAGCGGCCGCGACCTCATCGATATGGGATTCACGCCGGGCCCCGCGTTCAAAAATATTTTGCAGGAAGTCGAAGACCTCCAACTCGACGGCGAAATCGCCGACCGCGACGCCGCCCTCGCATACGTCCGCGAGCATTATCCGGCCGCCGGCCAGTAAGCGGTTTGCTCGAAGCAAAATCCATCACTCGGCACTTCGGACTCACGCTGGCGCTCGATCGCGTGGACTTCTCCGCGCGCCCCGGCGAGATTGTCGCGCTGCTCGGCGAGAACGGCGCGGGCAAGACCACGCTGATGAAGGTGTTCACCGGCGCGATTCGCCCCGACGCAGGTGCCGTCACGCTCGAAGGCGCGCCGCTCGCGCTCGGCTCGCCCGACGCGGCGTTGCGCGCGGGTATCGCCGCGGTGCATCAGAGCCCGATGCTGTTCGAGCGCTTCTCGTGGGAAGAGAACCTCGCGCTCGGTGGCTTCGATGCGCGAGCGAAGATCGATCTCGATGCGATCGCGGCGAAGGCGCGTGAGCTCGCGAAGCATCTCGGCTTCGAGCTGCCGCCGCCGCGTGCCACTATCGCACAGCGCTCGGTAGCAGAGCGCGTGCGCCTCGAGGTGCTGCGCGCGCTCAGCTTCGACCCGCGCGTGCTCATCCTGGACGAACCCACCGGAGTCCTCGCGCCGAACGAGCTGAACGCATTCCTGGATCTGCTGCGGCGGCTGCGCGGCGAGGGGCGCAGCGTCATCCTCGTCACTCATAAGCTGGCAGAGGCGCGCGCAGTCGCCGATCGCATCACGGTGCTACGCAACGGCCGGGTGGTGGCTGAAACTACTCCGGCCGACTCCGACGAAAACACGCTCGCGCGGTTGATGATCGGCGAGCTAGCGCCCTCGCCGGAACCGCAAATCCACCCGGTAGCAAATTCCGTCACGCGACTGGAGATCGATAGCCTCTCGTATCGCAATGACGGCGTGATGATCCTGGACAGAATTTCGTTGCGCCTCGATGCGGGTGAGATCGCGGGCATCGCGGGCGTCGATGGCAACGGGCAGGCCGAGCTGGTGGAGATTCTAGCCGGTGCGCGCGATGCAACATCCGGATCGTTTCGCGCGGTTGGCGCAGATCCCGCCTCGGCGCTGGCCGTCATTCCACAGGATCGCGATCTCGATGGCCTCATCCTCGATATGCAGCTCTGGGAAAATCTTATGCTCGCGGCGCCGCTGCGCGCGCGTGTCGCGCGCCGCGGATGGCTCGACGTCGCGGGGGCGAACGAACTGTGCCGCAGCGCGCTGGCGTCGTTTCGCATCCGCGCCTCTGGTCCCGATGCGCTCGCGGCATCGCTTTCGGGCGGCAATCGCCAGCGCCTCGAGGTGGCGCGCGCACTGATGCAGCATCCGCGCGTCCTCGTCGCGCACAATGTTACGCGCGGCCTCGACCTCGCGGCGACCGCTGACGTGCATCGGCTTCTCCTCGAATTCGCGTCCGATGGTGGTGCGGTGCTGCTCATCTCGAGCGACCTCGACGAGCTGCTCGCGATGACGACGCGGCTGTTCGTCATCAGCCGCGGCAAACTCTGCGCGACCGAATCCAGTGATCGCAATCCTGAAAGACTCGGACTGCTGATGGCGGGGCGCTGGAGCGAGTAGGTGCTTGGCACGATTGGAAAGCCGGCCGCTGCGATCGCGCTCGCAATCGCGCTCATCTCGCTGGTGCTGTTGGCTCTGGGAGCCTCTCCGGCGGGAGTTTTCATCGCGCTATGGCAAGGCGCGTTCGGCAACTGGATTGCCTTCACCGATTCCCTGGTGAAAGCGACGCCGCTGGTTTTCACCGGCCTCGCGATCGCGGTCGCGTTTTCCGCCGCGCTATGGAACATCGGCGCCGATGGCCAACTCGTGATCGGCGCGATTGCCGCGGGAGCAGTTGGCCCGTTCCTCGAAGGATGGCCGCGTCCGCTCGCGCTCAGCGTCGTGCTTCTAGTAGGTGCGCTCGGCGGAGCCGGCTGGAGCGGCATCTGCGGATACCTGCGCGCGCGGCGCAACACCAACGAAGTCATCAGCACCATCATGCTGAACTTCGTGGCCGCGCAAATCCTGAGCTGGACAGTTCACGGCCCGCTGATGGAGACCTCGCGCGCGTATCCGGAGAGCATGCCGATCGCCTCGAGTGCCGAGATGTACATGTTCGCGCCGCCCACGCGCCTCAATGCAGGGATGCTTCTCGCGCTGCTGCTCGCGGTAGCAATCTTCTTCTTTCTGTTTCGCAGCGCGGCGGGCTTTCAGTTGCGCGCGATGGGCAAGAATCGGCGCGCGGCAAATTTCTTTGGCATCCCGATCGCGTCGATCACGATCTGGACGATGGCGCTGTCGGGCGCGCTGGCGGGACTCGGCGGCGCGGTGCAGATCGCAGCCATCAATCATCGGTTGTATGAGAAGGTCTCGCCCGGATGGGGCTTCGAGGCCATCGCGATCGCGCTGGTCGCGCGGCTCAACCCGCTCGCGATCGTCGCCGCAGCGATTTTCTTCGGCGCGCTGGATAACGGCTCGCAAGCGATGCAGCGCGCGGAGGGCGTGTCTCCCGTGCTGGTGCAAGTGATCCAGGCGATGGTGATTCTCATCCTGCTCGCCTTCGACACCAGCGCGTGGGGCAATATCCGCGATGCGATCGCGCGCGGCCGCGCTACCCAAGCACCTTCAGAGGCAGCCGCCGATGCTTGAGGCGTTTCTCACCTCGACCATCGCGATGGCGACGCCGATCCTGCTCGCCGCGTTGGGCGAACTGCTGGTCGAGGAAACCGGCATCATCAACATTGGCATCGAGGGCGCGATGCTGGCAGGCGCGTTCTTCGCGCTGTCAGGAGTGTATTTCACCGGCAGCGTCGCGATTGGGCTGATGTGTGGCATCGGGGCGGCGATCGCGATCAACGCGATGCTGGGCGCGCTGGTGATCAATCTCGCGGTGAATCAAGTCGTCGCGGGCACTGCGCTGGATATTCTCGCGGCCGGCATCACGGGAGTTTTCTATCGGCGCTTTTTCGGCATCACCGGCAAGGCCTTCATCGTAACGCCGCTGCGCGCTATCGGACTCGGACCGCTGGCGCGCGTTCCAATTCTCGGCCCGATGCTGTTCGATCAGAGCCCGCTGGTGTACTTCGCGTTTCTGCTCGTCCCCGTGATCGGGTGGATGATGCGGCGCACGCGCTATGGACTTCGTCTGCGTGCGGCCGGCGAACGCCCCGAGGCTGCCGACGCGCTGGGGCTTCATGTGTATTCGCTGCGGTGGCAGGCGCTGATCGTCTCGGGCGCGCTGACCGGAGTGGCGGGCGCGTTTCTCACCGTCGCGTATGCGAACACGTTCGTGGAGAACATTTCCGCCGGACGCGGCTTCGTCGCTCTCGCAGTCGTCATCCTCGGACGGCGCAACGCATGGGGCCTCGCGGCCGCATCGATACTGTTTGGCGCGGCGATGGCGCTGCAATTCGGTCTGCAGGCGCTCGGCACCGCGATTCCATATCAACTCTTCCTCGCGCTCCCGTATGCGCTGACGCTGTTCGTGCTGGCATTTGTTGGCGGCCAAAGCAGCGACCCCAGCGCATTAGGCGTCCCCTACAGCCGCTCCTGATGCTTTCTCGCGGGTCGCTTTCGCAATAGACTACCGTCGATGCGCGAAGACATTTCCAATACCGCCGCGTTTCCAACCGCTGATTGCGGGCCTTGCGGGAAGTCGGTGCTGACCTACGTCGCCCTCGATGCGAATGGCGGCGAGACGCGATCTTGCGTGCATTGCGACGCCGTCATCGTCGAGGCACTGCGCTGGCTGAATGCGTCCGAGCTGGAGGCCGAAGGCTACGAAATCGGGTATCGTCCGCGCGAGGAGAAATCCGGCGGTGGATGCGGTAGCGGTGGTTGCGGGAGTTGCTCCACCCGAAAATAGAAAAGGCGCCTGAGCAGGGCGCCTTTCTCACATCTGGTTGCGGACCGAACTAGCCCTTCAATCCCAAAAACTGCCGGAGTTTTTCGGCATCGAAGCCGAGCATGGTCTGGTTGTCGACCTTGATAACCGGCGCCGCGCGATAGCCCATCGCGAGCAGCTCCTCGCGCGCCTTGGAATCTTCCGAAACGTTGAGCTCGGTGAATTTGACGTGATTGCGATCGAGGAATTCTTTGGCGCGAGTGCACGCGCCGCAGCCATGCATCGTATAAACTGTCACGTTCATTTGACGGCATGACCTCCTAAACGGCCGTTCGACTTAAATCTAACACTCCCTAGCACGCGATGCTTGCGGGTACCAAGAGCCGCGAGGGTTGAAAAAATGGCTGCGACTTTTCGTGCCGAGAGGAAAAACCGCCGCGCGAGGCTGGCAGGATGGCGCCCGAAATGCCATGAGGAGGGGAACGCCAACGCGATCGAGGCGCGCCGTGGCAGCAGCGACAGACTTGGCCGGCGGGATTCCGCACGAGGCCACCTCATCATCACATAAGTGGCTGATCGCGCTCGCGGTCATGCTCGGCGCCGCGCTTGAAGTCCTCGACAATTCGATCATCAACGTCGCGCTTCCCCATCTGCAGGGCACCTTCTCCGCCAGCGTCGATGAGATCGCGTGGGTGCTGACCAGCTACCTGGTCGCCAACGGCATCATGATTCCGATGACCGGATGGATCTCGTCGCGCTTCGGACGCAAGCGCTACTTCATGACCTCGCTGTTCGTGTTCCTCGCGGCCTCGGCGCTCTGCGGAGCGGCGCAGTCACTCCAGCAGATGGTGATGTTCCGGCTGCTCCAGGGCGCGGCCGGCGCCGCGATGATTCCCTCGTCGCAGGCGATCCTGATGGAAACCTTTCCGCCCGAGCAGCAGCAGGTGGCGATGGCGATTTGGGGTATGGGCCTGATGGTGGCGCCGATCGCGGGGCCGACGCTGGGCGGGTGGATCACGGACAACTGGAACTGGCGCTGGAACTTCTACATCAACCTGCCGATCGGAACGATCGCGTTCCTGATGGTCTATACCTTTGTGCACGATCCGCCGTTCATGCGCGATCGGCGCGCGAAGGGCGGGCGAGTCGACTATGCCGGCATCATCCTGCTCGCGGCGAGCGTCGGCCTGCTACAAATCGTGCTCGATCGCGGGCAGCGCGCCGATTGGTTCGAATCGATGTGGGTGGTATGCGCGACCGCGGGTTGTGCGCTCGGATTCATCCTGCTGGTGGTGCGCGAGCTGACGTTTCCGGAGCCGATTCTCGATTTGCGCATCTTCAAGGAACGCACCTTCGTGGTCGCGCTGATCCTCACCATCGCGTTCAGCTTCGTGCTGTTCGGTACCATCCTGCTCAATCCGCTCTTCCTGCAGGAGCTGCTCGGATACAGCGCGTGGAAAACCGGACTGGTGCAAGCGCCGCTTGGGCTATGCTCGGGCTTCTCGATGATGATGACCGGGCAAATCGCGCGCGCCGGCATCAACACTCGTCCGCTGGTCGGACTCGGCTTCTCCCTGATTGCGATCGGCGCGTGGCTGATGGGCGGGATGAATCCGCAGGTCAGCATGATGGCGGTGCTCAAGCGCAATGTCGTGATGTCATTCGGCTTCGGGATGATTTTCCCGAACACCTCGGCTGCCGCACTCTC
>Ga0335081_10007776_pt1 | contig 17158 bp, 14 predicted proteins | sample Lox_Sample_35_FD_206713 | JGI IMG/M metagenome (GOLD analysis project Ga0335081, IMG submission 206713) | Soil microbial communities from Loxahatchee National Wildlife Refuge, Florida, United States - Lox_Sample_3.5 | ecosystem: Environmental > Terrestrial > Soil > Wetlands | place: USA... | reverse complement strand
ACGCTTTTCGTTATTTCTTGATTTTGGGTATTGTGTGGCTTAGTTTTCCGTCTTTATAGTACTCCGTGAATTTCTTCCCGAAATTAGAACAGTGATGTTGTCTAACATGAAAGTGTGCGCGCCCATATTCCCACTCTTTGCCCGTAGGTTCGGCTTTTGGGGAACACCTTGGACATGCAGTCATATTTCTTAACACGCATTAAGAGTTAAAAGTTCTTAATAGATAAAACTTTAGAAAACTAATTTGCTAGCAAAGTCGTGCACGCTGCATCAATTGAAAACTCGAAGGCTATTAGTTTGACTCGACAATTCTTTGTAGTTTCTTTATTGTGGGTTCTAAATGCTCTTGACTTCTTAGTCCTGTGATAACTGTTTTTCCCGAGGCAAATATTAGAATGCCCGTTTTGTAAGGTTTGCTAAACCGTAGAATTGCTCCAGAAAATTGTTCTGGTTTATAAATTGCTTTTGTTTCCTCAGAGAGTTTCTCCAAGCTCAGACTCTTTCCAAAGTCTGCGGTGACCACAAGATTTTGGGTCTTAAAATCAAGATTAACAGGTTTTGCATACCCTTTTCCAACAAGGAAGTCAGATGCTAATTTCAATTCTTGATAAGCTTGCTTCTCACTTTTTGTTCCAATACTTATCATTTTTCCTGAGGAAAAGATACTCACTTTTCCCTGCATGTTCTCGGTTTTGAAATACGCTACTCGACCACCGTAAACATCTGAATCATGAAAGATTTCCTTGTTCTTTCCTAATTCATCAAAATCCAACTCTTGACATATAGAAGTTGTTGCCACCACGTTAACAATCTGCACAATAGCCGTTAGCAATTCTCTCCCGCCCATCGCATTTGATAATCGGATTAGATTAAGAACCTCGGGTCATATTTTTTTCCTGATTACAGACTGCTAAGCAGATATTAAAACCTTGGAGAATTGGCTCTTAATCATAAAGCTTCCAATCAAGAAATCCTCGGGAAATTCCTAATTACTTATGAGCTTGAAGGATGCCAAAAAGCGGTGAACTTTCTAACAGAATATTATGAAGTCAGAAAAATGAGGACAGTATTGGATGGGAAAAAAGTAGGAAAGAAATGCCTGGGCTTTTATCTAAAAAATACTGCTTGTTTTACTAAGAATGGATTGAAAAAGCGGGTAGTTTTGCATGAGCTTTATCACCATCTAATTGATACAAAGAACTTTGAGATGCCTTTGAGAAAAGAAGAAATGGAAGCAAATAAATATGCGAACTTATTTTTCAAAAGCAAAAAGCAGACCCAAAAAGAAAAGTTTTTTGTTGATTGACTCCCAAATCATTTCTATTTTCAAATGCCTCGCGCTATTCCTTGATTTTGGGTATTGTGTGGCTTAGTTTTCCGTCTTTGTAGTACTCCATGAATTTTTTTTCGCAATTGGAACATTGATATTGCTTAACGTGGTAACGTCCATATTCCCACTCTTTGCATGTGGGCGTTGCATTTGAGGAACACCTTGGACACAGAGTCATGTTTCTTTTCCCGATAAATAGTTAAAGGCTCTTAGTAAATAAGACCTTCTTCTTTCAGAACAGTGTAAATTCTTTTCAAAAATTGTTGCTTGCAAAAGTCCATACAAAAAGAGTACTAACAGACACAATAGTAAGTGGAAATAAAAGGGAATTAATATAGAACTTCTTAACAACTAACAGCGCATGACCAACAAAGAGGCTAAAGCAAGAATAAAAATCAATATCTTGCTGGAAAAGTCAGGTTGGAGATTCTTCGATAGCGCCGAAGGGAAAGCAAATATTCTGCTAGAACATAATGCGAAAATCACGGAAGATATCTTAAATGAATTTGGTGAAGATTTTCAGCATACAAAAAACGGATTTGTCGATTTTCTATTATTAGATTCAAAAGGATTTCCATTTATCGTTTTAGAAGCTAAATCAGAAGACAAAAACCCATTAGACGGGAAGGAACAAGCCAGAACATATGCAAAGTCTCAAAAAACACGTTTTGTAATCTTATCAAACGGGAGCATTCATTATTTCTGGGATTTAGAATCAGGAAACCCATACATTATCACAACTTTCCCTACTCCTCTTTCAGTTGAAGGAAGAAAAGAGTTTCAGCCAAACACCGATGACCTCATTTCAGAAAAAATGGAAAATGATTACATTGCATTGACTCAAATCCCAGAATATGAAAAAGACCCACGTTGGATTGACCAAACAAAAAGACCGAGTTTCATAAAGGATAATGACCTCAAACTTCTAAGACCCTATCAACTTAACGCTATCAAAAGCATACAGGAAGCCATTGGGCGCAGGAAAGAAAGATTCTTATTTGAAATGGCAACTGGAACGGGAAAAACACTCGTTGCTGCTGGTGTTATGAAACTATTTTTGAGAACTGGGAACGCAAGTAGGGTTCTATTCTTAGTGGATAGGATAGAATTAGAAAATCAGGCGTGGAGAAGCTTTAGAAGGTTGCTAAAACATGATTACAAAACTGAAATTTACAAGGAAAACAGAGATGATTGGAGAAAGGCAGACATTGTTGTAACGACCGTCCAATCTCTGTTATTTAATAACAAATATAGAGATTTGTTTTCTCCAACAGATTTTGATTTGGTAATATCCGACGAAGCACACCGTTCAATCGGCGGCAATAGTAGAGCAGTTTTTGAATACTTCTTAGGTTACAAACTTGGATTAACTGCAACACCCAAGGATTATTTGAAAAAAATTGATGCTAAGCAATTAAGTCAGAAGGACCCTAGGGCGTTAGAAAGAAGACAATTGCTTGATACCTACAAGACCTTTGGTTGTGAAAGTGGAAATCCAACATTTAGGTACTCTTTGTTGGACGGAGTAAGAGAAGGCTACTTAGTTAACCCGATTGTTGTTGATGCAAGGACAGAAATAACGACAGAACTGCTTTCAGAGTTAGGGTATTCAGTATTGGTTGAAGATGAAGAAGGAAGAAAAGAAGAGAAATTTTTCTACCAAAAAGATTTCGAAAAGAAATTTTTTTCAGAGATAACTAATAAAATTTTCTGCAGAACTTTTATGGATAACGCTCTTCGGGACCCTATTACTGGGGAAATTGGAAAGACAATAGTTTTTTGCGTGAGCCAAGAACATGCTTCCAAGATAACTCAAATTCTTAACGAAATAGCGAATATACTATTTCCCAAAAAGTATAATTCAGATTTTGCTGTTCAAGTTTCTTCAAATATTGAAAATGCACAACAAATGACCATTAATTTTGCAAATAATAACTTGAACGGTCATACTTATTTTGCAGATGGATATAATTCAAGCAAAACGAGAGTTTGCGTTACCGTAGGAATGATGACAACTGGGTATGATTGTGAAGACGCACTTAACTTGTGTTTGTTAAGACCTATTTTTTCCCCCACAGATTTTATTCAGATTAAAGGAAGAGGAACGAGAAAGTACACCTTCAACTATAAGCAAAAGAATGAAATCGGTGAAACTGAGGAAATTAAAGCAGAGAAGCAAAAATACAAATTGTTTGACTTCTTTGCGAATTGCGCATATTTTGAGGACAAATTCAACTATGATGAAATTCTGAAGCTGCCAAAAATAGGAAAATTCTTCGAGATAAAAGGTAGCGATGGAAGTGTTGACATTAAGGAATATGAAAACTACACTTACGACCCCTTGAAATCAATGAAAGAAATAGACGTCGGTCTAATAGGAATGAAAATTGATAGGAAATTATTTGAAAAATTTGAGGTAGTCATAAAATCCGATACAACTGTCACAGAAAAATTTAAAGCTGGAAATATAGAAGACGCAGAAGAATACATAAGAACGGTTATCTTTGATAAACCTGAAGAATATTTCAATTTAGAAAAATTAAGGAAAGCTCTCAAAATTGATAGAAAAGTCAGCTTAAGAGAAATATTAGAGAACGTGTTTGGGCTGATTAAAGGATTTAAGAGTAAAGATGAACTTCTAGAAGAAGAAATCGAAAAGTTCATCATGATTAACAAGCCGGAAAGTAAGTTCGTTCCATCAATTAGAAACTTTATCAAAGCTTACATAACTGATGCTGCGGTAAGGGAAGCAATCAATAAAGGAGAATACTCGCGACTTGCAACTAATCCAAGTTTTAGTATGAAAGATTTAAGAGCACTAAATGGATGGAAACAACCAGCAATAGAATACATAACCGATTACGTATCATTGAACACATTTGTGTAGGTCAAAATAATGTTAGACTCCGAAACCAAAAGACGAATAGATACTGCACGAGATATTTTAGTAGGAAAACTTCCAGACCCAAAGTCACAAGTTGAACAGATTACAATAGCATTAATCTACAAATTTATGGATGATATGGACGAAGATTCGGAAGCCCTTGGCGGTAAACCTGTGTTTTTCACTGGTGAGTTTTCTAAATATTCTTGGAGCAAGATTTTTGACCCAAGACTTGGCGGTCATGAAATTTTTGAGCTATATACTGACGCAATACAAAAAATGAATCAAAACCCCAATATTCCCCAATTATTTAGGGATATTTTCAAAAATGCCTATCTTCCTTACAGAGACCCAGAAACATTGAAGTCTTTCTTGAAGGTGATAAATGATTTTAATTATGACCACTCTGAAAAACTTGGTGACGCTTTTGAGTATTTGCTTTCTGTAATGGATTCTCAAGGAGAAGCGGGTCAATTTAGAACTCCTCGACATATAATCGATTTTATTGTTTCAATAGTTAAACCAAAAAAGAGCGACATGATACTTGACCCTGCTTGCGGAACTGCTGGATTCTTAATTTCGTCATACAAGCATATTTTGAAAGATAATACAGAAAATGGTCAGTTAATTCTTACTCCTGAAGAGAAAAAAAGACTTACTGACAACTTTGTTGGTTACGATATCTCTCCAGATATGGTTAGGCTCTCTTTAGTCAACATGTATCTACATACATACCCGAATCCTCACATTTACGAGCATGATACCTTGACTTCCGAAGAACGATGGAATGATGTTTTTGATGTGATTATGGCAAATCCTCCATTTATGTCGCCCAAAGGAGGAATAAAACCACATAAGAGATTTGCAATTAAAGCAAATCGTTCAGAAGTCTTATTTGTTGATTATATCGCTGAGCATCTAACGCCAAATGGCAGGGCCGGAGTTATCGTTCCAGAAGGAATTATTTTCCAGTCAGGAATAGCTTACAAAGATTTGCGGAAGATGCTTTTGGAACATTTTCTTTATGCAGTTGTCTCCTTACCCATTGGAGTGTTTAATCCATATTCTGGGATTAAAACATCGATTTTGTTTATGGACAAAAATCTTGTTAAGAAAAGCAGACAAATATTGTTTGTCAGAGTAACCAATGATGGATTTAGTTTGGGCGCACAAAGGCGAGAGGTAAGAGAGAATGACTTGCCTTTAGCTTTTGAGATAATTTCTAGGTTTCAAAATTGCATAAAAGAAAACAAAGATTGCGAATTAACCGAATTAGAAAGAAGGTGCGCTTTAATTCTTGATAAGGAATGCATTAAGGAAGATTACAGCCTTAATATTGATAGATATAGGCCTGAAGAAAACTATTTTGGAAAATGGGCTTTGGTCGAATTAGGCGAGGTCTGTGAGGTCTTTAGTGGTTCGACGCCACCAAGGGGTCGCTCTGAGTATTGGAATAATGGCACCATCCCTTGGTTTACCATTGATGATATAAGGCAACAAGGTAAGATAATAAGAAAAACAATCCAGAAAATTACTCAAAAAGCTCTCGATGAAACCTCAGTAAAACTTCTTCCAAAAAATGCCGTTTTATTGTGTTGCACCGCTTCAATAGGAGAATATGCATATTCTGAAATTGAATTAACGACTAACCAACAATTTAATGGAATTGTAGTTAAAGAGGAATATAAATCAAAATTACTGCCGAAGTTCTTATTTTGGTTATCTTCTGGTTTTAAGAAGAAACTAGAACTGTTGAGCGGAACGACTTCTTTTGGTTTTGTGTCTGCAACGTCTTTAAAATCAATAAAAATTCCTCTCCCACCGATTGAAATTCAAACACAAATAGTTTCTGAGCTTGAATCTTATCAGAGGATAGTCGAGGGTGCAAAAGAAGTTGTTGAAAGCTATTCCCCAAAAATAGATGAATCCTCGAATTGGGAAAGTTACGAAGTTGGACAAATATGTGATATAACTACTGGAAAACTTGATGCAAATGAAGCGGTAAAAGATGGATTGTATCCTTTTTTCACCTGCTCCAAAACTGAGATTTTTCGGATAAATGAATACGCTTTTGATTGTGAAGCGCTTTTGTTAAGCGGGAACAATGCAAGTGGAGATTTTGATGTTAAGTACTATAACGGGAAATTTAATGCTTATCAAAGAGTATATATCATAACAATTAAGGAAGAATTCAAGGACAAAGTAATCTATCCGCTATTAAATTATTATTTGCAAAATAGTTTAGCTTCTCTAAAGCGACAATCAATAGGCGGATTAACCAAATATTTGACAAGAAACATGATAACCTCCGTCGAAATAAAAACCCCGTCATTAGAAACCCAAAAACAAATTTTTAATCAAATTGATGAAGAGCAAAAGTTAGTTGATTCTAATAATCAACTTATTGAAATCTTCGAAAAAAAGATTAAAAATAAGATTGCGGCGGTGTGGGGAGAAAATGAGTGAAGATGCTTACAAAATCCTTGATTACTTGCCATATTCCTATAAAACTAAACAAGAGCAAGTTTATATTGAATTCTTGTGGGATTCATTTGAATCGAATTATAAGAACCAAAAATTTCAATTTGCATTGATACCATTTCACATGTTATTTATGAGCGCAGTTTACTTTGATATTTGGAAGATTAAAATAAACAACCAAAACGACTTTGAAAAGGCATTAATTGGATTAAGAAAAGAAGACGAAAAGATTATGTCAGAAGCTAGTTGGCCATTTACTTTTAGCAAGATTAATGAAAGTCATATTTTTAGGTTCTTAAAACTAATCAATTTTGATAATTGTAAGATAGGGAATTTTTGCAAAGTTGTGGACGACAGAAATAGCGTTGCACATTCTAACGGAAATATCTTTGTTCAGGCTCAAGAAAGCTTGGATTCGAAGATAAGCGAAATTCTCAGGTGTATTGAAGATATAGCCGAGCATTCAAAACATCTTATTAAAAACATTTTTCAAAATTTCTTATTAGAAAACTGGAATGTTGATGAAAGGGAAAATTTGGATGATAAAGAACAAATTCGTCAACTCCTAATACAAAGAAGTTATTTTAATAGTAAAGACATAAAATTTTGCTTAAACTTTGACATTAGAACGCTGCAGGAAAAACAGCATTACGCCGAAATGAGCAGTCTATTTGATTCATTTAAGAGTAGCTATGCAGACGCATAGTACAAACAGCTGAAGACGGAGTCATTTCAAAAGACTGAGTGACTTTCTTTAAGCTCCTCTTTTCCAGCATTAATTATCCTTGCTACCTTCTAGTCATAATATGTTTTATCTAAGGGCGTACATATCTCTCAGGATGACTTAAAATTGACTAAACTTACTTTCTACGGTGCTGTAAACGAGATAGGCGGAAACAAAATTCTTCTCGAAGACAATGACACAAGACTATTCTTGGACTTTGGAATGAGTTTCAATACAGCAAACAAGTTCTTCTCGGAGTTTTTGCAACCGAGAAAATGCAGTGGATTAGGCGATTTCTTTGAGTTCGGGCTTATTCCTGATTTGAAGGGAGTTTACAGGTCTGACTTCATAAAGCATATGGGGCGACCAAAAGAAGATTTGGATGTTCAGGGGTTGCTCCTTTCTCATGCTCACGCTGACCACGCATCGTACATTAATCATCTTCACGAAGACCTACCTATCTACTGTTCAGAAGAATCTTACTGTATTCTCAAAGCCTTGAATGATACATCAAGCGGCGGTTTTAGTGACATAACCGATTTGTCAGTTTGCTTCGAAACTCACGTTAAAGATGGAAAAGTAATTCGTTCAAGGGACATCAAGATAGACCGCAAATACAAGAAAGTCAAGTTCAACGAGAAGTTTCAAATAGACAATATTGAGGTTGAGCCTTTCAGGGTTGACCATTCTCTTTCTGGAGCAACAGGATACATAATATACACGTCGTCTGGAACGATTGTTTACACGGGAGATTTGCGTTTTCATGGACGCAGAGAAAAAGACACTGCCGCATTCATGGAAGCTTGCAAAGAAGCAAAGCCAGACGTGTTGATAATTGAAGGCACAAGGGTAAACTCAGACAACTCAAAAAAAGAAGCGGATGTTGAAGACGAAATTCAAGAAATATCGTCAAAAGCAAGAGGACTTTCAATATGCAACTGGTCGGTAAGAGACACGGACAGGATGCTCTCTTTTCTTAACGTTGCCAAGAAGCTTGACAAGAAACTCGCTATTTCTCTCAAACAAGCGTACTTGTTGGATGAACTGGCAAAATGTGGCGACTCAATAGCTCCAAAAACAAACGATGACAATTTGCAGCTTTACGCTAACAGAAAAAGCTGGGGCGTCATAGGCGACCCAAAATGGTGCAATAAAATACGCGACGAGGACTATGAATCTTGGGAGCGTCCTTATCTTGACACAGCAGTTTGCTACAAAGATGTAAATGCTAATCAAGAGGATTATTTGATGTTTTGCAGCAACTTTGACCTCAAAGAACTCATCGACATCAAGCCAGTTGTAGGTTCAGTTTACATTAAATCTGTTTGTGAGCCTTTTGATGCTGAAATGGAGATGGATTGGGAGCGAGTAATGAATTGGATAAACCATTTTGGAATGAACGTTGAATCCACGCACGTTTCTGGTCATGCTTCAGGGCCTCAACTTAAAGAGTTCGTAGAGCAAGTCAATGCGAAAAATATAATTCCAGTGCATACTGAAAATGCGAAGGTTTTCGAGAACTGGGCAAAGAATGTAACATTATTTGGAAAAGTCGGAGAAAGCTACATTCTATAATTTTATTTTTACAATTTCAAGTTGTCCCATTTGTTCAAGTACTCGATAATTAACATTTATGTTTGCCACCCGACAAATTAACAGACCCCACAACGATAAGTCTTAAATCTATATAGCGGAGAAATAGCATTTATGAAATCTGCAATTTTTATGAACGGTAATAAGTTTGATGAATCAGTCTTTAGTTCCGAAGAAGTATTTGAGAAAATAGTTAAGGAAAACTCCAAGACTCTATTTGGAGCTAAATCAATCTATTTTGACATTAAGAGCAAGGTTGATTCCAAAACATTCGGTTCTGCCATTCCTGACGGTTTCCTATTTGACTTTAAAGATGAAGAAAATCCCGAGTTCTATTTAATAGAAGTGGAACTTCAAAGGCACGATTTTTACAATCATATTTTTCCACAAATTACAAAGTTCTTTGCATTTTTTAAGAACCCAACAAGCAGAAATAACCTGATTGAAAAGCTTCATTCGTTCATAAGAGCAAATGACCAATTGGAGCAAGAATTTAAGAAGTATCTCGGAAAAAGAGAAATTTACAAAGCATTGAAGGACGTAATAGAAAATAGCCAAAATATAATGATAGTTCTGGATGATGACAAACCAGAGATGCAAGAGGTTTTTGATACTTACACAGATACATGGGACAAAATTGTGAAGGTGGAGATACTAAAACAATATACCACAGAGACGGAGACAATATTTACTTTAAACCCAGATTTTGAAGATATTGCATTGATTGAAGAACCTACTAAACAAACAGAAAAAGAGGGTCAAATAGAAAAGTACACAGAAGCCTTTCACTTGGATGGGGTGAACCTAAACATAGTTAAAATTTATGAAGCAATAAAGATTTCTGCAACAAAAATAGACCCAGAAATCAAAGTTAACCCTCAACATTATTACATTTCGCTAAGAAAAAACAAAAACTTTGCTTATATCAAGATAAAGAAAACCAAGATGGACATTGTGATTGTTCTTCCTTATGAGGTTGGAAGCAAATTTATCACTAAGCACAGGATTCAACAATTATCTCAAGGTATTCAAGACTGGTATGGTTATCCATGCTTTAGCGTTACTTTAGAAAACCAAGACAACTTTGAGGAAATTGTTAAAGCACTTGAAGAAGCGTATAGAAAACAATCTTGAGAAACAAAAAGGAAGCTGAGTGGGGGAATGAATCAATGCGAATTGAGGTTTATGGTTCATTACTAAATTCAAAAGAGCGAGAAAAAGCCCCTTTGGAAAAAGGAATGATGATAGAATTAGGAAAACAAGAAAGGATTGGATGGAAACTTTCATTTGATAAGCTCAACAGACGAGAGGAAGCCGTTCTAAATTTAGTATGGACGGGCAATAAGAACGATGCTTATTACACTACAGTGTTTCAAATTGATACGGTAGCTTGTGGTGCTATAATGGAACGAGAGATGGGCATGACTAATGCCGAGGAATGGAAACAAGGATTAGCAGTTAAATTTGGTAGTTACAGACCCTTCACACTGGCATCAGAATTTGGAAACACTGAGGTTTTTATTATTCCATGTGAAGAACGAAAACGCATTCCGACTAATAGGGAAGCAAGGTACTTTAAAACAGTTAAAGAAGGAATAGAAGAAAGCTACAAAGACATCCCTCATATGAAAGCCAAAAACTTAGATTGCCTTGAAAAAGCAGTTGACGAAAGTATTAAATAATAATAGTCTTTTTTGGGTCTATATGAATAAAATAGTTATTCTTTGTGGGGCTAATAGCTGCGGGAAAACAACTACTATGAAGGGTTTATTTGGAATCCCCAAAAAAGCTGATAGCCCTGAATATTACGTTGAAAAGAAGCTTGATGGTAAAACAGTATGTGCCGTTAGTTTTAGTTCACCACAGGAACAGGTACACGATTTTTGCAACTTTAGTGAGGTTCAAAAAAACATAAATCAGCGAATTATCAAAAGTGATGAGAAAGCTACAACTAAACCTTATTTTTTGATTATTCCATTTACTATGAGTGGAAGTCGAAAGGAAAAGAAAAAAGTAAACAAAGATTGCATTCTTAAGCCAATTGAAGAACTAAGAAAAAGTCACAAAGTTTTTGTCATATACCTGAGAAAGACAAAAACTCACCACCGTAAGGAAAAGGATGCACTAATAGAGGAAATAGCGTTGATTAAGGACGTGGAAGTAATAAGTCCCCCTATTCTTACTACAAAAAGCGATTATGATAAATCAAAGGAGTTAGAAAAGGTCTTAAGGGAAAAAATCTTAAAATAATCATTATAACGAGTGCATTCAAGGGTTAGAAACTTCGCTAGTATAAAATGAGTAAACACCATTTTCCTTTTCAAAAAAGGTTTAACTTTTACGTTGGTTGGCGCACGCGCCAGTATGCTATCTTATTCAATGAGTTTTATAGCTTTTCTACAGAAAGGTCAGAGTGGAATTTTAGAATAACAAAAGTCAAGGTTTAGATACTAAGTTAAAGAATATTCAATTATCTAATCGTTTGTAAAATCCGTTATTTCTGGGGTTGAGTTTCATTTTTCTTTTCTGTAAGCACGCTCAGTCTTTTCTCGATATCTTCAGCTGCTTTGTCTAAATCTTTTACGTGGTCTTTCAGCGATTTAATCTGGTCTGCTAACGATTCAAATTCTTTTAAGAGCTGCTCATAGGTAACAATGGTTTTTTCGGACTTGTAAGTTTCCCTATTTTTTAGATAGGATAACGAATAAGATATCAAGAGGTACAATGTGGCGATTAGCGACAAAACAATGATAGCCATTTCACCCCAATAATGTAAGATGGGGTTAAATTGCCAACCTTTTGGAACGACTATTTGCGTGACATCTTGCCAACGATTTTGCAAAGTAGCGACTATGCGATAATAGCGCAATAGTTCAAATATGGCATAAACACTGATGATTAAGAAAAGTACACCTAAACCGCCTAAAAATAAGTCAATTATCCATGTGTCCTTAGAGCCGTTTTTCTTTTCTGTTCCGCGTAAGGCAATTAAAATCGTAAAAAACACAGTAATTGCCGCTAAAAATCCAAGTCCCCAGCTAATTGTTCCTTGTCCTTGCCAATCAATCAGTTTTTCAAGTTCTGTAACATTTGAAGATGTAATATTTGTAATTGAATTGTTTAGGTTTTTTAAGTCAGGGGCATCATTGGGTAAAACCCAAAAACAATAAAGAACACTAGAAAAAATTAATGTGGCAATTGAACAAAATAAAAGAAAAATAAAGAAGCCATGTTCTTTTAGTTTTTTTGAACTTTTATTTAGTGAATGTACTGCATCTTTGCCGTTAACCATTTTCATCTGATAGCTGTATTAAGTTAAACCGCTTAAAAGATTTTTGACCATCAGAAAAGGTGGTTCGCTTACGAACAGTGAAGAAATTCAGCTAAAGTTCCATATTTTAGACTTATTCAAGAGCGGATTACTGATTCTGGAGAGCGCGCGCAATGACAACTTATGGAGAAATCAGCTACCTAAAGTTGGACTATTCCTTAGTCAAGAAAGCTTTTTGTGTTTACTCATTTTAATGTGATACGATGCAAATTGACCAAATCTATTGAAGTAAGGGAGCTTCCACCAAAAGATAGCTTGGGTTCAGTCCTCGAAGCTTTTAAAAAAGCTTTGAAGAGTGTTGATGTTAGAACAGTTGCGGTGAAACCAAATAGTGAGCCTTGGAAGAACTTGATTACAGTAATATCCATCAGCGAGAAAACTGTCAGCCAAATACAAATTGAACAAAAAAAGATACCTTCCATTAATAACAATGAATTCGCAATATTTTTCCTTGCACTCCCATTCGAATATTCAATATTTGAACAAATTAAACAAGGACAAGTGATTTTCAAAACATCATCAGGTGATTTTGAGGTAAAAATGAAAGGAGTAGACTTACTCGCAAAAAAAGCAACTTCTGGGTTTTATCGAGCCAATTTTGTAAATATGATTGTATCAGAAGGCGACATAGAAGAAAGAACCAGGCTTTGGTCTATAATGAATAATCAACAACGAGAAATTAAACGACAGAATTACAGAGATGCCTATGAGCTACTCAAAAACGTGCTCCGAACCGAAGATTTGAATTTTCAACAAAAGGATTTTGAGATAAGCATTCCAAGCTTCGCCCGCATCGACCATGCCTCTTTCAAGAAAAACTCGTTTGAAGTTAGAATTAAGAAGCCATCTAATTTATCAGGTTTGCAGTTAAACCTATCCCTTAAAAGTCGTAACACTCATCCTGCAGACATTCTTTGGAGCAAAATGAAAAAGGTTGATAAGAATAAGTTTATTTTTCAACCGACTGATATGGTTCCGTTTGATTCTATGGAAATCGAGTTGATTCATAGGGATTCAGCATTAGTATTAGATTCGGCATCAGTTGTTGTTCCGGTCACAAATGTCATTGACCCGCTTCTTAGGACATTGAATGGCTTTCTTCCTTTGGAGGATTTTAAAAGAATGCTTCTTGAACCACAACTATGTGGTACAAAACCTCAAGAAATTTTTGAGAATGCTGTTGCATGGCTCCTTTCGATGGCTGGTTTTGTAACAATACATCTAGGAATAAAGGTTAAGGTTATCAAAGGAATTTGCCAGCAAACTGACATACTCAAGTTGGAAGATGGATACCAAGTCGGCGAAGCGGATATTATCGCTTATAAAGTCAGCGAAACTCTCTACCTTATTGACTGTGACCTGAAAGGAAACGATACCAAAAAAATTCAGGACTTAATCGAGCTGCAGAAGCACTTTCAATCGTTTTTCAAGGAATACAAACAATTGAGAATTGTTCCGGTCTTGTGTTCGCCAAAAGATTTAAACGAAATTAGCCACGAAGGGCTTGTCTTGTTTAGCAATTATAGAATTCACCAGATGTTTGAGGATGTCATGCGGGGAGATTTAGAAAAAGCTCGTTCAACATTGAAATGGCTGATATAGTAAATCTAATGGGAAGCGTCTATAATTCCCCTGTTTTTTCTTGTCTTTCTTCCTTTATTTTTCTTATTTTTCTGCATTTTAGAGTGTTTACTCGATTCTGACACTACATATACTATACCTATACCTTATGTAGTATGGATGAACCAAATCGAGTAAACACCCTCCACCCTATCCAAAAAAAACCACCATTTTCCGTTAGGTTGGTTGGTTGGTTGGATTAAATTTTAATCCCAAAGGTTGGAAGAGGACTCGGAAAAAGCTTCAAATGCTACCAGAAGTAGCAAAATAATGGGGCTTTCTAATGAAATTTTCAATGGTAAATGAGGGCGCTTTTGGTAACCCTCTTAAAAAACCTTTAATTTTGCAAGTCAATGAGCATCAAACCCAAGTTGAGAAGAAGCTACTCCAGTATGTTCTGGATACTTTTGTTTCAAGAAACTCCGATTTAGCCGCTTTCACGTATCAAAACTCTTCAACCATAACTCTAGCAAGGCACTACTTATTCCATAAGTCAAGCAGCGAAGAAACGCTTTATCAAGTCATGCGCAACTTGAACGATTTTTGTCGATGGACCAAAACGCAACCAGATGAATTCATCAACAGATGTATGAAAAAAAAATGGTTCTACAAAACCCAAAGAACTCGCGAAAATCAAGCATCAAATCGGAGATTTTCTTGGCTACCTAAAATCAGAAAGAAAATTCGAAGCAATAACTCTGAGTCACTACGTTGGAACCATTAAGACCTTCTTTGAGTTAAACGACGTTAACCTTCACTTTCACTACAAAATAAAATCTACTTATCAACATCCATGTCGAGCCATCACTCGTGAAGAAATTCAGAAAATCTTGGACATAGCAAATATCCGCGAACGAGTAATAATATTAATCCTAGCAACAAGCGGGCTCAGAGTCAGCACTCTATCAAAACTAACCTACAAACATGTAAAACACGACTTAGAAAACAACATTGCTCCAGTCTGCATAGTCGTCAATGCAGAAATTACAAAGGGAAAATACCATAGCTACTTCACTTTCCTAAACCACGAAACCGCAGATTTGCTCAAAGCATACTTGCAACTGCGAAAGGTTGGAACTGCTAACTTACCGCCAGAGGAGATAAATGATGAATCTCCGCTAATCAGGTCTGCAAATAGGGCCTATTGCCGCTCGACAGTGAAGCCAGTAACGAATTATTCCCTCCAAAACATTATCCAAGAACAATACTTCAAAGCAGGTCTTATAACTCGGGGCAACAAAGACAAGAGGTACGACCTGCGAGTTTATAGCCTCAGAAAATTCTTCAGAACCGAGCTTTCTGCCAGAGGAGTTGAGAGCGATTACATTGAATTTATGATGGGCCACAAAATCAGCACATACAACGACCCAGTTTCTAAAGGAATTGACTATCTTAGAGGTGTTTACTTAACAGCGGGCTTAAAGATAAAACCCAAAGAAAAAATGACCAAAATAGACGCTTTGAAAGAAATAATTTCCTCTTGGGGCTTGGACCCGAAGAAGATTTTGTCTCAACAAATAGATGAGAGTAAAGAGCGTTTTGGCGTTGAAAAGTCGGAGATTGACTACCAAATATGAAACAACTGACTTATACTCACAGCTTTTCTGGTTTTCCCCTTAGGAAACCATTAGTTCTGCAGATTAAGGAACGCGAAACACTCTTTGAAAAAGAACTTCGACAATATATCTTAGAAACGTTCCTAGGCAAGCAAAGCAAACTTGCCGCCTTTACCCTTGAAAACGAATCGACCACCGCACTAGTCAAATACTTATACGTCTACGGAAGCAGAAGCCACTGGTCTCTATACAACGACGTATGCTGGGTCTACAAATTTTGCCAATTCTTGAAAACTTCGCCTGACCAAATATTGAAAGAATGCATTGACAAAAAAGAATACGGAAAACCTGCTGCAATTGCTAATGTCCGTCAACACTTAGAAGACTACATTGCATACTTGAGTGTCAAAGGTGTTGCTCCCTCGACAAAGTGTAGAGTCTGTAATACTATAGTGCGTTTTTTCGGTATTAATGATATTAAACTTCACATTCCCTACCGAATGCATGTTCACACAGCTTATGAATATCGTGCGCCTACATTGGAAGAGATTTTGAAAGTGCTGACAGTTGCGAGCATCAGAGATAAATTCGTGATAGCGGCTTTAGCAAGCGGCGGTTTTCGTAGCGGCACTCTCTCAAAACTCAAATACAGACACGTGAAGAACGATTTGGAAAGCGGCACGGTGCCTGTTCATGTGCATGTTGAAGCAGCAATAACTAAGGGAAAGCTTCGCGATTACTCAACTTTTTTGTGTCAAGACGCCGTTGACTATCTTAAAGCATACTTAGACAGTCGAAAGAAAGGAGTTGGACTCTACCGTCCAGAGGAGATAATTGACGAATCGCCTCTTATTAGAGGAAGAGGAAGAACAACCAAACCTCTAAGTACAGATAGCCTTGAGAACTTGGTTCGTGAGCTTTTCTACAAAACCAAAATCATACCGAAAGGTGTCATAGGTCGACCAAATGAGTTGAAAGCGCATAGTTTCAGAAAGTTTTTCCAAACAGAGTTAGCCTCAGGAGGAGTTCACCCTGACTTTATTGATTATATGATGGGACACAGAGGGAACAAATACAGCGATGTTAAATCAAAAGGAATTGAATATTTGAGAGACATCTACATAAGTGCAGGTCTGAGCCTCCAACCTAAAACCAAGGAATCAAGAGTCGCCGCTTTAGTGGGTGTTATTCGCCGATGGGGGTTTGAACCAAAAGAAGTTCTGAAACCAGAATTCATTCGATTTCACTGAAGCGTTCGACAACGTTACGGTAAATGAACAGCAAAAAAGATATTTGGCAAGTTCAGAGTATATAGTGGCGGTCCTTTGGAAAACAAAATTGGAGATGCCATAAATAGTGAAGGCTTTCTTTTTCAAAAATATTGCGTGGAAAAAATAAAATTAGCAGGGTGGACCATAGATTCTGAAGAATACCCAATATCTGAAAATGAGTCTTTTGACATTAAAGTTTCCAATGCGGTTGATGTTGCGCGTGCACTCGCGGTTGTCGAATGCAAACGCCAAGACCCTCAACGAAAGCGCTGGATTTTCTTTAAAAGCGAAGCGTTGAGTCCAAAATCTAATCCTTTCTCAGTTATGGTGCATTGTTTATACATTCTTGAAGGAATGTCGAGAAAAGC
>Ga0335081_10007775_pt1 | contig 17158 bp, 10 predicted proteins | sample Lox_Sample_35_FD_206713 | JGI IMG/M metagenome (GOLD analysis project Ga0335081, IMG submission 206713) | Soil microbial communities from Loxahatchee National Wildlife Refuge, Florida, United States - Lox_Sample_3.5 | ecosystem: Environmental > Terrestrial > Soil > Wetlands | place: USA... | reverse complement strand
GTGGTAAAGAATGGCGGGCACGTCGCTGGCGACGAAATACTCGTCCTTACCGAGCCCGATCACCGCCGGCGGGCCGCGACGCACGGCGACGATCTTGTTGAGGTCACGCGTGGAGATGATGGCGAGCGCAAAGACGCCGGTGAGTTCGCGTACCGCGGCGCGTACCGCCTCCTCCAGGCTGACGGGGCGGGCGGCGGCCGCCGCGTCGCCGCTGGTGGGCGCCGATGGAGGCGCGCCGGCATTCAGGTGCCGCTCGATCAGGTGGGCGATCACTTCCGTGTCGGTCTCGGTGCGAAACTTGTGCCCTTCCACTTCGAGCTGTTTCTTCAGCTCCTCGTAGTTTTCGATGATCCCGTTGTGCACCACGGCCACGCTGCCATGGCAGTCGCGATGCGGGTGGGCGTTCTCTTCCGTGGGCGCGCCGTGCGTGGCCCAGCGGGTGTGGCCGATCCCGTAAGTGCCTTCCAGAGGGTCGAGCCGGATCCGCTCTTCCAGGTTGCGCAACTTGCCGGTGGCTCGGCGAACCTCCAGGTCGCTTTCCTTCATCACCGCCAGGCCCGCCGAGTCGTAGCCGCGGTACTGCAACCGCTGCAAGCCTTCCAGCAGCACGGGGACGACGCGCTTGTTACCGATGTAACCGATGATGCCAGACATAAGAACAGTGACGAGTGACGAGTGAACAGTGACGAACGAAAAAGCCGAGCAGCCCCGTCGGGTAACAGAAATCCGCAGTGCGGCTCGCGCACGGACAAGTATAGCAGATGTGTATTCCAACTCGGGCGGCGATGCCGGGCCGCGTTGGTGCGAGCGGCCTTGCGTGGTTCTCCGGCGTGCGGCGGCTCATGATAATGCCCCGCCCTCAGGTCCGATACGAGGCGTTGATGGTGATGTAGTCGTGCGTAAGATCACAAGTCCAGACGCATGCGGAGGCTTTGCCCTGGTGAAGATCGAGGCGCAACGTGATTTCCTTTTGATCCAGCTCGCGCTTGGCGAGGGCCTCATCGAAGGCAGCATCCAGACCTCGCCGGCAGAGGAAGAGGCTGTTGATACGGATATCGACTTTCGTGGGATCGAAGTCAGCTCCGGAATAGCCGGCGGCGCACAGGATGCGCCCCCAGTTGGGATCGCTGCCCGCGACAGCGGTCTTCACCAGCGGCGAGTTGGCAATGGCGCGCGCCACCCGATCGGCATCGACCGCGGTTCGGGCACCCCGCACCTCGATCGTGACCAACTTTTTGGCGCCCTCGCCGTCGCGGGCGATCATTCGGGCCAGTGCCTGGCAAAGGTCCGTGAGCCCGCCAAGGAAGGCGTCTGCGGTTTTCGAGCCGGAGCGGATCGAAACCCCCGAGCGGCCGCTGGCAAGCACAATGACCGTGTCATTGGTAGATGTATCGCCATCGACCGTAAGGCAATTGAAGCTGGGGGCTACCGCCGCGTGCAGCATTCTATCGAGAAGCGCCGAAGGAACCGCCGCGTCGGTAGTGACGAAGGAAAGCAAGGTAGCCATGCGCGGGTGGATCATCCCGGCGCCCTTGGCGATACCAGCCAACGTCACCGATTTGCCGTCGATTCTGGTGCGGAGAACGCACGTCTTGGGAAACGTGTCCGTGGTCATGATGGCACGCGCCACATGAGAGGCATTCTCAACGGAGAGATTCCGGTAGAGGACGGGAATCTGGTTCAGAATCAACTCGGGCTTCAGGGGTACTCCAATGACGCCCGTCGACGCGACGAGAACTTCCGACTGGGAAACGCCCAGCGTCTTTGCCGCCACGCGGGCCGTCTCCTGCGAGGCTCGAAGCCCCACGCGACCAGTGCAGGCGTTGGCGTTGCCGGAGTTCACGATCACGGCCCGAGCCCGTCCGTCGCTCGCGCGCAGATTCTGACGCGAGAGGATCACGGGCGCCGCCGCGACTCGGTTCGTCGTGAAGACCCCGGCAGCCGTCGTGCCCGGCGCGTCGGAGAAGATCAACGCGAGATCCAGGGCGCCCTCGACCTTCTTGATACCAGCAGCGACGGCGGTACCACGAAACCCAGCGGGAGTGCCGAGATTACCTTCGATAGGGGCCCACTTTGGCATTTACGGTAATTCTCAGTTTTCAGTTTTCAGTCCTCAGTTCTCGGGTCGAGGGACCATAGCGCGGGTTCGGCCTGTTCAGGGCTGAACACGGGGCACTGAAAACCGAGAGCTGAAAACGAGAACCATTGTCGAAAATTGCTGTTACAGCACTCTAGCTTAGCTAGCTAGGTTCCACCTCGATGCTTCGGGGTTATTTGCGGAGGCGTGATTTCTTCCACGCCCCCGGGCGGAGGCTTCGGGGGAGGCATCGGGCCGTCCACCTTCAGCGTCAGCAGAGTGTTGTTGCAGGCCTGCATGTAAAGGTCTTCGTCCTCGCTGCCCGGCGTGCAGTTCGCCTCGATGATGCGGTCGGGCGAGATGACTCGCGCCGTAAGCAGCATCGAGTGGACCCGGTACTGCGAAATCAGCACCGCGTCGCGTCCGTTGATCTGAAGATGATCAAGTCTATAACGCGGGAGGTTGTGGGTGACGCCGTCCGTCTGCCACACGGCGAGGACCTGGGGCGTGAACTCCGTGGCTTGGTCGGGGTTGGGCTGCGACGTGATGGTCAACGACGGCTCCAGGCTCCAGAACTCGGGCCGGTAGATTTTCACCCCATTCGCGAAGGGCTCGATTTTGCTGTAGAAGCCGGAGGCGACTTTAAGCTCGACACCCAGACCCTCGTTCTGGTAAGGCAGCAACTTCAGCGTTTCCTCGGCCACGCGCTGCTTATGACCTGGGTACCACTTGACGAGGAAATACTCGCCGCCCACCAGTCCGCCACCGATGACGACAATGCCGAGAGCGACGAGCAACTCTGTACGGATCTCCCACTTCATAGGCAAATCATCTTACCTCGAAACTAGAAACTGGAAACTCGAAATTCGATTGGAAACCGCCGGGGCGGGGCTTGGAGTGACTGCGTTGGTCGAGTTTCGAATTTCGAGTTTGCGGTTCCCAATTCCAGTGTCCAGTCACATGCCGGGCATCGGCGCATTAACGTCGAGCCTGAAGGTCTTCGCTACGAGGACCGACGAATCCAACTGGTCCCATACGGGATCGGGCATGAGGTCGTCGGGGCGCGGCCGATATGGCTTGCCGGCAATCTGCGGCAGCCCTTGTGTTTCGTCGACCACGGTAAGGGCCGGCGTTTGCGATACGGGCACCTTGAGCGTAACCACCAATCCGTTTGGAGGCGCGCCAAAATACACGAGGGACCAGTGGTCGACACTAGCCGTCGGCAACGTGACCTTCTTTCCGTTCACATCGGCTCCCAGCACGCGCGCGTTCTCAACTCCCAACCACAGGGTGCCGGCCCGGCGCGGCGAGGAGATCCGCAAGCGGATGTCGCGGACCTCGCCGAAACTCACATCGTCGGTCACTACGGTAGCCGGCGCCGCAAGCGCAATCGCGGGAGCGTCCCCAGCCCGCGCCGACCGCAAGATAAAGGAAAAGCGTCCGAGATCACGAGACCAGGTGCCCGCGCTCAGGAACTGCGAGGTCCAGGCGTCCGGCGCATGGTCACGACTGGCCCACATCGCTTTACCGGTATCGGCATCGAGCGCATAGACGATGCTATCAGCGCGGGGGTGAGCGCGGTCGTAGCCGGTGTGGGCCGTGGCGGTTGCAAACAGCACCAGTGATGCTACCAGGACGCCCGCCGGCAGCAGCCAGCGGCGGTGAGACGTCATGATGTGGATCTGCGGGACCAGCAAGCCGACCAGCAAAGCGGTTGGAATTACGATCGCCGCCAACAGGGTGGTGCTGATGAGCATCGCCAGCAGATAAGGCAGGCCCCCGAACACCAGGATGCCGACGATCGCAGGTAGCGCCCAGATGAACGCGCTCTCCGCTTCGGCCTCGGGGTCACGCTTCGTGAAGGCATATCCCAACTCGACGAGACTCGCGAGCAGCGGCAAGGCGAACAGATAGCTCGCGCCTTTCAGCCGCAGACTGGTAAGAACGGTCAGAATTGCCCACCAGGCAAGCGCGCCGAAGGTCAAGTCTCCCACTCGGATCTTCCTACCCACAGCGACGTAAAGCGCGCACAGGATGGCGACGGTGAGCGCCAGGAAGCCGTACGCATACAAGTCGGCGTTGTACGACATGCCGTAGGGAAGCAGGTTGACCAGGCTGGTGCGGCGCAGCAACGACCAGGAGAGATGGGCGAGCGTCGCCGTCAACAAGGTGCCTCCCAGCCAGACCAGATAGCCGGCGAGGATTCCACCCCAGGTGAGCTGGCGCTTCCTGAATCCCAGCGCCGCGACGCCAACAAAGAGGAGCACGGCCAGCACCATGAGCGGAACCGCGAGCGCCTCCGGGTAATGAACGGTCATGCCAAGGAGGCTGAAATAGACTGCGTCCGGGGCGGAAGTGTGCGTGAGGTCCAGGCCCGCGAAATGGCGGGCCAGCGCCAGCGCGTAGGAGCCGTCGTGCTGGAGGCTGGCGGCGCTGATATTCTCAAGGTCATCCCGCATCGTGTGGTAGCGGGCCCAGCACCCGATGTAAGCGAAGTTTAGCCCGGCCAGGCCGGCTCCCTTGAAGACGGTTAAGTCGGTATCGTTGGGCAGGTGCTTGTAGGCCTCGTAGGCGAACGACGAAGTCGCGGCATGCGGCGCAGCCTGGGCAAACTCGCGGATCAGCCAGCCGTTGTGCTGACTGGTTTCAAACATGAAAGACGGGCCGCAGGCGCCGCGCGCTTCGAAGTTGAGCGTCACGCCGACATCTTTCACCCAAGGGTGCTCGTTCACGAAGCCTTGGGCGCCCATCATTCCCAGTTCTTCACCGTCCGTGATCAGCAAGATCACGTCGTTCTCGAGCGGCGGGCCGGCCTTCAGCGCGCGAGCGGTTTCGAGCAAGGTAACGACGCCCGAGCCGTCGTCGCTCGCCCCCGGCCCGCTGGGCACCGAATCGTAGTGCGCGGCGAGCATCACCGCCTTGGTGGTGGCCGTTCCCTGGAGGCGAGCCACGATGTTGTTGACGGTAGCCGCTACAGCTGGTCCGCCCTTGGGTTGGTAGCGAGCTACGGTGGCGGTTTGAACCTGTGGGTCGAGCCCCAACGCCTGGAGTTGGCCCAGGAGATAGTCGCGCACACGGGCGTTCTCTGCTGAGCCGGTGGGGTGTGGCTTCTGGGCGATTGCCCGGAGTTGTTCCATGGCACGCTCGGCGGAGAACTCCGTCGGCGGCGCGCTCGCTGCCAACGGCGACGGTGGCTGCACCTGATAGACGGCCAGAAACACGAGCACGGCGATCAGCGCCGCGGTACCGATCGCGGCCGTCGGGGAAACATGCTTACCGGACGACTCATTGGCCCACGGCGCCATAGGTAGGGGCGGATGTCATTCTGAGCGAAGCGCAGCGTAGCAAAGAATCTCTCTTGTCTTCGAGCACCGCGCGAAGAGGGATCTTCGCTATGCTACGCTTCGCTCAGAATGACATGCACACTCGATTTTCGATCCTCCAATTTCCAGTTTCTAAGTTCCAGGTGCTTGAGTAATCGCCCCTTCGGAAGCGGACGACACCAAGGCCGCGTATTTGGCGAAGACCCCCGACTTGTAGCGTGGTTCCGGAGCGCGCCAAACGGCGAGACGCCGAGCAAGTTCGTCTTCGCTCAACTCGAGATCCAGCCGACGCTTCTCAATATCGAACACGACTACATCGCCTTCTTGAACGGCCGCGATCGGCCCGCCGCGGGCTGCTTCGGGCGCCACGTGGCCCACCATGAGGCCGCGAGTGGCGCCGCTGAAGCGGCCGTCGGTGGCCAGCGCCACGCTTTCTCCCAAGCCCTCGCCCACAATCGCTCCGGTCACACCCAGCATCTCCCTCATGCCAGGTCCGCCGCGTGGGCCTTCGTAGCGGATCACCACCACGTCGCCGGGCTTGATGCTCTTGGAGGTCACCGCGTGCATGGCGTCCTCTTCCCGGTCGAAGACTCGTGCCGGACCGCGATGATAGAGGCGCTCGTGTCCGGCGATCTTCACCACCGCACCGTCCGGCGCGAGGCTACCCTTCAGGATCACCAGGCCACCCGTCGACTTGAGCGGATGATCGGTGGTCTTGATCACATCCTGCCCTGGCGTTTCGACGGCGTGGCTAGCTTCCTCGGCGAGGGTGCGGCCGGTAACGGTGATGGCGGCGCCATCCAGTTTGCCGCCTTCGAGCAGGCGTCGAACGATGAGTTGGATGCCGCCGGCGCGATGCACATCTACGGCCATGAAGCGGCCGCCGGGCTTCAGGTCGGCGATGATCGGAGTGCCGCGGCTGACGGCGTCAAAGTCGTCGATGGTCAGCGGTATGCCTGCCTCCCGCGCCATGGCCAGCAGATGCAGCACGGAGTTGGTGGAGCCGCCCGTGGCCGCGACACTGGCGATGGCGTTTTCAAAGGCGCGGCGCGTCAAGATATCCCGCGGGCGCAGGTTGGCGCGTAGCAGGTCCATCACCATCTGGCCACTGCGATAGGCAATCTGGTCTTTCTCCTCCACGGTGGCAGGTACGCTGTTGAAGCCCAGAGGCGAGAGGCCGATGAACTCCATTACCGTGGACATCGTGTTGGCGGTGAACTGGCCGCCGCACGCGCCCGCGCCGGGGCAGGCCACGTCCTCCAGTCCCTTCAAGTCGGCGTCGGACATCAGGCCGGCGGCGTGCGCGCCGATCGCCTCGTACACGTCGCCTATCGTAACGTCGTGGCCCTGGAAGTGGCCCGGGGCAATCGAACCGCCATAGAGCAGGAGGCCCGGCACGTTGAGCCGGATCAGCGCCAGGGCGCCGGCGGGAATGGTCTTGTCGCAAGCCACCAGCGTGACCATTGCGTCGAACATGTGGCCGCGGCCCACCAGTTCCATGGAGTCGGCGATCACCTCACGGCTGATCAGCGACGCTTTCATTCCCTCGGTACCCATGGTGACACCGTCGGAGATGGCCACGGTGTTGAACTCCATCGGAGTCCCGCCCGCCGCCCGCACGCCTTCCTTCACTTTTGCAGCGAGGCGCCGCAGGTGGAAGTTGCAGGGCATGGTCTCGATCCAGGTGTTGGCAATGCCGACGATCGGCCGCGCCAGATCGGCGTCCGTGAAACCGATAGCCTTGAGCATGGCGCGTGCGCCGGCGCGCTCAGGTCCTTCCAGGATGGTGCGGCTGGGAAGCTTGGAGTCAGATGACATCGTGTCTCCTTTTGAGAACAACAAACTCAAAAATCGAAATTCGTAAGTCGCACGGGAGAAGAAAACCTTGGCCCGACGCTCATCCAGGGCCAAGACTTCAAGTATCCTTCGCTATCTTCGGTCTCGCCTCATTATATCCCGCTGCGACCCGATTTGCCGTTCAGCATGGGCGCGAGCGCCTGACCCGTAAACGACTTCTTCACCCGGGCGATCTCCTCCGGGGTGCCGGTGGCCACCACGCGGCCGCCCGCTTCCCCGCCTTCGGGGCCGAGGTCGATGATCCAGTCGGCTTGCTTCACCACGTCCAGATTATGCTCGATGATGATGACCGTGTTGCCCAACTCGGTCAGCCGGTTGAGGACCAGCAGGAGTTGCTTCACGTCGTCAAAATGCAGTCCTGTCGTCGGCTCGTCGAGAATGTAGAGCGTGCGACCCGTCTGGCGACGGCTCAGCTCGCGCGCCAGCTTGATGCGCTGCGCCTCGCCGCCCGAAAGCGTCGTAGCCGGCTGGCCCAGGTGGAGGTAGCCCAAGCCGACGTCCACCAGGGTTTGCAGCTTCTGTTTGATCTGCGGAATGTTCTCCATCAGCGGCAACGCGTCCTGCGCGGTCATCTCCAACACGTCGGCGATGGAATTGGTCTTGTACTTCACCGCCAGGGTTTCCGAATTGTAGCGCCGTCCGCGACATACCTCGCAAGTAACGAAAACGTCGGGCAGAAAATTCATCTCGATGCGGCGCAGGCCGTCACCCTGGCACGCTTCGCAGCGCCCGCCCTTCACGTTGAAGCTGAAGCGTCCGGCGCGATATCCGCGCTCGCGCGATTCGGGCAGCATGGCGAAGAGATCGCGGATGGGCGTGAAGAGCCCGCTGTAGGTGGCCGGGTTGGAGCGCGGCGTGCGGCCGATGGGCGACTGGTCGATCACGATCACCTTGTCGATGTGCTCGACGCCCTGCACGCTGCGGTGCAGGCCCGGTTCTTCCAGAGCGCGATAGAGCTTCTTGGCCAGGACGCGGTGCAGAATGTCGTTCACCAGCGTCGATTTGCCCGAGCCGGAAACGCCGGTGACCACGGTGAGCAGGCCCAGCGGAAACTCCACGTCGATACTCTTCAGATTGTTGGCGCGCGCCCCGAGAATGGCGATGCATTTGCCATTCGGCCGACGCCGTTCGGGTGGGACCGGAATCCGCACGCGGCCAGAGAGATACTGCCCGGTCAGCGACCGGTCGCTCGCGGCAACCTGCTCCGGCGTGCCGCGCGCCACCAGGTACCCCCCCTTGCGGCCGGCGCCTGGTCCCAGGTCGACCACGTAGTTGGCGCGCCGGATAGTCTCCTCGTCGTGCTCCACCACCAGGACGGTGTTGCCGAGGTCGCGCAGGTGCTCCAGCGTTTCCAGCAGCCGCTGGTTGTCGCGCGGGTGTAGGCCGATGGAGGGTTCGTCCAGCACGTAGAGCACGCCGCGCAGTTTCGACCCGATCTGCGTGGCCAGCCGGATGCGCTGGCTCTCGCCGCTCGAAAGCGTGGCGACTGAGCGATCGAGGCTCAGGTAGCCGAGCCCGACCGCGTTCAGAAACTCCAGCCGTTCCCCAACCTCGTTCAGGATGCGGCGGGCCAGGATCTCTTCCCTCGGCGTCAGCTTCAACTTGCGGATCAGTTCCATTTCTCGCGTCACGGCTTCCGCCGTGAACTCGGCGATCGATCGCCCGCTCACCGTCACGGCCAAGCTTTCCTCGCGCAGACGCTTTCCTTGGCACTTCGGGCACGGCGCGGCGGACATGTACTGCTGGTACCAGTCTCTATAACCTTCCGACGACACCGCGCCGTACCAGCGGTCCAGCAGCGGAATGATCCCCGGGAACACGGGCTGCGCTCTCGATCCCTCCGGGCTCTTTCCGTAGAGGACCAAATTCTGAACGGGCCGCGGAAACTTCCCGAAGGGCGTCTTCAGATCGAAGCCGTAGCGCTCCGCCGTCCGCATCAGCCCCGATTTCATCACCTCCGCTCCCGCGCCCAGGGCCAGGCCTCCGGCCAACAACGGCCGCGTCCAATCCTGAATCACCTTGGCTGGATCGAAGGTATAACGACTGCCCAGTCCCTTGCACTCCGAGCAGGCGCCGTAAACGCTGTTGAACGAGAACGACCGCGGCTCCAGCGTAGGGACGCTGATGCCGCAGTTTACGCACGCCCACTCTTGCGAATAGAGATGCTCTTCGCCGTTCACCACCGCCACCTGCACGATGCCGTTGGCCAGTTTCATGGCGGTCTCTATGGAGGCGCTCAAGCGGCCCTCGATGCCCGGTTTTACCAACAGGCGGTCCACCACGACTTCGACGGTGTGGTTGCGCCGGAGATCGAGCAGGATTTCTTCGTCGAGTTGCCGTAGTTGCCCATCTACGCGGACACGGACGAAACCCTGGCGCGCCAGGTCCTCGAACAGCTTTTTGAACTCGCCCTTCCGGCCCCGGACGACGGGCGCCAGGATCATGATGCGCTCATCAAGGGACGGGAGTCGGGAGTCGGGAGCCGGGAGTCGCAGAGAAGCGCTCGCCGCCCGATTTTCAGTTTTCGATTGTCGATTTTCTAACGCTGAATCGATCCCCTCTTTTTCTGCGACTCCCGACTCCCGACTCCCGACTCCCGCCCCCTGAGTCCCTAACATGATCGACGCTACAATCTGCTCCGTGGTCTGGCGCGAAATGGCGCGCCCGCATTGGTGGCAATGCGGCACACCGATGGAGGAGTAGAGCAACCGGAGGTAATCGTAAATCTCGGTGATGGTGCCCACGGTGGACCGTGGACTGCGGCTGGTGGTCTTCTGCTCGATGGAGATGGCGGGGCTCAAGCCCTCCACGGAGTCGACGTCCGGCCGCTCCAGTTGGTCGAGGAACTGTCGGGCGTAAGCTGAAAGCGTCTGGACGTAACGGCGCTGGCCCTCGGCATAGATGATATCGAAGGCGAGGCTGGACTTGCCCGACCCGGACAGCCCCGTGACCACCGTGAGGGTGCCCCGCGGGATCTCCACGTCGATGTTCTTCAGGTTGTGCTGCCGCGCGCCGCGGACCGTTATGCGGTCGATCACGTCCCTTGCCCTTACGGTGAGGATTGGCGACAATGAGCCAATCTTCCATCGTAAGCGACGGGTGAAGCTGCGTCAAGCGCTAATCCGAGACCGAGACGAGACGAGGCGAGCGAGTCCCAGTCGAGTCAGGATGTCCGACACCCTCCGGTCTGCCGGCGATCCCATATCCCAACGTGCATCAAGGCGACTTCTCCGCTTGACTGGTAAGATCCACAGCTTCTACGTTCTTTCTTCCGTCGACTTCGGGAAGAGCCGACGTAGGCCCCAATTCAAGGCTTGACATCAACCGCAAGATCGGACGCTCTTTGATAAGTCATGTCGCGAAGGAATGCCATTCTCTGCCACTCCCTTCACGCTTTGCGGGTCCTTCTTGTACGACCTTGTACTCAAAGACGGACGTCAGACAATCAGAAGAAGCCGAACCGCTGAAGGTCTAGGGCCGAAGAGCAAGGACCAAGCCAACGGTCTGTCGACAATCCGACTCTTCAACTCTACTTCCTGGCCTCCAAACGGTGGCTTCGTTCCTATCTTTTCCAAGTCTCGACCCTTTGTTATCAATCAACTCGGTGGCTTCGTTTTTCAAAGAGCTCTCAGCTTCAGCCATCAGCCCCGGGGTCGTCCCGAGGCTCGACTTGTTCTTTTACTTTTGCCATTTGCTCTTTGCCTTTTGCATTTCTTTCCTTTTGTTGTCCTGCCGCCGTCAGCCTGCTGGCAACTGCTTTCCGCCCTCTACGGTGGCTTCGTTCCTATCTTTTCCAAGCCTCGACCCTTTGTTATCAATCAACTCGGTGGCTTCGTTTTTAGAAAGCTCCAGCCTTTAGCGGTCGGACATCGGAAGAAGTCGAACCGCGAAGGCCTCAGGGTCGAAACGCCAAGCGCGGGTGACAGCGCGAAAGGCGATTAAGTCGAAGGTTAGCATTTTCGGTTTACCATATCAGTAACCAGTGGATCAACCGAACCAATGGTGAAGTCAGCCGGCGCGTTGAATCTATCTGATACAGCACAAGAGTAAAGCTGCTGCTCATAGGACGAACCGGCGCCGGGACCATACCGACCGAGCCTACCTTGCCATTACAAGAAAGTCAAGTTTTTTTGGGTATGGAAGGCGCCGTCGAGAATAAACTTGTTTCTTATCAATTGACGGGCACCCAAATGGGGTGGATTGGGCTGAGTCTGTGGAGCCGTCGGCGAAGGCGGGTTTGGCATTTGTTGTGGCTGGGACTTGGGCCGGCCGGGCTGGGTGCTGACCGGGGACTTTTCAGAAAGCGAATCCGTCGCGGTGGCGGTGGTTGCCGGCAGGTCGATGGTGCCCGCCTTGCCACCGATCCCGAAATCCCAAACCGCGAGATCGAGGTTCTCGCCAGCGAGCTCCCCCATCGCGTATTCACCCAGCGCGAGCGGTTCGGTCGGGGTGATCTTGTAAAGGCCAGGCCCCAGCTTCACGCGCTCCGTCAGCACGCCCTCGCGTACCTCACTCGGTTTGCCGCCAGGAAGCTGGCGTGTATCCACCCGTTCCACCACGCGCCGCTCTTTGTCGGACTTCACCGTCAACAACTGGGCGTTTTCGCCGGCAGCGTCATCCGGGAACTGGAGGTAGAAGACGGGCCGGGTGGAAGAAATCCGCACTGCGGCCTTGGCGCCGTCCAGGACCACAAGCTGCCGGCCCTTCTGGATCGGCACCGGCAACGCGATGTTCAGCGCCTTGCGCGTCTTGTCGGTGACCACCTCGCCCGAGGACTGCAACAAGGTGATCACGCGCGTTCCATCCCACGCATAGACGCCCGGGTCGGGCGGCAGGTGCACACCGGGCGCCACCTGGAAACCCTTCTCCTCGGGTTTATCGAACCTCTGCTTTTGAAGCTCCTTGGCCTCATTAAGCTGCTCTTGGTGCAACACGTTCTCCTGCTGGGCGGCGCGCTTTGTGGCGTCGAAATCCACCATGGTCAGGGGCACTTCCTCCCAGTCCGAGCGCTCGAGGCTGTAAAAGCGTACGCGGTCGCCGTGCACTTCGTAGCTCTTCACAAGCTGGTAGGTGCCGTCCGTCAGGTAAAGCTTCGTAGGCGGGGTCAGGTCCTCTGTCGATTCAGGCGGAGCAGACGGTGAATTCGGCCGAGTCTGGTTTTGCGCCAAGTTGGTCTGGGCGGAGGCTGGACCCGCCACGGCTAGCGCCAGGAGAGCACCGAGAACACAGGCTGGGAGCGCGGGCGTCCCGCCCGCTCTTGCCCGCAACCTCGGCTGCCAGTGGTGAGCGTCCCGCCAGAAAGAAATAGAAGAGCGGGCGGGACGCCCGCGCTCCCAGGCCAAAGCGGGACACCTGCAAATGGAGCCGCGGTAGCCTTGCTCGATCATCGGGAACCTCGACTACTATGATGCTAATCCCGACGACGGCGCTGTTTCAAACTTGGTTTCAATCTCGTTTCAGCCACGGGCTCGCCGGGCTCCGGTCCAGCCAGCCAACACTTTGTTCCAATACCCGTTCATGGTTTCTATGACTGGGTAGTTGTCGCCACCAGCGCCGCCAGTGTCGCCGTTGCGCCGACATGAGGAAGGAGGTAAACTGATTTTGCTATGGAGACTAAGGTTTCCACCAAAGGTCAGGTGGTTCTTCCGGGATCGCTTCGCCGCAGACTGGGCATTCGCGCCGGTGATCCGCTCGATGCCGGCATCGAGGCCGGACGCATTGTTCTGACACCACGCAAATTGCGTCCACGCCGGGTCAGGATTATCGCCGATCAGGTCACGGGGCTTCCTGTTCTCAGTGCCGGGGCTGACGCTCCTGCGTTAAGCAGCAAAGAGGTTGAGGAGATTCTGGCGAACTCTCCATGAAGTATCTGCTCGATGTGAATGCCCTCATCGCGCTCGGATTCATCCACCACGAGTTTCACGACCGCGTGGCAGCTTAGGTGCGAGCGGAACAGTTCCCGCCACTGGCAACGTGCTCCATCACCGAATTGGGGTTCGTGAGAGTGCTGGCGCAGGCACCGGCCTACGGATTCACCATCGCGCAATCCCGGGCCCTATTGCTCCGCCTGAAGAAGACAAGCGCCTTACCGCTCACGTTTATCCCAGACGGCCATGACATCTCGCATCTTCCCGCCTGGGTTAAAACTCCAAAGCAAACCACTGAGGCCACCTGGCAGCGCTTGCGAGAGCGAACGGGGCGGTTCTTGCGACTCTAGCAGGCTGCTGAAAAACCCGTTTTGGCACTCGTAGAGGCCGGCTTTAGCCGGGCATCTTGTTGAATTCAAAGTGCCGCCCTAAAGGGCGCCGCTACGAAGACCGCTCGAAACGGGGTTTTTCAGCACCCTGCTAGACGAAAAAATACCCGGAGCTTACCTCATTCCTCGGAGCCCAGTCCAATAGCTAGTCCTGCCCGGTCTCTCCCGACGACGGCGCTGTTTCCAACCTCGTTTCCAAGTCCGTCATAGCCGTATTTCGTGGCCCATGTTGAGAGAGGCTTTTGAGACTTGCACGCCCCTTGATCTCATGGGGCTGCGGTTTTGTCTCAAAACTTACCCATTTTGCAACGGCAGCAACCGGTTAGGCCGACCTCTGGCTGTTGGTCACGCCGACAATGCGACATCGCAGATAGTGTCCAAATTGATTTCTGCGGAACGTCGGTTTAACATGTTCTGAAGAAACTGGGGCGGAGATTTTGCGCCATGGCAAAGCTCGTATATGGACTGAACCAGTCCTTGGATGGCTACGTCGACCACCTGAAATTGGGGCCACCCCGTCCCGCGCTCTTTCGTCACTTCATCGAGCAGGTGCGCGGCCTGACGGGCATGGTGTACGGTCGCCGCATGTACGAGGTAATGCGTTATTGGGACGATGACCTTCCGGATTGGGACGCGGAGGAACACGACTTCGCGGCGGCGTGGCGGAGCCAGCCGAAGTGGGTTGTGTCGCGCTCGTTGAAGTCGGTCGGCCCCAACGCCACACTTGTCGAGAATGACCTCGAGGCGGCGGTACGGGGGCTGAAGGCTCAGCTAGTTGGGGAAATTGAAGTTGCCGGGCCAAACTTGGTAGGAAGCCTAACCGACCTTGGTCTTATTGATGAGTATCGACTCTACCTCCACCCCATCGTACTTGGTCGTGGCAAACCATTCTTCGCCGGCCCCCGGCCGCCGCTCCGCCTTGTGGCCAGCGATCTAATTGTCGAGGATGTGATTAGATTGACGTACGTTCCGGCTTAGTTGCCCGACGGACTGCGCCGACTCGTCAGGTCCGCTTTGGGCACATTGCGGTCGTTCCGCTTGAGTCGCCGTCGTACTTCGGTTTCACGCGAAATTTCTAGGCTCATGAAGCTTCTCCTCCTTCAGGATCTTACGCTGGCAAAACCGTTGTGACCATCAGCAACTGACCAAGGGACAGGGTCGTTTCAATCGTCAACCCGCAATCGGCAATTCCTCCCTACTCCAGCACGTGAATGTGCTTCTCGCTGCACATCTCCTTCAAAATTTTCGGCCACACCGTGACGCTCACCTCACCCAGGTGCGCCTTGCGCAGCAGGAGCATCAACGTTCGAGACTGTCCGATCCCTCCGCCGATACTCAGCGGGATCTGATGGTTCAGAATTGCCTGGTGGTAAGGGAACTTGAGGAAGTGTAGCTGGCCTGACATCTCGAGTTGCTGCCGGAGCGTCTGGGCGTTGACGCGGATCCCCATGGAGGTCAGCTCGTGGCGGCGTTTAGTGATGTGGTTCCACACCAGGATGTCGCCGTTGAGCCCGTGCATAGGCCTACCGTCCTCGGACTGCGTCTCCGTAACCCAGTCGTCGTAGTCGGCCGCCCTCATTTCGTGCGGATAACCATCCTTCAGCGGCCAGCCGATACCAATAATGAAAATGGCGGGGTACTCCTGCAAAATGGCCGTCTCGCGCTGCTTGCGGGGCAGGTCGGGATACATGTCGAGGATATCTTCCGCGTGCAGGAAGGTCAGCCTCTCGGGAAGATTCGGAACCTTGCCGGTCTTCAGTTGGGGGAATAACTCCAGTGCATAGCGTTCCGCCCCCACCAGCACCTTCCAGATTTTGCTGACGACTTCCTTCAGGAAATCCAGGTTGCGCTCCTCGGCGCAGATCACCCTCTCCCAGTCCCACTGGTCCACATAGACGCTGTGGTCGTGGTCCAGAAAGTAGTCCTTACGCACCGCCCGCATGTCGGTGCACAGACCCTCGCCCACTTCCATCCCAAATTGCTTCAGCGCCGCCCTCTTCCACTTGGTGGCGGCCTGCACCACCTGCGCCTCGATCGGGTGCTGGTCGCGGTCATTGGAGATATGGAACTGGATCGGACTCCGCGAACCGTCGCGATCCAGGTAGTCGTTGACGCCGCTTTCGACGTCGACGATCAACGGGACCGTCACCATCATGAGGTTGAGTTCCTGCGAGAGATGGCGTTCGATGTAGTTCTTCACCGCAAAGATGGCCCGCTGCGTTTCCTTGGCCGTCAGCAGGGACCGATAGTCCTGGGGAAGAACCTTCTCCAGTTCTTCGTAGTCACCGATGCCCGGTCCGGCCAAGTCGGCCGTTTTGTCGAGTACCGTATCTATCATTTGTCATCCTCCGAGCCTGAGTTACGGGAGCGCCGGCCAGCTTCTGCCAGGCACAATGCCGCCCCGCGCAGAAGAAGCCCAGTTCGCGCCCATAAACCACCGTAACCGGAGGGTCGGACCGTGAATATGATTCACGTCACACGCCCCTGTGACCGACAAACAGACCCTCGGTGGCCCGGCCAGTGTGACACTGGCGACGCCGGCAGCGAGAGAATTACGCTGTACACCGAGCGACATAAGTCGTAGCGGCGGGCTTCAGCCCGGCACCTTCCGCCCCAAAACCAAACAAGGCGGCTGCATCAGGTGCCGGGCTGAGGCGGTTCCGCCGGCAGTCGTGCTCCGTGCCAGCACGCGACCACCCAAATGGTTCGTTCCTGCTGACGGTAAAAGTAACGATAAGGAGGGACGATTACCTCACGGAAAGGAAGATCGGGAAACTCCGGGATGAGCCGGCCTGACTCCGGAAATCGCGTGAGCCGGCGCAGCGTCCGCTCGGCTCTCTTCCGGAAACGGATGGCTGCCGGCGAATTCTCCTTCAGAATATAGGACACCGCCTCGAGAAACTGCGTCCGTCCGGCAGGCGTGAACCGGAGCCTCACTTCGGGCCACCGGCGAGAATCGCGTCCGCCTCAGCGAGGACCTCGTCCAGACTAAATCCCTTCCCAGCGGCGATCTCTTGTTCGCCCCGGGCCAAAAGATGCAGGAGTTGACGCTCGTTTTCAGCGCGCTCGTAGGCTTCCATACTTAAAAGAACCGCCGTGGCCCTTCCCCGTTGGGTAATGACGACCGGCTCCCGCGACGACTTCGCGTGCTTCAAGGCGGCGGCAGCGTCCTGTCGAAGGTCGGTGATCGGAATGATCGCGGGCACCTTACCCATAGAGCGTAACCTCCGGAAGTACGTCCAAAGATACCTCCTATGTTCCGTGGCTGTCAACGGGCCGACTGTTTCGGTGTTGTTCTGGTTCTTCCAAGCATGACATTTTCGCTCAGAATGACATGCCATGGAAAATAAATCCTGTTAACCTTGGGACGGAACTTGCGCGCGGGCTCGCCGTTCAAGGAGGCCTGAACAGGCCCGAGGAGGCCAAGGAGGATTGTGGCTTTCAGTTTGCTCGATCTGGCGGTGGTCGTCGCTTACCTCATCGCCATCACGGTGTTTGGCGCTCACTTTCGCAAGAGCCAGCACACCTTGCGCGACTACTTCCTCGGCGGACGGCGGCTTCCCTGGTGGGCCATTGCCTTCTCGGTGGTCTCGGCGGAGACCAGCATTCTCACCATCATCAGCACGCCCGGCATCGCCTATCATT
>Ga0335081_10007774_pt1 | contig 17158 bp, 11 predicted proteins | sample Lox_Sample_35_FD_206713 | JGI IMG/M metagenome (GOLD analysis project Ga0335081, IMG submission 206713) | Soil microbial communities from Loxahatchee National Wildlife Refuge, Florida, United States - Lox_Sample_3.5 | ecosystem: Environmental > Terrestrial > Soil > Wetlands | place: USA... | reverse complement strand
GGAACATTCACGATCAGCAGGTTCTGCATGTTGGTGGTGCGCAGCTCGCCGCTCGCCAAGCGCTCGGAGAGATCTGCTGCCGCGCGCATTTGGCCGGAGGTCAGGCGACCCCGCAGTACCGCGGCGCCGACGTAGCTGTATCCCGGCTGCCTCTGCGGATGAATGCCGACGTGGTCGCGATACACGTCGCTGGGCGCTTCTTCGGGAACCGCGAGACCGAGCGGGAAGCCGATGCGCCGCTCGAGCTCGCGCTGGAAGGTTTCGGCCGTCCAGCCGTGGTGCAGAAAAAGGAATTTCAGCCGCGCGCGCTCGCGATGCTCGCGCAGTACGCCGGCATCGCGAAACAGCTCGGCGATTCCTTTGATCACAGCGACGGTTTGCTCCCAGCGCACGAAGGCATTCAGCCGCACGCCGAGGTGAGGATCGGTGGAGAGCCCGCCGCCCACGCGCAGCGAGAAGCCGGTTTCGCAGCTGCCGTTGTTCGTCCGCCGCACCGCCGTTAGACCAACGTCGTTGATCTCCGGATAGGAGCACCAGGCACGGCAGCCGGTGATCGAAATCTTGAATTTGCGCGGCAGGTTGTAGAAATCGGGGTTGTTTACCAAGAGGCGCGTGGCCTCGCGCACGAGCGGCGAGGCGTCGCAGATTTCATCGGCATCCACGCCGGCCAGCGGGCAGCCGGTGAGGTTGCGGGCAACGTCGCCGCAGGCTTCCATGGTGGTCAGGCCGGAGCGCCACAGCCGATGCAGCAACTCCGGCAGCGCCGTGATCTCGACCCAGTGGAGCTGGATGTTCTGGCGCACGGTGATGTCGGCGACGCCGCGCGCGTAATCGCGGGCCAGTTCGGAGACGGTGCGCAACTGCGGCGACGTCAGGATGCCGTTGGGAATGCGGATACGCACCATGAAGTAGGGCGTTGACTTGCCCTCGCCGTTGGCGCCTCCGGTAGCGCCCACGCCATCACCCTGCGTGTAGACGCCCCACCAGCGGAAGTACGTGCCCAGCCATTCCGGAGGGATCGAGGCGAGTCCCTCCCGCGCAAAACGGCGGATCTCCTCCAGGCCCTCGAGCGGGTTCTTCTCCCGCTTGAGGCGCTCCACGCGTTGGGCTTTGGTTTCCTGCGCCGCCTGTGTCATTCGGCTCCTTTGCGAGCAAAAACAAAAAGGCCTGCCGCTTTTGTGCTTCTGGCGGCAGGCCCTTTAGAAATCGGCTTTGATTACTGGATTTCTAAATCAGCTTTTCCTCCCGCCTGAAGACAGGCCGCTACAACAGCAACAACAGCAGCAACACATGGTTCCGGTCTTCGGGCAGGGGCTCGACATAAACGCGTATTAGACATCAGAGCGACGGTCTGGTATTCACAATTTTTCCGATGCGAGAGATCAGCGAATCCGCCGAGTGCTTCCTGGGCGGTAAGTCTTGGCGGGTGCCCGCGCCACGCAACCTGGTCCTCCGACCTTCATGACTTCTTTACGCAGCGCTTTGTACATTTCCGGTTGACGCCGCAGATACAAGAGCGAATCTGGTCGGCAGTATCAAAGGCGAAGAACGAATGAACCCCGCCGCGAATCTCACCACAAACATTCTGAAGGTTGTCTTGGTTGTCAATCTGGCGTCCGTCATGGTGCCAATCTGCAAATCCCAGGAGCAGTCCCAAACCTCGAGCAGTGGCAATGCCGAAGAATCGAGCACGAGTACCGATCTCTTCATCATGCTCGGCTCGGATTTTGTGAGACCAGGGCTGCTCCCCAAAGCGAACTACAACATCGGAATCGGCCACACCTTCGGCTTCTTGAAGAAGAACCCGATTGGGGACGAACTCACGTTTGCATACACATATGAGGATGCCGGCCCCGGATTCTGGCATTCCGACTTAGGGTCTCACACCGAGAGCTTCGGGGTGATGAAGAATTTCGGTCTCCCCAAGACCAAGAGGGTCAGCGCTTATACGTGGGTTCAGCTGGGCGTCACTAGCTTGACCGGAGGCCCGCATGTCCAGAATCGCTTTTACGACGGTGAGTCCCTGGGAGCTGTCGTCCACATCAACGACCACAACTCGATCTGGATTCAGGAAACCTTCAACAAAATCGTAACTGTTCCCTGGTACACCACCACCAGCATCGGATACACCCGAAGTTGGTAGAACCCTTTGAAGAGCCTGGCTCGCGGCTCGGGCAAACAATTCCACAAGTGTACGCAGGCCGGGCCGTTGCACTCGGGGTGTTCGGGCAATCCTGTTCACGTTACGCAGATCACGCGGTCGACCATGCTCTCCACTGATGCCGGCGCCGCGGGCCAGGGCTTCGAACAGCAGAACGGGAAGAAGCCAATGGTGAGTACGACTATCACTGTGCCATGTGTCGCTGGTCACAGTGCAATCGGAGGAACCGAGGTTAACTGATAAGTGGCGAGGTGTCTTATGGCCACTGCAGCAGTTACCGAGGTAACGACTCCGAGGCGACCGCCTCTAGCCCCTACCGCGAAGTACGGATGGGTGAAGTGGATCGTGCCGCTGGCTCTGGGTTTAGGGCTCAGGATCATCCCTGTACCGAGCGGGCTGACGCCGAATGCGTGGCATTTCTTTGCCTTGTTCGCGGCGGTCATCGCCGCGCTGATCGCGGAGCCGCTGCCTGGGCCGGCAGTCGGTTTTATCGGCGTAACCCTGGCCGCGATGTGGGTTTTCGTCGGCAAGACGCCCACCGAGGCCATGCGGTGGTCGCTCTCCGGCTTTTCCAATGACACGGTCTGGCTGATCTTCGCGGCGAATATGTTCGCGCTCGGCTACGAAGCTACCGGCCTGGGGCGGCGCATTGCGCTGCTGCTGGTCAAGCTCCTGGGCAAGCGCACGCTCGGGCTCGGCTATGCGGTTGCGCTTTCGGACCTGGTGCTGGCGCCCTTCATGCCGTCGAACACGGCGCGCAGCGGCGGCACGATTTATCCCGTGGTAAAGAACATTCCTCCGCTCTACGGCTCGACGCCCGACCATGAGCCGCGCAAGATCGGCTCCTACCTGATGTGGACCGGGTTCGCGACCACCAATGTCACCAGTTCCATGTTCCTGACGGCGCTGGCGCCGAATCTGTTGGCGGTTGAGCTGGCGCGGAAGATCGCGCACGTCGATATCACCTGGACGCAGTGGTTCCTGGGCTTCCTGCCGGTCGGTATCCTGCTGTTTGCGGCGACGCCGCTGCTCACCTACGTGCTCTATCCGCCGGAGGTCAAGCGCGGCAACGAGGTGGTGGTCTGGGCAGGACACGAACTGCAGATGCTAGGGCGGACCACGCGCCGGGAAATCACCATGGCGCTGCTGGCGCTGGCCGGCCTGACGGCTTGGATCTTCGGCTCGCACTGGGTGGCTCCGGTAACGGTCGCGATGGCCGTGATCGCGCTGATGATTATCACCAAGGTGGTAGGGTGGAGCGACATCGCCGCCAACAAGCAGGCCTGGAGCGTGCTGGTGTGGTTCGCCACGCTGGTGGCCATGGCGGATGGGTTGAACAGCGTCGGCTTCCTCAAGTGGTTCGCCGATCGCACGGTCACCAGCCTGACCCACATTCCGCCGATTGCCATCATGGTCAGCGTGGTGGCTGTATTCTTCTTTATTCACTACCTGTTCGCGAGTTCCACGGCGCACACCGCGGCAGTGCTGCCGGTCTTCCTGGCCGCGTTGGTTGCGGTTCCGGGCATACCGACGCGCGCCATCACCCTCATGCTGGTCTACTGCCTGGGACTTCTGGGCGTGATCAGTCCCTACGCCACCGGGCCGTCTCCCATCTGGTATGGCAGCGGCTACATTGCGGGTAAAGATTTCTGGCGGCAGGGATTCATCATGGGCGTGATTTACCTGGCAGTGCTGCTGCTCGTGGGGCTGCCCTATGTGCTGAAGTTCGCCTGAGCCCGTCAGGAGGGCTGCTTAACTTCCTATGCTAAGCTCTCCTGCCAGGGTTTCCCGGGCCTTGGCATAGCCGGGCTTGAGCACGGAATAGATGCATCGGCAGCGCTGATCGTAGGGCAGGAACGCGCTCTTCATGGCGTTGATCGTTAATTTCTCGAAATCGTCCAGCGTGAGATTGAAGGTTTCGGCCGCGACCTCGAATTCGCGGGTCAGCGTGGTGTTGCTCATCAGGCGGTTATCCGTATTGAGCATCACGCGAAATCTCTGCGGATAAAAAACTTTGAAGGGATGCTCGGCCACGCTGGGTGTCGCGCCGGTGTGGACGTTGCTCAGCAGGCAAATCTCAAGCGGAATGCGCTTGTCGAGAACGTATTGCGCCAGGTCGCCGAGTTTCACCACCTTGCCGTCCGAGACGGTGATGTCGTCGATGAGGCGCGTAGCGTGCCCGATGCGGTGCGCGCCGCAATACTGGATGGCTTGCCAGATCGATTCCTTGCCGTAACCCTCGCCGGCGTGGATGGTGATGCTGAAGTTTTCGCGCTGGAGAAAATGAAACGCCTCCATGTGCTTCTTGGGCGGATAGCCGCCCTCTTCGCCCGCCAGATCGAAGCCCACCACTCCGCGCTCGCGAAAATCGATAGCCAGCTCCGCCATTTCCAATGAACTGCTCATGTTGCGCATGGCGCAGATAATCAGTCCCGACTGGACGCCAAAATCCTGCCGCCCGCGCTCGAGTCCCTTCAACACGCTCGAAACCACGCGCTGCAGCGTGAGCCCGCGGCGGGTGTGAAAAATCGGCGCGAAGCGAGTCTCGAAGTAAACCACGCCGTCGCGGCTGAGATCCTCGGCCTGCTCATAGGCGACGCGCACCAGCGCCTCTTCCGTCTGCATCACCGCGATAGTGTGCGCGAAGCCCTGCAGATATTCGGCAAGATTTCCCTTGTTCGCGCCGCGGTAGAACCAGGCAGCCAGCGCGTCCGGATCCTCGGTGGGAATCTCCGCGTATCCTGTCTGGCGCGCTATTTCGATGATGGTGCGGGGACGCAGCACACCATCCAGATGCTCGTGCAGCAGCACCTTGGGCAGAGATTGGAGCAGGGAATGGCCGAGTGGCATATCTTCAAGGCCGGACTCGTCGCGGCCTTGAGTTAGAAAGTGTAGCTCAACGACATCTGAATTTGTCGCGGGCTCCCAATGGTTTTGTTTACAATGCCCAGCCCGCTCAGGGTCGGGCTGGAATAGAGAGGCTGGCCATAAATTGGGAAGTTATTGAAGAACAGGTTCTGGTTCACGTTCTCGACGGGGATATCGAGGCTCGGGGTGTTGGTAACGTTGAAAACATCCAAGCTGTACTTGAGGGAGGAACGCTCGGTGATGGCCGTAACCTTGAAGATCGAGATGTCGGCGCGCTTTTGCCAGGGTTGCCGGAAAATATTGCGCTCGCCCTGGGAGAAATTTGTCTCAAAGGTGTCACCCAGAGGAATGGCGCCGCCCAGGTCGCCCGGACTCAACAGAGGCAGCGTAAAGCATTGCGCGTTGAGCGCGGGCGGACCGAACGCACCCGAAGCTCCCGTATAGGCGTCCTGCACGGTGCAGCCGGGCTTCAGTGGAACCACTGGATTGATGATGCCGTCAAAGACGCTGTAAAAGATGCTTCCTACGGCGCCGGAGTAATCAATAATGCTGTACGGTTGCCCGCTCTGAATTACCGTCAGACCCGAAATCGCCCACCCACTTGCCAGCTTTCCTTTTAACGAAGATTGGTCGAAGAACTTCGGGAATTGGTAGACGTAGGTGAAGTTGATCACGTGTTTACGGTCGAAGTCCGACAACCCGTAACCGGAATGCAGATCGAGCGGATTGTTGCCGCTGTAGAACAGTCCCATCGCGCTTTGCTCGTCGGTCGCCTTGGAGTACGTATACGAGAAGCCAACCTGGAAGCCATGACTCAAACGTTTTTCCACATGGACCTGCAGAGCGTTGTAGGCGGATACGCCGGCCGCCGTATACGACTCCGACTCGGATGAATAGCCAAGATAGGGAACGCGCATGTCGACGTTGCCGCCCTCGTAGCTTGTGAACATCGAGGTCCCGTCGGGCAGTCCCATGGCAACGCAGCCGGTAGTGATCGGTGTTGCGAGGGTGGGATTACAGGTCGGAGTGTAGGTGCAGGCCACGGGATTGGATGTGGGATTGCATCCCGGAGGGGCCAACACCGTGTAGCCGTATGTGTAGTTTTGTCCATGAATGGGGTGGGATGGCGTCGCAATGCCGGCCTGGTTGAATGGGATCGGAACGATTCCATGGCGGCCAAGATTGCCGAGGTATGCAAGGGAGATGGCCAAGTCCCGGCGCGGCTGCCACTGAATGTCGAGCATCGAATTCATGGTGTATGGAAGTTTGTTGGCGCGATTGTAGTCGGCAAAAGCGAAAGGCGGAGCACCGGCGAGGATAGCGGCCGCGTTGGGCAGAGGAATATTAGCCGGATTGTTGCTCGGAGGAGGTCCTAGCGTAGTTCCCCAGGGGTTGGAAAAATTTGCGGCTCCCGGCTGGGTTAGATCTGGATTACATGTGGGAATGAAGTTCTGGTAAAAGATGCTTACGTTGCTGCAGACCTGCGCGCTCACCCACGGAGGAGTCTGGTTCACGCCGAAAGGACCGCCCGGAATGACCCCGGCAGCAAAGCCAGGCGAGAGATAGGTAAACAGTTCGCCGCGATCGTAGTACATGCCCCAGCCGGCACGAACCACTACATTGTCATGAAATTTCTTCGGGCTCCAGGCCACGCCAAGGCGCGGCGCGATACCCCATTGGCGCCCCGTGAGAGTGGAATCGCTGACGCCTTTACTGGGAAAGGTCGGATTGTTTCCGGCGACAATCAACCCGTTCGAAACGATGGTATCCGTGGACGCGTCGTAGTCGTAGCGCGAGGGATCAAAATTGAAGATGCGCCCGTTTTTCTCGGTAAGGCCGCCATGATCGTCGAAGCGCAGACCTGCGGTCACGTTGAGGTTGGGGCGAAGCTGAAGCTTGTCCTGGACGTATGCGCCTAGGTCTCTGGCGCGATAGTAACGGTTGGCGTTGCCATCCAGAAATGTAGTCGTGATGAAACCGTTCGCAGAGTAAGTCGTGACCAGCCCCTGCAAGAACTGGGAGAAATCAGCAAAGCCGATCATCCCCGTGTCCGCCCGCTCGTCCCGCGCGTTGAGCTGGGTGTAGGCGAAGTTCCCGCCGAAGGTGACCGTGTGCTTGCCATGGGTCCAGACGACATCCGCTGAAGGCATCCAGCGGTTCTGGAAAATTCCCGTGAAGGCGCCCTGAGCGTCTCCGGTCATGCCGATGGCCATGGCGGCGTTGAAGACTTCATTGGGATTGTTTGGGGAGAAGTTGCCCAGGTCGTCAGCAATCGTGATGCCCGGGAAGACGGAAGAACCGAACGTGTTGATGCCCATCGACTGAGGCGAGAAGGGCTGGGCGATGGTGCTGTAGATCTTTTCGCGAACGAAGCCGAAAACCTCGACTACGCTGAGACGCGGCGAAATGGTTTGCGTGTTGGTAATAGTTGCAACATGGCTGCCCGCGTCCAGACGCTGCGGAAAACCTTCGACCGAGGAATACCCGAAAGGCGCGGTGGTGGGATCGTGCTGGTAGTAATACTTAAACGCCACCGTGTCCTTGGGGGTTGCGAGCCAGTCGAGATCGGCCACGGCCTGGTCGGAGATAAAGTAAGCAGGCTGCGTGAGAAAGACATTCTCGGGGAAGTTCAGTGTCGGCGTGAAGTTAGGGTTCGCCGACGGAAAAATGTATTGACCATTCGGCAGCTTGGCATTCAACAGGGCCATTGCGACAGGGCTGATGTCGCCCGGAGCGTTTCCCACCACACCATTGGTAAAGGAGGTTGCGCCGAAGTTCGCGTTGGCGACCGCAGCCAGTGCTACCGGATCGTTACGGATCGCATCGGTCAAGCCGAAAGGCACCGCAGTGCGCGAAGATCCGAGCTCCAGGTCGGAAACGTGAACGTGCTGGAAACCGATAAAGCCGAAGAGCTTGTTCTTCTTGAGCGCTCCGCCCAGGCTCCCGCCCGCAGTGTAACGGTGGAGCTCAGGCACCTTTTCGTTGGCGGGGATATTCGCATCCTGGTTGTAGAACATGGGCGCGGCATTCAGCCAATCGGTTCCGCGGTGAAGGTAGGCGCTGCCGTGGATCGCGTTCGTGCCGGAGGCAGTGCTCACATCGATGTGGGCGCCGCTGGTCGAGCCTTGGCGCGCGTCGTACATGGAAGTGTTGACGCGAAATTCCTGCACCGTTTCCGGGGCCGGCGTGGGTAGGGCGTTGCCGATGGATAGATAGGGCGACGCCGTGGTCTGCAGTACTTCCGCGGTGGTGTTGGTGGCGGCCGGAACGCCCGTGTTGTTAACGATTCGCGTGGAAGTAATCTGGCTCGTGCTCTTGCCGTTGAAGATATTGCTGGTGTCGCGCTGCCCGTTCGCCCAGATGGATTGATTACCGAGGCCAGCGACTGCTCCACTGCCGTTGGTCACCTCCGAATTCACGCCCGGCGAAAGGATCGCGACGTTGGTAAAGCTCCCGGTCGGCAGCGGAATAGCTTCGAACTGCTGCTTGTCAAGCACGTAGCCGTTGGTCGTGTCGACCGCGTTCACCAGGGGCGTCTCCTCCACGGTGATGCTGCTGGTGGTCTTGCCGACCTGTAAGGCGGCGTTGACCGTGACTGTGCGGTTCGCCTGAACGGTGATGGAGGGGATATTTTCCGTCTGGAAACCCTGATGGACAAAGGTCAGGGCGTAGGAGCTGATGGGCAAATTCACGAACAAGTAGCTGCCGTTGGCGTTGGTCGTCTGCGTGCGCGTCAGCTTGGTCTCGTTTCCGACAACCGTGACCGTGACATCCTGCAGCACGGCGCCGCTGCTGTCAGTGGCCGTGCCGGTAATGGCGCCCAGCGTCTGTTGCGCCAGGGCCGGCGTCGCCACCGCGAGTGAGACCGCAAGTATGAGCAGGGAAGAGAGAACAGAGACACAACTCCGGGCAACGATCGGCATAGGCACCTTCCAGAGTTAGCACAGGCACACCACAACACAACCGCTGGTAAGCCAGCTTCTTGGTTCGTTAACGGCTGATGCTTCTCACCGCGAAGCCGAAGACGCGATGCCATGCCGCATCGTGTGGCAAATAAATTATTTTTTTCCATACGATCAGCAATTTCGATACGGGTTTCTCCAAAGGTGTTGCGTTCGCAGGCCGGACACTCTCCGCGATGCAATCGGCCGCAGCGCTCTGCTTCTTTCGTTGACGCGCATCACCCCGCGGCCTATAGTGCCTCATTTTTCCTCCGGAGAAATGTCGGGTGACCGAGCGCGTCTTCCATTTGTCCGAGAACCAGACGACCGTTGGTCGTGAACTGCTGGCAGGTCTGACCACGTTCATGACCATGGCCTACGTGGTGGTGGTGAATCCGCGCATTCTTTCCGAGGCCGGGATGCCGGTGGAAGGCGTGCTCTTTGCGACATGCGTCTCGGCGGCGCTGGCCACGCTGGTGATGGGCGTGTGGGCCAACTATCCGATTGCCCTGGCACCCGGCATGTCGCTCAACGCGTACTTCACGTATTCGATCGTGCTGGGACGAGGCATCCCGTGGCAGACGGTGCTGGGAGTGGTGCTGCTCTCCGGAGTGCTGTTCCTGATTCTGACGCTGACCAATGTGCGCGAGCAAATCGTCAACGGCATTCCCGATTGCCTGAAACATGGCACGGCGGCCGGGATCGGGCTGTTCATCGCTTTCATCGGCTTTCGGGATGCGGGCATCATCGTGGCGAACAAGGCAACGTTCGTGGGGCTGGGCAAAGTTTCCGACCCGCAGGTGATCCTGGCCATGATCGGGGTGCTGCTGATCGCGATTCTAATGGCGCGAAGCGTCGACAGCGCCATTCTGATCGGAATCGCAGCCATCGCGCTTCTGGGCATACCGGCGGGCGTCAGCCATTGGCCGTCGCACCTGTTCTCCTGGCCACATCCTTCCGGAACGCTCTTCAAGTTCGACCTGCGCTCGGCGGCCAAGCTCGGTCTGGGCGAGCTGGTCTTCGTGTTCTTCTTCGTCGATCTGTTCGATAACGTGGGAACGCTCGTCGCCGTCTGCGAAGAAGGCGGATTCATGCGCGACGGCAAATTGCCGCGTGCAAGCCGTGCGCTGGTGGCTGACGCTTTTGGCACGATTGTCGGCGCGGTGACGGGAACGTCGACGGTCACGAGCTACATCGAGAGCGCCGCCGGCGTGGCGGCGGGGGCGCGCACCGGCCTCGGCAATCTTGTCATCGCCGCTCTGTTTCTTGCCGCCATGTTCGGCGCGCCCATGGTGGCGGCAATCCCCTCCTACGCGACTGCTCCAGCGCTGATTCTGGTGGGCGCGCTGATGTGCGGCGCGGTGGCCCGGGTCCGCTGGGATGATTTTACCGATGCCGTCCCGGCTTTTCTGACGCTGATTGCGACCCCGCTGACCTTTAGCATTGCCACCGGCTTGAGCATCGGAATGCTTTCGTTCACATTCCTGAAGCTCTTTGCAGGCCGGCGCCGGGAGATCAGCCCGCTGATCTGGGTGCTGAGCGGATTGTTCCTGCTCCGCTACATCTTCCTGGGCGCGGAGTAGGGCGCTCGTGCCCGGCCGGGATGCACTAGTCGACTTTGTTCGTGTAGCCGAACTTTTGACGGCCTTCGCCGTATCTCCGGTAGGCGCTTACAACGGAGGGAACATAAGTTCGACCCGCAACCGCTGCCGAAATCCTGAGCGCAGCGAGGGACCTTGGAAAGACATGGTGAGCGCGGAAGGAATCGAACCTTCAACCTACTGATTAAGAGTTGTACCTCGACGCAGAATGAACAACTTGCACGAAATCTCGCAACGTGTTCCGACGTGAGTTCTGCTCGCCATCTCCAAGGATTCCGCTGCCTTCGGTATCACATCGGAGCAAGTCGTATCGACACGGAGTGGTCACCGACGGTGGTCACCGCAAAATCGGCCACAAAGCACGACACAAGGTGTCTGCAAAATGCCCCTTGCACATCGGTCCGTTACGGCGCATGCGGTAAACCCAAGCGTTTCCAAAGCACTTAGAATGTAATTCGCGCTATTGCACAGCCAGCCTGGCATTTCTCTTTCGCCACGGCGATCTTGCCCGGCATTTTCCCTTGCCGCAGCGACCCTGGAGGCGACTCTCGCGGACATAGCGGCTCACTGTGAAGCGCGGGTGGTAAAGGCCCTGAAGGGGCCGGGAGGATGGCCATCACCTCCTGGATTAACGCGGGGCGGCGGTTGAGTCCCCGGATCGCACTGTTTGTTTTGACAGTTAACGCTTCTACCGCAAAAGCCTAACGTGCTCCTGTCGGATGCCCCGCTCCCGGAGCGAGAAGGAATCTGCCAGAACCTCCACCTTGCCTTTCTATCGGCAAGGTCCTTGGAGGGGTCAAGCTCGACTGGGTTAACTGCGGAACCCCCTCCACAAGAGAGCAGAATTCTCGTCTCGGAGGTACGGCTGCGATCCCGATCTGGAAGCACCAGACTGAAGGAGGCACCGTGTCTCTCCAAATACGTTTGATTTCCAGCTCAAAATTATCCGTCGTCAAGTTGGCATTTCTCTTGTTCTTTCTGGTCGGATGCGCTTCAAAGCCCACCGGTACGGAACCGTCCGCGTCTGCGACAAAGCAGCGGACTGCCTCCACTGTCGCGCCCGCAGTTGAGACTGCCGACGCCGACACTGCGAAGCAAACCACTGCGTTGGCGCTGCCTAAAGATTTTGGACGGTTCACTGACGATTGGGACGGCATGGTCAAGCGCGGCGGCATTCGCGTACTGGTGGTAAACAACAGATCCGGCTTCTTCTACGACAATGGCCGACCACGCGGTGCCGTGGCAGAGGCGATGGATGAATTCGAGAATGTCATCAACAAGAAGCTAAAAACCGGCGCAAAGAAATTCAAAGTGATGTACCTCCCCACCCCACCTGGGCAGCTGCAGGCAGCCCTTAACGATGGCATGGGAGACATTGCTTGCACCGCCATTATCGTCACGCCGGAACGCGAAAAGATTCTCGACTTCACAGTCCCGATAAAGAACGACGTTAAACTGGTAGTCGTCACCCGCAAAGCCAGTCCCTCTATTACCAGCGTGAACGATCTGAGTGGCAGGGATATCTACGTCGGCCCCGTCACCGTAGCTCGCGCAGAACTCGAGAAATTGAACAAGCAGTTTAAGCAGGCTGGCAAGCCCGAGATCGGGATCAAGCTGGTGGATCAGAATTTAACCGAAGAGGATCTACTCGAAATGTTAAACGCCGGGCTCATACCGGCGACCGTGTCGATGAACTTCCGTGCGGAGCTGTGGTCGCAGGTTTTTCCCAATATCGTTCTGAGCCCCGCCGTCCTAAAGGATGAGGGGCAAGCGGGATGGGCCATGCGCAAGGGCAGCCCACAATTAAAGGCGGTAATTGACGACTTCATCAAAACGCACGGAGAAGGCACTGCATTCGGCAGCACGGTGACGCAACGCTACTTGAAGAATACGAAGTGGATCAAAAACTCCACGTCCCAAGCGGAGTTGAAGAAGTTCGAATCTTATGTGAAGTACTTCCAGCAATACGCAACCGAATACAACTTCGACTACGTGATGCTCGCTGCCCAGGGATACCAGGAATCCATGCTGAACCAGGACAGTATCAGCCCACGGGGAGCGGTTGGGGTGATGCAGGTCCTGCCGCAGTACGCTGCCGCCAGCCCCATCAACATCCCCAATGTCCGCAACGCTTCGGACAATATTCACGCCGGTGCAAAGATGCTCGCCCAGATCACCAAGACCTACTTCAATGACCCCGGCATCGACCAGATGAACAAGACACTGTTCACGTTCGCCGCCTACAATGCTGGCGCCAGCCGCATCGTGCGGTTACGCAAGCAAGCGCAGGCGGAAGGCCTCGATCCAAACAAGTGGTTTGGGAACGTGGAACTCATGGCGGCAAAGGACATCGGCCAGGAAACTGTCCAGTACGTCAGCAATATTTATAAGTATTACGTCGCCTACAAAATGGCCATTGATCAGCAAAATATTCGCGGGCAGGCGAAGGAAGCACTGAAAGGAAACTGACATTTACTTCGTTTGAAATGGTCGCCTGTTTGGATGATGTTCATATTGCAGGGTCGCCGAAGCGCTTGCAGGGAAGAAAGCGCAAATACATCGACCAGGAGAAGAGGGCAGCGGCAGGACTGACGCGCCACTAAGTGGAAGCGGGTCACCAATCATCATCGCATCGGCCATTACTGGCCGTCAAACGGTCCAACCAGGAGTAGTGGTTCAGTTTGGGGTTTGGCGTCTGGATTTCGAGAACGCCGCTCGGGTGAGACTGATCCACAGTGCAATAACCGCAAACAGTCCGATGACGCGCCATGTGGGTGAGTAGTGCATAAAGTAGTACACGAGTGTGTAGCAGAATAGTGCCGTCAGCAGCGCACAGGCAATCGCCAGCAATAGCCAGAACCACCTCATGCCGCTACCTCAGGAGCATTATGCTCCAGAAAGGCCCACAAGGCGCGCCACCTCTTCGACTGTAGGCCGCAAGAGTAGGGCCAGCGAAGGCGACGGATGCCGGACAATTCCGGCCACCTTCCCAGTCCGGCTCCTACAGGACAATTCCGCGTCGCCGTAGTGACACGGAAGTGACACGCGGCAGAATCTGGCTTTGCAGCCGCATGCGGCAGATGTGCGTCGAATACGCATTATTACTGCCTCGGAGAGGTGGTGAGCGCGGAAGGAATCGAACCTTCAACCTACTGATTAAGAGTCAGTTGCTCTGCCAATTGAGCTACGCGCCCTTTTTCGAGGACAAGCGGACGAGATCTGCGGGCCGCGCTCTGAATATAACAGTCCGCGAGCGAAGATGCCAAGACATCGCCGCGATCAAAATCCTCCTGCGGCGCTTGTTCGGGGGCCTCAGCACTCTGTATCATTCGCTGTCTCGCGATGGGCTTTCCCCGCGGGAGGTAACCCGATGCCCAAGTTCGCTGCTAACCTGACGATGCTCTTCACTGAACTCGATTTTCTGGCGCGCTTTGCGGCCGCCGCGCGCTGCGGATTCACCACCGTCGAATACCTGTTCCCTTACGCGTATCCCAAAGACCAGCTTGCCGAGACGCTACGCAAACACAATCTCACTCAGGTACTCCATAATCTGCCCGCCGGAAACTGGGACGCCGGTGAGCGCGGAATCGCCTGCCATATCGACCGCGTCAGCGAATTCCAGGACGGCGTTGATCGCGCCATCGACTACGCGCGCGCCCTGGGCTGCAAGCAGATCAACTGTCTGGCCGGCATCGCGCCCGAGAGCGTCTCGCCCCGGCGCACGCGTGAAATCTTCGTCAGCAACCTGAATTTCGCCGCGCCGCGCTTGGCCGAGCACGGCATCAAGCTGCTGATCGAGCCCATCAACACCTTCGACATGCCCGGTTTCTTTCTCTCGACCTCGGCTCAGGCGCTGGACATCATGCGCGAGGCCGGCGAGCCCAACCTTTATCTGCAGTACGACGTCTACCACATGCAGATGATGGAAGGTAATCTCGCCACCACCATCAAGCAGAACCTGGCGCGCATCGCGCACATCCAGGTGGCCGACGTTCCCGGACGCCACGAGCCCGGCACCGGCGAGATCAACTATCCGTTCCTGTTCCAGCACCTCGACTCCATCGGTTACCAGGGCTGGATCGGATGCGAGTACAAACCGCTGGCCAAAACCGAAGACGGCTTGGGATGGCTCGCGTCCAGCGCACATGCAGCCGCCTAAAGGAGAGCAAGCCATGAAAATCGCATTCATCGGACTCGGAATCATGGGCCGCCCCATGGCAGGACATCTGCTCGACGGCGGCCATGACCTCTATCTTCACGACCTCAGGCCGGTGCCGCAGGACCTGCTGGAAAAAGGCGGCCACGCTTGCCGCTCCAACAAAGAAGCGACGGCGCAGGGTGACGTTGTCATCACCATGGTGCCGGACACGCCGGACGTCGAGGCCGCGATTTTCGGTCCCGATGGTGTCGCGCAGGGGCTCGCGCAGGGCAAGACGGTGGTGGACATGAGTTCCATCTCGCCGATCGCCACCAAGGATTTTGCGCGGCGCATCAACCAGCTCGGCTGCGAGTATCTCGACGCGCCGGTCTCCGGCGGCGAAGTCGGCGCCAAGCAGGCCACGCTGACCATTATGGTCGGGGGCAGCGAGAAGACCTTCGCGCGCATCAAGCCGCTGTTCGACCTGATGGGCAAGAACATCACGCTGGTGGGCGCGAACGGCGACGGGCAGACCGCCAAGGTTGCCAACCAGATCATCGTCGCGCTCACCATCGAAGCCGTGGGCGAGGCGCTGCTGTTTGCCTCCAAAGCCGGCGCCGATCCGGCCATGGTGCGCAAGGCGCTGATGGGCGGCTTCGCCTCGTCGCGCATCCTCGAAGTGCACGGCGAGCGGATGATCAACCGCACCTTCGATCCCGGCTTCCGCATCGAGCTGCACCAGAAAGACCTGAACCTGGCGCTCTCCGGCGCGCGCGCGCTGAAGATGAGCCTGCCCAATACGGCGACCTGCCAGGAGCTGTTCAACGCCTGCGCCGCCCACGGCGGTGCCGCCTGGGACCACTCCGCCATGGTGCGCGCTCTCGAGGACCTCGCCAACCACGAGATCGCATCGAAGGAGCGGCAGAAGGGCGCTGCCTAGCTATGACGCTCGGCTTCATCGGACTGGGCATCATGGGGCGCGCCATGTCGTCGCGCCTGATCGAGGGCGGTCACGAACTCTACGTCCACAGCCACAAGCCCGCGCCCAAAGAGCTGACCGACAAAGGCGGACGCGATTGCCGCACCGCACGCGAAGTTGCGTCGCAAGCCGAAGTCATCTTCGACATGGTGCCCGACACGCGCGACGTCGAAGACGTGCTCTTCGGCGAGAACGGCGTCGCGCAAGGCCTTACGCCCGGAAAGATCTTCGTGGACATGAGCTCCATCTCGCCCATCGCCACGAAAGATTTTGCGCGGCGCATCGAGAAGCTTGGCTGCGAGTATCTCGACGCACCCGTCTCGGGCGGCGATGTGGGCGCGCGCGAGGGCACGCTGACCATCATGGTTGGCGGCAGCGACAAGGCGTTTGCGCGCGTCAAGCCGCTGTTCGAGCTGATGGGCAAGAACGTCACGCTGGTGGGCGCGAGCGGCGACGGCCAGACCGCAAAAGTCGCCAACCAGATCATTGTCGCGCTCACCATCGAAGCCGTCGGCGAAGCGCTGCTATTTGCCTCGAAAGCCGGCGCCGATCCGGCCAAGGTGCGGCAGGCGCTGATGGGCGGTTTCGCCTCGTCGCGCATCCTCGAGTGGCACGGCGAGCGCATGATCAAGCGCAACTTCGAGCCGGGCGGCCGCATCGAACTGCACCAGAAAGACCTGAACAACGCGCTCACCGGCGCGCGTGCCCTGCACATCAGCCTGCCCAACACCGCCACCTGCCAGGAGCTGTTCAACGCCTGCGCCGCCCACGGCGGCTCTGCCTGGGACCACTCCGCCATGGTGCGCGCGCTTGAGGACCTGGCCAATCATCAGATCGGACCAAAGGCGTAACCTTGCTTACGTGGCGGTAATTCTTTAGGTCGGACGAGTTGGTCTCGTTTTTACGACCATGGTATAATGACCATAGTTGGAGGGAGCATCGTGAAGAAGATGGCAGCGGGCCAGTTCAAGGTTCATTGTCTGGCGGTGATGGATGAAGTCCAGGCCAAGAAGGAAACCGTCCTGATCACCAAGCACGGCAAACCGGTGGCCAAGCTGGTTCCCGTCAGCGGCGAGAAGGACGATATCTACGGCTTCATGGCCGGCAAGATCAAGATTATGGGTGACGTTGTTTCGCCCGCCCTCACCCTTGAGGAGTGGGGCGATCTGGCGTGATTCTGGTCGACACGCATGTGGTTATCTGGCTGGCAGGTGATCAAAGCCGGCTTTCAAGGAACGCCAGAACAGCCATCGACGATGCTCGCAAGAACGGAGGCGGGCTGGCAATCTCCGCCATTACGCTGTGGGAGCTGGCCACACATGCCGGCAGGGGACGCATCCGGCTCGACGTCAGCGTCGAATCATTTATAGGCGAAGTCGAGACCCGCTTTACCGTGCTGCCCATCACTGGCCGGGCCTGCGTTCGCGCCCTTTCCCTTCCGGCAGCCTATCCCAAAGATCCCGCCGACCG
>Ga0335081_10007773_pt1 | contig 17158 bp, 16 predicted proteins | sample Lox_Sample_35_FD_206713 | JGI IMG/M metagenome (GOLD analysis project Ga0335081, IMG submission 206713) | Soil microbial communities from Loxahatchee National Wildlife Refuge, Florida, United States - Lox_Sample_3.5 | ecosystem: Environmental > Terrestrial > Soil > Wetlands | place: USA... | reverse complement strand
TGCGCTGCGCAATCTCATTCTGCTGATTCTGCGCGTCCTCGCGCGCGTCCTGCACGGCGCGGTCGAGCGACTTCTTTTTCTGCTCGATCTGCTTGATCAAAATGGCGCGAGCTTCTTCGTTGAGCTTGTCCCCCTGAGTGTTGAGCTGCTTCTGCAGGCCGTCAATCTCGTCGTTCATGCCCTTCAGCTCGTTCTGCTTGGGCTCCAGCTTCTTGTTGAGGGCGTCGAAATCGCGCTGCCCTTCGTTGGTAGCGAAAATGGCCTGCTCGATATTGATGGTTCCTACCCGGGTCCCGCCTGCGGCGCCGGCCGGGGTTGAGGCCGCGCTGGGAGCAGCCGGAGGATTGGCGGCAGCGTTGCCGGTTTGGGCCAGCGCTGCAAGAGAGAAGACGAACGCGGCGGCCAGAAGAACACGCACAAACTTGCTTGTCATGGGATTGCTTGAACTCCTTAAGTTGTTCCGGGAATTGCTCAGGTACTACCTCTTTCAGGCAATGCTGGGCCGCGCCCCTAGATCAGGCTGCCACCGGGGAAGGCGGGCCGGAGTTCCCAGCTTTCCACACCGAACCTGCGGGCAGTCTTTAACCGCCCCAACGCTTGCAGGGTTCAGGGTGTGAATTATGGTCATTATAGGAATCTGGCGGGGCGGCGTCAAACCGGACGGCGTCGGACGTCGGACGTCCGACCTCGGACCTGTGACCCTGGCTTTCGATCTCTGGTCCTGCACTGGAAAGCACCCATGAAGGCTCGTCCGCATAGGCCCGGCTGCGGTCCGACGTCCCGCGACCCGTCCTAGAACGTGGTCGCCACGGTAAACCGGAACGTCTTCCGGGGCTCACGCAGGGTGAACTTCGATCCGAAGTCGGCGATGGCCAACTGGTAGGAATAGTCGCCGGCCGCGCCTGCAGGGAACATCTCGCGGGTGATCTGCACCGGTCCGGCGGCTGAAGTATCGAGGCGCAGCGGATTGTAGGCCCAATAGACGCGGAACGGCGCATTGATGACCGGCAGAAACACCTGCAGTTCCAACCCGGTAGACATGCGCGGAGTAAAGTTCGTCGAAGAGACGGGGTTGAGAATTCCGTTGAAGGACAAGCGGTTGCCGCCCACGCAATTCAGTCCTACATCGAGGGCCGGACACCCATACAGCGTATTGTTGATATCGCTAAGCTGGCCCGAGTTGATGCGGAGCTGCGACTTGCGCAGGATGGGCACAACGCCTACGTCGACGAATGGCGCTATGGCAACGGGCCCGGCGATGGTGATGCGGTATTCCGCGTTTCCCACCAGCGACAAGTCGCCGCCGGGGAAGACGATACGCTCGATCGGGATGGGAACGGTGTAGGCGCCGGCGCGGGGGTTATTGGGATCCTTGGGCACGGTGGTGCCGTCGGGATTGCGCAGCGGGAAGGCGAACTTGTCCGGCAGGAAGGCGACGGGGGACACCGATCGGATGTCGAATCCGCGCAGATCGTTTTCTCCGCCCAGGTACGAGCGCTCGAACGGGGGCGCGACCAGGCCGCCGTACCCGCTGAGGAACGATCCTTGGAAGTGAACCCCGAATGCGTTTCGCCGGTTCTGCACCGGGAAGAATTTCTTGTATTCGACGATGGGACGCACATCCTTCACGGTGCCGCCCAAGCCGGCAATTTCGCCTCCGATAAACAGGCTGCGGCCACTGTGTGGGCTGATGCCAGAGTCCAGCGTGTTCACCGTGAAGCTCGGGATCACTTTGCTGGTGACGATGCCGGCGAGAGAGTTGGGGCCGTTGATGCCGCGGAAGGCCAGGTCGGTGAACAGCACCTGCGAGGCCTGGCTGACGGCTATGATGGACGAGCGATCATAGGAATAAGAAAGTCCGACTCGCTTGAAAGAGCGGTGCAGCGGGTAGCTGCTGGTCACCGAAAATCCGGTGCTGGATTGGGTGTAGTTCTGCAGGTTCTGCAAGAAGGGCGATGAGAGATTGAGCTTCTGGCCGCTGAATATCTCGGCCTGCCGCGCCTGGTCGAAATTGTAGCGGCGGGTATAGACCGTGAATCCCACCTGCAGCGGACGATCGAACATGTAAGGCTCCGTGAAGCCAAACATCAGATCGCGCTGTTCATTGCCGATGCTGGCCTGCACCGTCAGGGTCTCGCCCAGGCCCAGGAAATTGTTGGTGCTGTAGGTGAGCCCGACAAACGATCCGGCCAGACCGCTGACGCCGCCGGTAAGGCCGATGCTGTTCTTGCCTTTCTCATGCACCTTCAGGGTAAGGTCCACCGTCCCATCGGCGTCGTTGAGGTGCTGTTCGGTGGTGTTGGGATCGTCGGGCTTCAGCTGCTCGAAGTAGCTGAGCTGATTCAGGCGCAGCAGGCTGAGTTCCCACAAGCGGCGGTTGTAGACCTGCCCCTCTTCCAGCGCGATCTCGCGGCGGATCACCTTGTCGCGGGTGGTGGTGTTGCCCTCGAATTCGATTCGGCGCACGTAGTATTGCTTGCCTTCATCGACGTCGATGTCGAGATTCACCAACTTCTTGTCTTCATCGAAACTGGTGTTGGGAATGGAGGTGAAGTTGATGTAACCGAGTTCTCCGTAGGCTTTGCGCAGGGACTCCAGGCCCTTGGCAATCTTGTCGCGGCTGAAGACGTCGCCATCCTTGATGGGAAACAGAGAGCGCAGCGCCTTGGCATTCTTCACTGCCTTGTTGTTCTTGAAGGTGATTTCGCCCAGCCGGTAGCGATCACCTTCGTCAATGGGCAAAGTGATGTCGACGGCCTTGCCAGGCCCTTTCATGAGCAAGGGAATGTGGAAACCAGTGTGGCCGGTGTCGTGAATGTCGGTTTTGGGATCCTGCACCAGAACCTTGAAGTAGCCGCGATTCTGGAACTCGGCGCGCACCCGCTCGGTATCTTCGTCGAGCTTGGTGGCATCGTAGGTCTTGGCAAAAATGTTTTCCAGGAAGATGGAGTGAGGAATGCCGATGGGGCGCAGGTTCTTCATGGCGCTCCGCAGAATCCGGCTGTTGACGTGCTTGTTGCCTTCGAAAGTGATCTTTCCGACTTTGACCTTGGGGCCTTCTTTGACCACGAAGGTGACGGCCACCGCCGCCGGCGGAATGGGACGGACTTCGGAGCGGATGGTGGCGTATTGGCGTCCGTGTTCCGCCAGCAGTCCCTTAATCGCGACTTCTGCTTTCTTCACCTTAGTCGGGTCATACTGGCTTTCCGGCGACAACCCCACTTTGAGCTCTTTGAAGCGATCCAGCACGTCGCTGGTAGACACCGAGTTCAAACCGACGTAATTAATCTCGCGAACCGTGGGCCGTTCTTTGACATAAATGTGGATGCGCCAGCCTTTGGGTGTCTGTTCGCGCTCGAAGCGGATGTCTTCAAAATAGCCGGTGTTCCAAAGAGAGTTGAAATCGCGCTCCATGCCGGCAGGATCATAAATATCGCCAGGGCGGGTGAAGATGCGGGCGCGAATGGTGTCGGCGGGAATGCGGCGATTGCCATGAATGACGATTTCGGTGATCACGTCCTGCTGCGCGGTAAGCAAAGGACACAACAACAGGAAGACCATCCCCAGCAGAGTCGGAATGGAGGCCCCGGGGCGCCGCCAAATCATTCGGAATGAGGAAGATGAACGAGCGGAAGCGGTAGCGCGCCCAGACTGCGTACGGGCGCACCTGCTCTTCGTCGCTACAGGGCTATCCTGATGAAAACGAATCGCTACAACCTCAAGAGTGTGGAAGTTAGGAAAACCGACATTATACGGTAGAGCGGCGGGAAGCGTCGAACCTCCACGCCTGCCGCTGCGCTCAAGCACCGGGCTTCGCCAACCCTACCTCAACCAAGACGGAATAAAACGTGGCGGAGTTGCCCAGATCGGTAAGTTTTTCTGAAGTAAGGACATTGATGTTGCGGGAACCCGGGGTCAGCTTCGCCCAGCACAAGCTGGCGGAGACCACGCCGGGCTGCACTTTGCTATCCACTCGCGCTTTCAGCAGGATTTCCCCGCGCCGGTTGAAGACGCGTACCGTATCGCCATCGGCGATGCCTCGGGCGCATGCGTCGGCGGCACTGATGTCCAGCAGCCCCAGTTCCTCCATTTCCTGCACTGACGGGATGTTGGAAAAACTCGAATTGAGAAAATTGTCGGCCTTGCGAGCCAGGAGTTCGAGCGGGAACGCCTTCCCTTGTCCGTTGTGCCGCGATTCGCCAGGTGGCGTGAAACTCACCACCGGATCGAGCCCCTGGGCCCGAAGCGCTTCGCTGTAAAGTTCCGCCTTGCCGCTCCTGGTGCGAAAGTTTCCTTCCGCAAAAGGCAGAAAGGGTGCTTTGTCGGAGGTCTGAGGCCCGGCGTCCGAGGTCCGGTTGGCAAAGTTCAAGCGAATATGCCCTTCCCGCGTTAAACGATCACGATCGATGCCTTCGAGCCACGGATTCTCCGAATCGAGCGCGCGGTCGATCATGGCATCGATCGTCTCGCGGAAGCACTCCTCCTCAAACCCCATGCGGTCCGCCAGCGCGCGAAATACTTCCACATTCGGGCGGCACTCACCCAGCGGCTCGATGGCGGCATTCGACATCTGGAGATAGTAGTGGCCGTACGCCTTCTGCAAGTCTTTGTGCTCGAAGAAGGTTGTAGCCGGAAGGACGATGTCGGCGTAATCGGTGGTGTCAGTGAAGAATTGCTCGTGTACAACGGTGAAAAGATCAGGACGCTGAAGCCCGCGAATCACTTCATTGTGATTCGGGCACACCGCTGCCGGATTTGAGTTGTACACGAAAAGCGCCTGAATGGGCGGATCGGCGAGAGAATTCAGGACCCTTCCCAGCTCGACCATGTTGACAACCCGCGCCGGACGCCCCAAGGCGGCGATCATCAAATCCGGGCGATGCAAGGCCTGCTCGTTGAATCCGAACGCACCGCTGGTGGAGAGCTGCAGACCGCCGCCAACTTCCTTCCACGAGCCTGTAAGGCAGGGCAACATCACCACCGCGCGGGTGGCCATGCCCCCGCCTTCGGAACGCTGGACGCCGTAGTTCAGGCGAATCACGGCAGGCCGCGTGGTGGCATATTCGCGGCTCAGCTTGACGATGTCCGCCGCGGCAATACCGGTCCAGCCGGCAACTCGTTCAGGGGTGTAGTCCTGGACTTTCTCCCGCAATTGCTCAAAGCCGACCGTGTATTTGCTGACGTAATCGGCGTCGTAGAGGCCTTCCTTGATGATGATGCGCATCATCGCCAGCGCCAGCGCCCCATCGGTTCCGGGATTGATCGGCAGATACCAGTCGGCACATTGCGCGGTGCGGGTGCGGTAGGGATCGATCACCACCAGCTTGGCTCCAGCCCGGCGGGCTTCCTCGACGAAAGGCCACAGGTGGACGTTGTTTCCGTGAATATTCGACGCCCAGGCGATGATGTAGCGGGACTGGCGAAATTGTTCAGGTTCCGTACCCAGCTTCACGCCGAGCACCGACTTGATGCCTTCTTCGCCCGCCGCAGAACAGATCGAGCGCTCCAGCTGAGATGCGCCCATGCGGTGAAAGAACCTTCGATCCATCGAGCCGCCGTTCACAGCGCCCAGGGTGCCGCCATAGGAGTAAGGCAGGATGGCCTCGCGCCCGAATTCGGCGATGATTTTCTTGAAGCGCGCCGAAATCTCGTCCAGAGCCTCCTCCCAGGAAATGCGCCGAAATGCCTGCCCAATGCGGTTGGCAGCCGCTGCCTTCGGGGCGATGCGGCGCATGGGATACAAGATCCGGTCCGGCGAGTACACCCGGTCCAGATACTTGGCCACCTTGGCGCAAAGAAATCCGCGAGTGACTGGATGCGACGGATCACCCTGAATCTTGACCGCGCGCCCGTCGTCGATGGTGATCAGGACGCCACAGGCATCGGGGCAATCGTGGGGACAGGCGGCGTGAACGACTTGCTTCATGCTCTTCGCATTATAAGTGCCACGGGTCGAGATAACCGGTACCGAAAAGGAAAAAGGTGGCCATTGCGGCCTGCCTTCACTGGCGAGGTTGCAGACCGATGACCAGGAATGAATTATTGAAAAGCTGGCCTGTAAACCAGTTGTCGAAGGAGCAGACTCAGGTTTTGAAGGGTTTGAGAAAGGCGATTAGGTTGGCACTTCAGAGCATAGCCAAGGGGATGGGAGACAGCTGTCGAAGAATCCCTCTGGTGGCTCCGCGCCAGCAGATCTGAGCGTCGTCACTTGATTTCCATCACTTCTTTTTCTTTCCCCTTGCTCATCTCTTCCATCTTCTTGATTTCGTCATCGGTGAGGCGCTGGATCTCCTCCAGGCCACGCTTCTCTTCATCTTCCGTGATCTTCTTGTCCTTGAGCGCCTTCTTGATGGCTTCATTGCCGTCGCGCCGGACGTTGCGGACGGCGGTTCGGTGTTCTTCGAGCACTCTGTGGAGATGCTTCACCATCTCGCGGCGGCGCTCCTCGGTGAGTGGTGGCACCGGCACCCGTACGATCTTGCCGTCGTTCATCGGGTTCAGGCCGAGGTCAGCGGAGCGGATCGCCTTCTCGACCGCCTGCAACTGGGATGTGTCCCACGGCTGCACGGTGAGCATCTGGGGTTCGGCGTGAACGGTGGCAATCTGATTCAGAGGCGTCGGCGTACCGTAGTAATCGACGCTGACCGTATCCAGCATGTGGACATTCGCCCGGCCGGTGCGGGTAGCCGTCATCTCGCGGCGGAAGTCTTCGACCGCCTTGTCCATGCGGGATTTCAGTTGGACATAAACGTCCTTAAGACCGGGAATTGCAGCCATCGTCGTTTGAGCCATCGTCAGCTCCGTTCTATGGGATCAAAACGTTGAATTATAAACCTTGGTGAACCGGGACGCAGCCGCTCGTGCGGGACGCCGGCTCTGCTCAAGCGCTGACCAGCGACCCGATTTTCTCGCCCGTGACTACCTTCCGGATGTTGCCGCGCTGGTTCAGGTTGAAGATGATGATCGGCAGATTGTTGTCCTTGCACAATGAAATGGCGGTTGAGTCCATCACTTTCAGGCCCTGCTTGAGAACTTCCATATAGGTGATCTGGGAGAATTTCTTGGCGTCCTTCACCAGCATGGGATCGGCGTCGTAAATGCCGTCGACTTTGGTGGCCTTGAGAATCGCGTCCGCCTTGATTTCCATGGCGCGGAGGGAAGCGGCGGTGTCGGTGGAGAAATAGGGATTGCCGGTGCCCCCGGCGAAGATCACGACGCGATCCTTTTCCAGGTGGCGTATGGCGCGGCGGCGGATGAATGGCTCGGCCACCTGGTTCATCTCGATGGCCGACTGCACCCGGGTGTGCACGCCCTGCTTCTCCAGGGCATCCTGCAGCGCGAGGGCATTGATGACCGTGGCCAGCATCCCCATGTGGTCGGCGGATACGCGGTCCATATCGCGCGCCTGCTCGGCAACACCCCGGAAGAAATTGCCCCCGCCCACCACGATGGCGATCTGAATCCCCAGCGAGTGAACGTCGGCCAGCTCGGCAGCGATTTCGTGGATACGCGCCGTATCGACCCCAAAGCCTTGATTGGCGGCAAGGGCCTCGCCGGACAGCTTGAGCAGAATGCGTTTGAAGATGGGAGTCGACAATCGAAGTCTCCAGGGTCTGAGTTTCGAGTTTCAGGTTTCGAGTGAGCAGGGGATGTGATCAGCAGTGCTCACTTGAAACTCGGAACCTGAAACCCGAAACTGAACTACTCTGCCTTCTGTTCCGGTTTGCTGACGGCGACGGTCTCTCCGACTTCGCCGACCTTGAAGCGGGCAAAGCGGCGCACGCTGATGTTCTCCCCCAGCTTGCCGATCTTGGTGGCAATCAACTGCGAGACCGAGATGGTTTGGTCCTTGATGAAGGGCTGCTCGTAGAGGCAGACCTCCTCGTAGAACTTGCCCATCTTGCCTTCGACAATCTTCTCCACCACCGGCGCGGGCTTGCCTGTGGCCGCCGCCTGGGAGCGATAGATATCCTTCTCCCGCTCGAACGCTTCGGCGGTGACGTCCTCTTTACGGACGAACTTCGGATCGCTGGCTGCGATGTGCATGGCGATATCGTGCACTAGTTCCTTGAAGTCCTCGGTGCGGGCCACGAAATCGCTCTCGCAGTTCACTTCCACCAGCACGCCGATCTTGCCCCCGGCGTGAATGTACTGGGCCACGGACCCCTCACTGGTCACGCGAGCCGCCTTCTTGGCTGCGGTCGAAATGCCCTTCTTGCGGAGCAGGATGATCGCCTGCTCCATGTCGCCTTTGGACTCGCTCAGGGCCTGCTTGCAGTCCATCATCGGCGCCCCGGTCTTTTCCCGGAGTTCTTTCACTTGCGCTGCGGAAATATTCACGGTAGTTGTGCTCATAAATTTGTTTGTCGTAGAGACGCGGTTTGCCGCGTCTTCTTGGGTGGCGCTCGCTGCCGCGTCCATCAAGACGTGGCAAGCCACCTCTCGACGATTGTTCTTACAAACTTTGACCCGCGCCGGACGACCCGCGCGGGTCACGATTTCCCCTCAAGGGATAAAGCCCGGATCTGGCAAGAACTAGATCTGAAACGCAATCCCGGCGTTGACTAAAATGCCTGGGATTCCACCTCGGGAACCTCGTCCTGATCGCTGGTGGCGGCCGCGCGCGGTTTGCGCGTTCCATTGCCCAGCACGTCCTCCATGCTGATATCTTCCGCGCTAGCTTCGCCCGAGGCATCCGCAGCCGCTTCCGCGGCAGCCTGGGATGCGGCTAACTCCGCTTGCTGTGCGGCACCGGCGGCGGCCGCCAGTTCGGCGGTCTGCTTGTCGCTCATCAGCTGCGAGCCTTCGACCACGGAGTCGGCAATCTTCGAAGCAAACAGGCGAATCGCGCGCAACGCGTCGTCATTTCCTGGGATCACATAGTCCACTTCGCTGGGATCGCAATTGGTGTCCACCACGGCGACCACCGGGATGCCCAGCTTGCGCGCTTCGCGCACCGCGATCTGCTCTTTGTTCGAGTCGATTACGAAAATCGTATCGGGCAGGCGCGCCATGTCTTTGATGCCGGACAGGTTGGCCTCCAGATGTTTACGCTCGCGCTCCAGCTTGATGACTTCCTTCTTGGGGAGCAGTTCGTAACGGCCATCGGTGGCCATGTCATCGAGTTCCTTCAGCCGCTTCACCGACTTCTGCACCGTGACCCAGTTGGTCAGCAGTCCACCCAGCCAGCGCTGGTTCACGTAGTACATGCCCGCGCGCCGTGCTTCTTCGGCAATCGCGTCCTGGGCCTGGCGCTTGGTACCCACGAAGAGCACAATCTTGCCCTCGGCGGCCAGGTCGGCCACGAATTTCGACGCTTCCTTGAACATCTTCAGCGTCTTCTGCAGATCGATGATGTAAATCCCGTTGCGCTCTCCGAAGATGTATTCCTTCATCTTGGGATTCCAGCGCTTGGTCTGGTGCCCGAAGTGGACGCCCGCTTCGAGCAACTCCTTCATGGTGATGTTAGCCAATCAACCTCCTCGTTTGGTCTGCATCCGGCATAATCCAGTGGCTAGTGGTCAGCGGCCAGTTGTCAGTGAAACCCACTGGCAACTGACTACTGGCAACCGGCAACTGCTTTTCCGGATTGCCATTCCCGTCCCCGCACACGAGGCACGGGAAGAATTGAACACCTAAAATCAAACTCTGTAGAGACGCGGCCTGCCGCGTCTTCTGCCGTTTCGGGCAGGAAGTCTGCACGCCAGACGTGACCAGGCAAGTCTCTACGAAACTACCGCTTCGAATACTGGAAGCGCTTGCGGGCGCCTTTTTGCCCGTACTTCTTGCGCTCCTTGCCACGCGAATCGCGGCTGACCATTCCCTCGGCCTTCAGTTTCTTGCGCAGCTCGATGTTGAACAGCATCAGGGCGCGGGCGATGCCCAGCTTCACCGCGTCTGCCTGGCCATTCACCCCGCCGCCGGAGACATTGGCCAGGATGTTGAACGAGCTCGCGGTCTCAGTCGACAGCAGCGGCTGCCGGGCGCTCGAGCGCTGCGATTCCGTGACGAAATACTGCTCAAAGGGGCGGCCGTTGACCTTGAAGTCGCCGCTGCCCGGACGCAAGTAAACTCGCGCCACCGCTCTCTTGCGGCGACCGGTCCCGTAGTACTGAACTTGTTCTGCCAAAATCAGCTCCTAAGCTTTTAGCTTTCGTAGAGACGCGGCTTGCCGCGTCTTCTGCCCTTTCGGGCAGGAAGTCTGCACGCAAGACGTGGCAAGCCACGTCTCTACGCCAGCGCCCTGGCTTCGGGCTTCTGGGCCTCGTGCGGGTGCTTCTCGCCACGATAAATTTTCAGCTTGCTCACCATATGGCGGCCAAGCTTGGTCTTGGGGAGCATGCGCTTCACCGCGTCCTCGATGATCAGCTCCGGCTTGCGGGCAAAGCGCTTGCGGAAATCTTCCGTGCGCAATCCGCCCGGATATCCGGTGTAGTGCTGATACTTTTTCTGCTCCGCCTTCATGCCGGTGGTTTTCACCTTTTCGGCGTTGATGATCACCACATGATCGCCGGTATCGAGGAACGGCGTGTACTTCGGGTTTTCTTTGCCCATGAGGATGGTGGCCACTCGCGAGGCCAGCCGTCCGAGCGTCTGCCCAGAAGCATCCACGACGTACCATTTGCGCACAATTTCCCCCGCTTTGGGGAAATAGGTTGACATCTGAAGTCTCCCTGAAAATAAAAAAACGCAAAGAAGACCGCTGAGTTTCCCCGCTAGGCTGAAACCGCGGGACGTCAGGCGGGCAACTGCAGGACTTCCAAAGCCTTAAAGATAACTTAGGCGGACTGGGGTTGTCAACGAAGCTGTGGAAATGGGTGGAAAGCGGCGTCCGACCTTGGACCTCCGACCTCCGCAAGGGCTTGCCGAGGTCCGACGCCTGACGTCTGACGCCCGCTATTCATACGCCAGGGCGTCAATCGGGTCCTTCTGCGCGGCTTTGACCGCCGGGTATAGCGCCCCGAAAATGGCGCCGACAATGGCAATGATCGTCGCTCTTAGGATCCAGCCTCCGGTTACCACCACGCGCAGGGTAGAGCGTTTATCGATTCCGGCGCGCGCGGCCAGGCTAAACAGGATTCCGACGATAATCCCCCCGATCGCCAGCATGATCGTCTCTCTCAGGATCACGTTCACAATGTAAAGCTTCGACGCGCCCAGCGACTTCAGAATTCCGATCTCTCGGGTACGCTCCATGACCGCCGTATACATGGCCTGGAAGATCACGATGAAACCGATGATTACCGAGATTCCAATCACAAAATCGATGAACTTCGACACTCCGGGATAATTGCTGGTGGTCATCATCGAGAGGTAATAAGCCATCGACGTAGCCACATACTTGCTCATGCCCGGAACCTGCTTGATCTGGCTTACGACCTCGTCGGCGTTCGACGGGCTATCCAGCTTCAGATAAAAGAGCGTGGCTTTGCCCTGCGCCCCGATCAGATCCTGCATGGTGGCAATCTGCAGGAATTTGCGCGCGCCCTTCCCCGGCTCAATGATCCCGGCCACGTGGAACTTGTTGTTCAGAATCTCGATGGTATCCCCGGCCTTGACGTGGTTGGAGCGGGCGAAGATCTCGTCGACCAGACAATCTGTCGGCGACCGCATGGGGCCGCCGCTCAGATAGCGGAATGGGCCCGACAGTCGCTGGTAGGTCTCGGGGTCGATGCCGGCAATCACTTCGATGGTGCCCGCGGTTGATACGCTTTGCACCACCGGCGCCACCGTCACCACATGGGGAATCTTGGCCAGAATCGGGCCGACCTTGACCGACATGGGCGATCCGGTTAAGCCTACGATGAACGACGACCCAGGGGGCATGACCACAACATCGGCGCCGATGCCCGCCTGCCGCTGCCGGGAATCATTCAACAGCCCCAGACACAGGCCGACGATGAGCAAAATCAGCGTCACCTCGAGAGCAATGGCAACGATACTGATCAGCGACCGTACCGGCCGGTGCAGCAGGTTGGCGAAGATCATTTTATTCATCATGAGCAGCGCTTAGCCATCGGCTCCTGGCCCTTAGCCATTGTCAAGAATATTTGTGGCAACATCATCGCGACACCAATCACCGATACTGCCCCCTGAATCCTTACCGATTCGCGCCATCGCCGGCTCGGGCCTGGCCGGGGGCGGGCCGGTCGAGGTGTACCACCTCCGCTCCCGGCGGTTGCTCAAGTATGAACTTGTCGTCGGGCAGCGGCTGATTGAGTTCGAGTTTCACGATCGTGAGGGTGATATCGTACTCCTCCTGGGGGCGCCAGATTTCAATCTGGCCGGGAAAGTTCACGCCGGTCTCGTCCTTGTACGCCTCGTAACGAACGTCGGTGGTGAGGTTGCCGTCCTGATCGTAGATGAACTGGCGATGCGGCAGCAGATCGGTCCGGCTGAAATTGATCTTGCGGGACAGGAACCAGCCGCGATCGGTCTTCTGGATGATTTCGATTACATAGTTGGCCTGCTCCACCTTGCGCCCCTTGGCGTCGGTGACCACTTCCATATCGTTTTCCATCACCGCAATTTCACTGGCTGGATCAATGGCAGGCAGCAACACCGCGTCGTAAATCTGCTGCGGCCGCAGGCTCTCCAGCGGCTGTTCGGGGTTGTGCGAGGGAATGTCATTGCGGCCGACAATAAAGCGGTTCTTCGGCGGAATCCAGAGCTTGAACTGGTTGCCGTCGCTGACCATGTCAAAAGCGCGGTTGCGGACGATGGGCAGCAGGCCAATCATGCGCAACATGGCCGGCTTGCGCGCCAGCAGGTATCCCCGGATTTGCTGGTAGTCAGTGACCTTGCCTTTCCGGATTCCGCCCACCGAAGTATCGATATCGACGGTAGCCTGCATCGACTGAATCCTGGCGGCCTGGCTGTTGAGGTAGTCGATCAATTCCTGCTGGGTAGCGGATTTCAGCGGTGCGGTGCTGACGATGCGTTCCACTTTACGGGAGCGGAACAGGCAGCCGGTCAGAGGGATGGCCAGTAAGGCAACAAGCAGAACCCGGCTTCGCAATCGATTACCCATGAACTCCAATTGGATTCCCGGGCGCCCCGCCCGGATTCCCAGAACTATCGAGTATACCGTGCAGGAAAGGGGAGCAGTGGCGCCATGCCTCAAGACAGCAACACGGAACTTGGACCCGAGAGCTGGTGCAGACCGCGGTCGAACGTCACCACTCGCAGCCCAGCCGCGCTGGCGAACGCAGCCAGATAAGTGTCGGGCCACTGCATGGAAGCGCTTCGGCGGCCTGAACTCAAGCTCCTCCACGCCTGTTCCAGTTGATTCGACTCTGGCTCCGTGTGAAAGGAGATGCGTTCGTCGGTGAGCAGGAGATCATAGGTAGACCACGCCTGCTGTTGATTCTTCACTTCGTTCTGCATCACCTGGGGATGGGTCAGCAGGCGCAGAAACCCCAGTTGGGTTACCCGGCAGAAGTATGCCTGATCATTGACTCGAGCAAACCACCTGGCGGCCGCCTCATGGTGTTGATGCGCGGCATAGGTGAGTGCGATCCAGAAGTTTAGATCAGGGAAATACAAGTTCGTTGATCTCCCGGTTGCTGAGCCGAAGCGATCCGGGGCGTTGAGAGGAGATTAATGGAAAGCTGAGGCGGCCTTTTCGGGGCTCGCCGGGCCCTTCCAATTCCGCTTCTACTCCGCGCAAAATCAGCTCTTTGACGCTGCATCCCCGCAACGCCGCCCGCGACTTCAGCCGGCGGTAGAGGGAATCAGGTATGTCCACCGTGGTGCGCATTTTGCCATGTTACCATATTTATGGTTGCATTTGCCATATTTATGGCTAGGCGAAAGGCTACTGTCCCCGCACCGCTTTGCGCAACTTGGCCACGTTGCGGTTGTGTTCTTCGAGCGTGGCGGAAAAGCGGTGATGGCCGTCGCCATCGCTGACGAAATAATAGAAGTTGGTCTGCGCAGGATGCATCGCCGCTTCGAGTGAACTGCGTCCCGGATTTCCGATGGGCCCGGGCGGCAGGCCGGCGTGACGGTAAGTGTTGTAGGGCGATTCTACTTCCAGATCGGCGTGGTGCAGCGCGCCGGAGTAACTTCCCTGCAGCAGCTCGGCATAGATCACGCTGGGATCGGCCTGCAGCGCAATTCGCTTCCCCAGGCGGTTGTAATAGACGCCGGCCACCAGCGGACGCTCCTCGGGCACCGCAGTTTCCTTCTCGACAATTGACGCCATCGTGACCATCGGCAGCACGTCCTGGTTGAGGCCGATCTGCTGCGCCACCTGGCGGAATTGCTTCACCATGTCGGCCACCATGTCATGCATGCTCTGGGTGCGGGTGAACTCGTAGGTATCCGGGAAGAGGAACCCTTCGAGCGACTGCGCGTCGGGCGCGAGATCGGAAATCAGCGCCGTCTCCGACTGTACGGCCTTCAGAAATTCTTGGCTCGAACCCAGGCCTGCGTCCTGAAGGGCCTGGGCAATCTCGAACATAGTGAACCCTTCCGGGATGACCACGGTGTGGACGAAGATGTCGCCGCGCGCGATGCGATCATGAATCGCAATGGCATTGGCGTCGCGATTGAACAGATACTCGCCTGCTTTGAGCGATCGTCCACGATGAAAGTAATGCCAGATGAGAAATGCGCTCTTGCTGCGAATGACCCCCGCGCGCTTCAGTTCCGCAGCGATCCTGCGGGTCGGATAGCCGGGCCGCAGCAGGACAAACTTCTGCTCTGCCGGCGCAACCGGGATCAGCAGCGCCCAGGCAAGCCATCCGCCGGCGGCGAGAACGGCCAGCAATAAAAGGGTGAAGACTTTGCGCACCTTATGGTTAGTTTAGAGGAATCGGTGGCCGTCTTGGTCAGTCGATAGTCCTTGTCCGCTGGTGACCCGGCACGAAAATGGCCAGAAGGATTTCGAGAAAGCTAAGCTGCCCGGCCCGCCTTGCCGCCGGCTTCCATCAACTGGGTCTGGCGCCAGGTGTGCTCGGTGCGGTGGATCACGGTAATCGTCGAGAGCACGGCAATGATCCAAAGCACGGGAGCCATGCGGTTGAACAGCGCACCGATGATCACCAGCACCAGCCGCTCGGGGCGCTCCATGAAGCCGACGCGGCAGGAGCCAATCAACGATTCGGCGCGCGCCCGGGTGTAGCTGACCATGATGGCGCTGATCATGACGAAGGCAGCCAGGACAACGTAGAAAAACCGGTCGCCACGAGCGTAAAAGACCAGCAGGCCGAGAAACTGTGAAGCGTCGCTATAGCGGTCTACTACAGAGTCAAAGAACCCGCCGAAGTGTGTGACCTTATTCCTCGCCCGGGCGACGCGGCCATCGACCAGATCGAAGAAGCCGGATCCGATAATGACCAGGCCGGCGTAAAAGAACATCCGCCGTTGATTCTCGGCGGTGGCGTAGCCGAACAAGAACGCAGCGATGGTGTTGATCACCAAGCCCATGAACGTCAGCACGTTAGGATTGATGCGGGCCAGGGCAAGCCAGCGCACGATCGTATCCAGCAATACCCCGCAGACGCGGCCAAAGGCGCTGGTCCAGGTCATCCGGCTTCCGCCTGATCGTGAATAGTCGTGAGGCTCAGGACCTCGAGTTCGCGGTTGCCGTTGGGAGTCACCACGAGCGCAGTGTCGCCGACTTTCTTGTTCAGAAGGGCGCGCCCGATCGGAGAAGTCGTTGAAATCTTGCCGGCAGCAACATCAGATTCTTCGCTGGTCACCAGCTCGTAAGCAATTTCTTCTTCCTTGGTGCTGTCGTAAACCTTGACCGTCGACCCCAACCCGACCTTGTCCTTGGGAATGTTGTTCATGTTGATCAGCGACAGGTCGGCTAAACGCCGCCCCAGTTGCCGCAACCGCGCCTTAACAAACTCCTGGCGCTGTTTCGCCATGTGATATTCGGCGTTCTCGCTGAGGTCCCCCAGGGCCACGGCCTTCTTCAACTCCTTGGGAAGCTCGTGGCTGAGCTCGTGCTCAAGCGCAGAGATTTCCTCCTGGAGCTTCTTCTTGATGTGCTCAGTCATGCGTTACCGAGATTATAACCTCGGGGGCAGCCGCCCGAGTCGAATAGTGCTCCAGGTTACGGCGAAGACCAGCGAGTTATAGCTGAAGGGATCGCTGCTCTGGGACGGGTGAACTAGCTTTGCGGACAATGAACTACGACGGGTGAGCCAACTCGATACCACTGGGGCCGAAAGTCCGGGGGTCCGGGGACCCTATCAAGTCCGCTCTAAATCGCCCGCCAGAATTGCGTTTCAACGGATTTCTCGGTTACAATAAGGACTGGGTGGTTCCTCCGCTGTCCTGCACTGAGTGGGTGTCCCTTCATGATCAGTAGCGAATCCAGCTTCAGTATCGGGGATAAGGTAGTCTATCCCAACCATGGTGTCGGCGTAATTGAGCAGATCAGCAGTCGAACCATCGGCACCACCGTCGAGAAGTTCTACCTGCTGAAGATCAAGTCCAGCAGCCTGAAGGTCATGGTGCCCTTCCACAACGTGGGCAGCGTCGGCTTGAGGCGCGTGGTGCGCAACGGAGAAATCCAGAAAGTCATTGATTTTCTTGCAGATGGCGAGTGTGCTAACAACACCGACTGGAAATACCGCTTCAAAGAGAACTCCGAGCGGATGCGCACCGGATCCCTGCTCGAGGTAGCCAACGTCCTCAAGAGCCTGCTGGTGCTGAACAACTCCAAGCCACTCTCGTTCCGCGAGAAGAAGATGCTGGAGCGCGCCCGCTATCTCCTGGTTAGCGAGATGGCCATGGCGCGGAACTGCGACGAGCCGGAAATCGAAACCCTGCTCACCAAGGTGCTCTCCAAGTCCAACCTACCCTTCCCGGAAGCGGAGCAGTTTGAGGCGTAGAGAGCGAGCTAGCCTTCGTCAACCAGCAACCGACCCCTCCCGCACCCGTCATCTCCACACATTTCCACCGAGGCCCCACCGTTCTCCTGACCTCTAGCACAGGAGTTCGGGACACCTTGGGGATGTTTTCGGCCCAACCCAGCCGCCGCGCGAGCCTCCAACCGCGTCCATCTCGCTTGGAAGCTCCGCAAAACTGCTCAAGATCGGCAGTACATATACCAAGCGCCCTGTCTGCGCTCTAACAAAAATCTTGCCGTTGTGATGCCCGTCACAACCCCTTGTGGGAGAATGGAATCATACTATCCTCG
>Ga0335081_10007772_pt1 | contig 17159 bp, 14 predicted proteins | sample Lox_Sample_35_FD_206713 | JGI IMG/M metagenome (GOLD analysis project Ga0335081, IMG submission 206713) | Soil microbial communities from Loxahatchee National Wildlife Refuge, Florida, United States - Lox_Sample_3.5 | ecosystem: Environmental > Terrestrial > Soil > Wetlands | place: USA... | reverse complement strand
GAAGTGCGATTTTTCGGGGCCGATCGTCGCGCGCGAGGCGGAGACGGAGCCGACCGAATCCACCGCGCCGCGCCGCGACCGCGGACGCCGCCGCGACACGGATCGCCAGCCCGACCGGCGTGGCCGGCATGAGCGCGCGCCTGGCGAGCGCCGCGGCGACGAACGCCGGCACGGCCGGCGCGACCAGCGCGAGCGCGCGCATGGCGACAAGCCGGCCGGCCGGCCGCGCCGCGGCCATGCCTGGCGTACCGATGACGCGCCGCTGCGGCGGCACTATCGCGGCGGCGACGAACGCACGCGCCCGGGCGCGGATGCGGCCGGGCCGAAGCGCGCCGGCCTCCTCACCGACCGCAAGGGCCGCCGCGTGCTGGTCGAACGCTTCGGCGAGACGAAGGCGCGCGCGGACGCACGCGACGACAAGCGGACGCATGGCAAGAAGCGGTTCGGCGGCCGGCCCGCCAAGGGCCGCAGCCGCCGGCGCCCCGACCGCGCCCATGGCCCGCGGCCGTCGCGCCCGAAGGAGTAGTTATGGATTGGCGCATGTTCCTGTCGGCGAACCGGCGACCACTTCGCCGGAACATGCGCTGATGCGCGTGGTCGGCGGACGGCTGCGCGGACGTCCGCTCGCGGCGCCCAACGGCGACGCGATCCGCCCGACCAGCGACCGCACGCGCGAGTCGCTGTTCAACATTCTGGCGCACGCCTATGGCGATCCGGTGGCGGGCGCGCGGGTGCTCGATCTGTTCGCCGGCACCGGCGCGCTCGGCATCGAGGCGCTGTCGCGCGGCGCCGCCTTTGCGCTGTTCATCGACGAGGGCGCCGAAGCGCGCGCGCTGATCCGGCAAAACATCGAGGCGCTTGGCCTCGCCGCCGCGACCCGCGTGTTTCGCCGCGATGCGACCAGGCTCGGGCCCGCGCACCCGGTCGCGCCGTTCGGCCTCGTGTTTCTCGATCCGCCCTACCGCAAAGGCCTCGCCGAGCGGGCGCTCGCCTCGCTGCGCGAGGGCGGCTGGCTCTTGCCCGATGCGCTTGCCGTGGTCGAGGAGGCGGCGGATGCGGGATTCGTGGCTCCCGAGGGCTTCGTCGAATTGGAGCGGCGCGCCTACGACGACACGGCGATCGCGTTCTTGCGCGCGGCCTGACGCGGGCTCACTCCGCGCTGATGCCGGCCGCCTTGATCACCTTGCTCCAGCGGGCGATGTCCTCGGGCAGGAATTTCGCGAGATATTCCGGCGAACGCTGATCCGGCGGCACGATGTCGAGCCCGAGATCCTCGAGCCGCTTGCGCATGGTCGGGTCCTCGAGCATGGCCTGCGTCGCCTTGTTGAGCCGGCGCACGATCGGATCGGGCGTTCCCTTGGGCAGGAAGAAGCCGTTCCAAACCGTCGCCTCGACGCCGGGCAGGCCCTGCTCGCCGGTGGTGGCGAGATCCGGAATGATCGACACCCGCTTCGGCGCCATCACGGCGATGCCCTTCACGGTGCCGGCCTTGGCCTGCGCGGCGCCGGTCTGAATGGTGTCGCACATGTAGTCGATCCGGCCGGCGATGAGATCCTGCATGGCGGGGCCGGCCCCGCGATAGGGAACGTGGGTGATCTCGACGCCCATCGTCATGGTGAGGAGCGCGCACGGCAGATGCGTGCCGGAGCCGACGCCGGCCGAGCCGTACTGCATCTTGGCGTGGTTCTGTTTCGCATAGGCGATGAATTCCTGCAGGGTGTTGACCGGCAGGTCCTTGCGCGCGAGCAGGATGCGCGGCGATTCGGTCACGAGGCCGATCGGCGTGAAGTCGGCCGCCGCGTCGTAGAGCGGCTTCTTGTAGAGCGCCTGGCTGTAGACGTGGGTGCCCGAGTTGCCGATCAGCATGGTGTAGCCGTCCGGCGCCGCATGGGCGACGCGGGCGCTGCCCGCCATGCCGGCCGCCGCACCGTTGTTCTCGACCACGATCGGCACGCCGAGGACCTCGCTCAGGCGCTGCGCCTGCAGGCGCGCGCTGGCATCGATGCCGCCGCCCGCCGCGAATGGCACCATCAGGGTGATCGCCCGGCTCGGATAGCCCTGCGCCCGCACCGGCGCGGCAACGAGCGCGCCGCCAATGACAATCGCGGCGACCAGAGAAATCCCGAAACTCGTTCTGACCATATGACGCACCCCTCGAAAGCGAGGCGGCGAACCTGCGGCCCAACGCGTATGCCGTCAAGGCGACCATTCGCAGCCGGTCCACCGCCCGATCTCCGGCCGGCGCGCCGTGTGAGGTAACTCACATGCAACCGCAGGCTGGGCTGCTAGCGTACCGCTGGTGATGTGCCGGGTTTCGCCATGACTCGAACGCGTCGGATGGGGAGAGCGCGATGACCAACCCTTCTCGGCATGCCAGCAACACGAAGCGTTCCAACCATCGTAAGCCGGCCAACGGGGTCAAACGCGGCGCGGCGAAGCGTATGAACGGCGCGCATCCCATCGCCGATCATCGGCCGACCTACGCGCCGTCGAAGAAAACCGTCGGTGCGACGCTGGGCTCGGCGGTCGGCGGCCTTGCGATCTATGTCGCCAATCACGCTTGGCCCGGAACGGTCACGCCCGAACTTGCCGGCATGCTCACGGTAATCGCGACGTTCGCGGTCGGCTGGGTCGTCCCGCCCGGCGCACGCGAGGCCGTCGTCGTCACCGAGCGCGGCCGCCGCCGCACCGCCGTCGCCTGAGGCGAGCGCCTCACTTGCGCCCGAACAGCCGCTCGATGTCGGCGAGCTTCAGCTCGACGTAGGTCGGGCGGCCGTGATTGCACTGGCCCGAATTGGGCGTCGCCTCCATGTCGCGCAACAGCGCGTTCATCTCCTCCGGCTTGAGGCGGCGGCCGGCGCGCACCGAGCCGTGGCACGCCATGGTGGCGGCAACACGCATCAGGCGGCGCTCGAGCGGGAGCGCCTCGTCCCATTCGGCCATATGCTCGGCGAGCTCGCGCACGAGCGCGCCGGCGTCGACCTCGCCGAGCAGGCCGGGCGTCTCGCGCACCGCAACCGCGCCCGGGCCGAACGGCTCGATGACGAGGCCGTAGCGCGCGAGCTCGTCGGCGCGGGCGACCAGCCGCTCGACGTCGGCCTCGTCGAGCTCGACGATCTCGGGAATGAGCAGGATCTGGCGGGCGACGCCGGTCTGCTCCAGCGCAGCCTTCATGCGCTCGTAGACCAGGCGCTCGTGCGCGGCATGCTGGTCGACGATCACGATGCCGTCGCCGGTCTGCGCCACGATGTAGGTCTCGTGCACCTGGGCGCGGGCGGCGCCGAGCGGGCGCTCGACGAGATCGGGCACGACCTCGACCGGCACGACGCGGGCATCGGCCGACGGCGCGCCGACGTCGAAGACGCGCTGCGCCGCCGCCGCGAACCCGGCCGGCGCGAACGCGGCCGAGGACGCGGGCGCCGCCGGCGAGCGGCGCCAGTCCCAGGCGCCGGCGCGCCGCGGAAAAGAATCCGGGCGCAGCGCCGCCACCGTCGCGGCGCCGCCGGTCGCGGCGGCACGCTGCGCGTCGCGCGCGAGCGCCTCCTGCAGGGCGCGCACGATCGAGGCGCGCACCAGGCCGGGATCGCGGAAGCGCACCTCGGTCTTGGCCGGATGCACGTTCACGTCGACCTCGCGCGGATCGACGGTCACGAACAGCGCCACCACGGCGTGACGGTCGCGCGGCATGTGATCCGCATAGGCGCCGCGCACCGCGCCGAGCATCAGCTTGTCGCGCACCGGCCGCCCGTTGACGAACAGATATTGGCCGAGCGCGTTGGCGCGATTGTAGGTCGGCAGGCCCGCAAAGCCCGCGATGGCGAGGCCCTCGCGGCCGGCCTGCACCTCGACCGCGTTGGCGCGGAAGTCCGCGCCGAGCACGTCGCCGAGCCGGGCGAGCCGGCCGGACGGGCCTGGCAGCGCCGCCCCCCAGGTGACCGGCGCGCGCTCCTCGCCGGCCAGCGTGAAGGCGACGTCGGGCCGGCTCATGGCGAGCCGGCGGACCACGTCGCGGATCGCTTCCGCCTCGGTGCGATCGGTCTTGAGGAACTTGAGCCGCGCCGGAGTGGCGAAGAACAGGTCGCGCACCTCGACCCGCGTCCCCTCCCCGAGCGCCGCCGGCTTGACGTCGGACTTGGCGCCGGCCTCGACCGCAATCGTCCAGGCATGCGGCTCGCCGGCGTGGCGGGTGGTGAGCGCGAGCCGCGCCACCGCGCCGATCGAGGGCAGCGCCTCGCCGCGGAAACCGAGGGTGCGGATGGCAAGGAGGTCGTCGCCGTCGGCGAGCTTCGAGGTAGCATGGCGCTCGACCGCGAGGGCGAGGTCGGCCTTGGTCATGCCCTCGCCGTCGTCGGTGACGCGGATCAGGCGGCGGCCGCCGCCGTCGCTCATCACCTCGATGCGGCGCGCGCCGGCGTCGAGCGCGTTCTCGACCAGCTCCTTGACGACGCTCGCCGGACGCTCGACCACCTCGCCGGCGGCGATGCGGTTGATCAGCGCGGGATCGAGCTGGCGGACGGGCATGCGGGCGACTCGGGATTCGACTTAGCTTATACCAGGAGAGGCGCGTCAATGCCCGCGAAAGCGGGCATTCCAGTACACGCGGACTGTCCTGGAAGTCCATTGAGAGCAAACGGAGTACTGGATGCCCGCTTGCGCGGGCATGACGACATCAATCGTTGAAACCGCGTGCGCCGCGCATCGCCTTGATGCCGCCGCGGCGCTTCTTCGATTCGAGCCGGCGCTGGCGCGACGCCTTGGTCGGCCTGGTCGGGCGGCGCGGCACCGGCCGCACCGTGGCGGCGCGGATCAGCTCGATCAGGCGGTCGAGCGCATCGGCCCGGTTGCGCTCCTGGGTGCGGTGGCTCTGCGCCGTGATGACCACCACGCCGTCGCGCGTCATCCGCTTGCCGGCGAGCCGCGCGAGCCGCGCCCGCACCTCGTCGGTGAGCGACGGCGAATGCCGCACGTCGAAGCGCAGCTGCACGGCGGTGGCGAGCTTGTTGACGTTCTGCCCGCCGGGGCCGGAGGCGCGGATGAAGCTCTCGACGAGCTCGCTCTCGTCGATGGCGACGTGCTCGGTGATGCGAATCATGCGCGGCTTGAACCCAGGTGGGCCGCCATTCTACCAAGAAACCGAAGGAGCATCAGGACACGCTGCACTGACCGCGGATCGCCTGGGCGCGGGTGCGATCGTAAGGCCGCCCCCTCGCGCGGAGGTCGCATTTATACGGAAATTTTACGCGCCCGCGATGGGACGGCGCCGTTGTTCGGCTGCGCCAAGCGCCTTACTGTGCCCGCCCATCAAACTCAATCGTCCTTCGGGGAGATTTTCATGAAGCTGAAGTTCGTCATTGCCGCCGCCGTGCTGGCCGCCACACCGGCCTTTGCCCAAGGTCAGATGGGCGGACCCCAGCAGAAGGCCCCGAAGCCCACCAAGGCCCAGGTGCAACAGGTCGTGCAATCGGTCGTCGCCGACAAGAGCAAGCTGCAGGCCTACTGCGCGCTCGGCAAGCTTCAGCAGGAGATGTCGCAGCTCGACGAGAAGAAGGACGCGAAAAAGGCCGAAGAGCTCGCCAACCAGGCGGATGCGCAGGCGCAGAAGCTCGGTCCCGAGTTCGGGACCATGATGGACGGGCTCGACGAGGTCGACCCGAACTCGGCGGAAGGCAAGGAGTACATGGCCATCCTCGAGAACCTCGACAAGCAGTGCAAATAGCCGGTCGTCGGAGGACCCCGAACGCCCGGCTCAGCTGCCCGCGAGATACTTCTTGGCGAGCACCTTGCCCTCCTCGACGGCGGGTTGATCGAACGCGTCGACGCCGATCAGGTGCGCCGCGATCATCGTCTCGAGCATGAAATGCATCAGGAGCTCGCCGAGACTCGCTGCGTCGAGCCGCGCGAGATGGATGGTGCGCACCGGGCAGCCGTTGCGGACGAGCGTCTCGGCCGTGGCGCGCCCCTGGGCGGCGACGAGGTCGCCCAGGGTCTTGCCGGCGAATTCGGGCTCGCCGGCGAGCGCGGCGAGCTTTTCCTCGATGCGGGGGCCGCGGCCGGCGGCGCCGACCGTGACGATCGTAAACAGCTTGTCGCGCGGGCCCGCGATGTAGAGCTGCAGCTGGCTGTGCTGGTCGACCGGCCCGAGCGCGCCGATCGGGGTCGTGCCGCGGCCGGCCTTGCCGAGGCTCTCGGCCCACAACTGGACGTACCAGCGGGTGAATCGCTCGAGCCGGTCCGCATAGGCCATCAGCACCGCAACCGCCTTGCCGCGCGTCTGCGCGAGCGCGACCGCGAGCGCGGCGCCGAGCGCGGCCGGCACCTCGCCGGGCGGCCGGCCCGCGAGCACCGGGGCGAGCGCGGCGGCGGCGCCCTGGCGCAGCGCCGCGATGTCGAGCCCGGCGAGCGCCGCCGGCAAGAGGCCCACATTGGTGAGGACCGAGAAACGTCCGCCGACGTTCGGATCGTGGTCGAGAAACAGCACGCCGTCGGCGCCGAGCAGCGCGCGCAGCCCGTTGCGCTTCGCACCGGGCGGCTCGCTGATGCCGAGGAAATTCCTTCCGATCTCGCCCGCAAGCCCGGCCGCGCGCATTGCCGTGATCGCGGCCGCCGTCTGCATCAGCGTCTCGCCGGTGCCGCCGGACTTGGAGATGGCGACGAAGCGGGTGGTCTTGAGCGGCGCGCGCGCGAGCAGCAGCGCGTAGCTGTCGGGATCGAGATTGTCGATGAAGTGCAGCCGCGGGCCGTCGCGCAGCGCCCCGACGCCGGGCACCGCGTGGCCTGCCAGCTGGGCCACGGTCTGGCCGCCCAGGCTCGAGCCGCCGGTGCCGAGAAACACCACGTCGGTCGCGCCCTGCGCGAGCCTTTGCGCCGCCGCCCTGATGCCGGCGAGGTCATCCGCCTTCTCGGGCAGCCGCAGCAGCGGCAGCTTGCCGTCCGCATGACGCTCGCGCAGCCAGTCGAGCGCCCCGGCGGCACGGCCGAGCGCGTCGTCGAGCGCGGCCGCGGCGACGCCATGCGGGCCGATGCGCGCCTCGCGCGCGCCGTCGATCGATTGGACGATGGACATCGAGGCCTCCGACGCGGCCGCAGGACGCCGCCCGGCGCCCGCCCCCCGCGCCGATCTAACGTGACCGTGCTGGCAACATCGCGGGCACCCCATTGGTTCCCGCGCCGGTGCCCGGCGTCTCCGCCTTGGCCTCGGTCTTGATCTCGGTCTTGGCCTTGATCTCGGTCTTCGTATCGGCCTTGGCCTCGGTCTTCGTATCGCTCTTGGCGAGCGCCGGCTGCGGCCGGCCCACCATGGCGACCAGCATGCCGCCGTCGAGCATGCGCTTGGCGGCGCGCTGCGCGTCGGCGAGCGTCACCGCGTCGATCAGCGCATTGCGCTTGTCGATGTAGTCGATCCCGAGATCCTCGACCTGCATCAGCACGAGCTGGGTCGCGATCTTGGTCGAGGTGTCGAAGCGCAGCGGAAACGAGCCCTTCTGGTAGGACTTCGCCTTGGCGAGCTCGTCCGCGGTCGGGCCCTTCTCGGCGAGCCGCTGGATCTCCTTGTCGACCACGTCGAGCGTCTGCTGGGCCGCCTCGTTGCGGGTCGCGGTCGCGGTCATGAACAGCGAGGTGGAATCGAGCGGCACCAGCATCGAGTAGACCGAATAGGCGAGCCCGCGCGTCTCGCGCACTTCCTTGTAGAGGCGCGACGAAAGGGTGCCGCCGCCGAGGATGTGGTTGACCAGGAAGGCGGCCATGAAATCCGGGTCCTTGCGCGGGATCCCGGCGCCGCCGAGCACCATGACGGACTGCGGCACGTCGAGGTCGACGTTGACGACCCGGCCGAGGCCCTGCGGATCGGCTGTCGGCACGGCGCGCAGCTTGGCATGCGCGGGCAGGCCGCCGAAGACCTTGTCGACCAGGGCGCCGGCGGTCGCGCCGTCGATATTGCCGACGATGCCGATCTTGAGCGTGTCGCGCGCGAACACGTCATGGATAAAGCCCCGCATGTCGTCGACTGTGATGGCCGGCACGCTCTCGAGCGTCCCGCGCACCGGCCGGGCATACGGATGGCCCGGGAACGCGACCTGCCACCAGCGCTGCATCGCGAGCTCGTCCGGGTTCATGGTGTCGCGGCGCAGAATCCCGAGGGTCTCGCTGCGGATGCGCTCGACATCCGACGCGTCGAGGCGCGGCGCGATGAGCGACGTGCGCATCAGCTCGAAGGCTTCGTCCTTGTTCTCGACCAGCGTGCGCAGCGAGCCGGAGAAATAGTCGCGCGTCGCCGAGAAGCTGAGCTCGATCGCCTTCGATTCGAGGCGCTCGTGGAAGGCGCGCGAGGGAAGATCGCCGGAGCCTTCGTCGATCGTCGCCGCCACCAGGCTGGCGACGCCCGGCTTGTCGGCGGGATCCTGGGTGGTGCCGCCGCGGAAGGCAAAATCCATGGCGATCAGCGGCACCGTCGGCTCGCGCACGAGCCAGATTTCGATGCCGCCCGGGCTCGTCACCCGTTCGATCGTGGTGGCCGAGGCGACGGCCGGCGCGATGAGCAGCGACGCGCCGATCAGCGCACCGGTGAAGAATTTCGGCATGGATGCCATCACGAATGTTTCTCCTGCGGAAGTTCCTTGACCAGATACCCGGTGACGGAGCGGCGGCGGTCGAGCCAGGTGCGCGCGGCCGCCTGCACCGCCTCGGCGCTCACGGCGCGGATGCGGTCGGGCCACGCCTGCACGTCCTCCACCGTCGAGCCGGTGGTGAGCGCGGTGCCGTACCAGCGCGCCAGCGCCGCCTGGTTGTCCTGTGCATAGACCGCGTCGGCGATCATGCGCGTCTTGGCGCGCTCGAGCTCGTCGGCGGTGACGCCGTTCTTGATCACGTCGGCGATGACCTCGTCGATCGCGTCCTCGCAGGTCTTGAACGGGATGCCGGGCTGCGGGATCGCGTAGACGCCGAAACGGGTCTCGTCGAGCGAGGAGCCCTGGTAGAAGCCGCCGGCGTTGTTGGCGATGCGCTGATCGACCACGAGCGCACGATAGAGCCGGCTGGTCGAGCCGGTGCCGAGGATGTGGGCGAGCACCTCGAGCGCCTCGGCGTCCTTGCTCGACGTCGCGTAGGACGGCACGAGGTAGCTGCGCTGCAGGCTCGGCTGGGCGACGCGCGGATCGGCCAGCATCACGGTGCGCAGCGCGACCGGCGGCGGCTCATGCGGGCGCAGGCGCGGATTGGTCTCGGCGACGCGCGGCACCTTGGCGTAGGTCTTGGCGGCGAGCGCCTTGACCTCGTCGGCCGTGACGTCGCCGGCGATCACCACGACCGCGTTGTTGGGCGTGTAGAAGCGCCGGTAGAAGGCGAGCGCGTCGTCGCGCGTGAGCTTCTCGATCTCGCCGCGCCAGCCGATGACCGGCCGGCCGTACGGGCTGTTGAGGTAGAGCGCCGCCGAGATCTGCTCGCCGAGGCGGGCGTCCGGGCTGTTGCCGACCCGCATGTTGTATTCCTCGAGCACGACCTTGAGCTCGGGCACCACGTTGGCCTCGGTGAGCACGAGCCCGGTCATGCGGTCGGCCTCGAACGCCATCATCTCCTCGAGGTGCTCTTTGGCGATGCGCTGGAAATAGGCGGTGTAGTCGAGGGTCGTGAAGGCGTTCTCCTGGCCGCCGAGCGTCGCCACGGTCTGCGAGAACTTGCCCTCGGGGTTCTTGGCGGTGCCCTTGAACATCAGATGCTCGAGGAAATGGGCGAGGCCCGATTTGCCCGACGTCTCATCGGCCGCGCCCACCTTGTACCAGACCATGTGGGTCACGACCGGCGTGCGGTGGTCTGGAACCACGACCATCTCGAGGCCGTTGGCGAGGGTGAAATGGGCGACATCCGCCCCGCCCGCCGCCGCGCCCGCGCGGGCTGCCGGCGCGAGCGCCGCCAGCAACAGCAGCGCCCAAAGCATGCGGCCCATTCGAGCCAGTTTCCTCGCGTCAGCCATCATGATCCCTTACGTGCCGTCCTTTTCGGCTTCGTTGCGCAAACCACGAAAACACGCCCGCCACGGCGGCGATCCGGCATGCGGCATGGCCCGGGCATGGGCCTCGCATGCGTCCCGATGGCGCAGCGCAGCCCTTCACACCCGCCAGCGACGCAACCGAATGTCCGAGATCAAGCCGCAATCTCGGAGCGCGCGCTCAACGCGACGTGCTGCCGGTGCCGATATTTACCCGGTCTTCCTGACTGATGGGCTTGGACTTGTGGTCCTCGATCCCCACCCCGTAGGGCTCCGCCGGCGACGGCGAGCGATAGCCGGCCGGCGGATCGGTCAGGCTCGTCCGCGGCGGCTCGGCCTCGAACGTCGCGGTCTCAGGCTGATTGTTACCGGTAAAGAAACTCTTCATGTCGCCGAACAGGCCGCCCGTATAGCCGAGCTGGGCCGGGGTCGACTGCTGCTGATAGGCCTCGGGGGTCTCGGCCGAGCGCTTGCTCAGCGCGCTGTCCTTGGCGGTGGTCGCGCCCTTCTTCATCTCGTTGGGAGAGAGCTGGCGGCTCAGGTCCGTCCAGTCCCACGGGACCGAACTCTCCTTCTTCTTCCTGGCCGCAGCCTCCTTGCGCCGCTGCTCGTCCTGATCGAGCGGCCACATCGCGCTGGTGCGGGCCGGATTGTCGGCCTGCGGCGGCGGCAGATCGCGGGTCGGCGGCACCACCAGGGGCGCGCGCTCCTGATAGTTGATGCCCGAATTCTCCTGGCCGTTCTGCAGTCCGAATCCGCGCAGAATGCCCTTGAAGAACTTGGTGTCGGGCAGCTCGTCGTCATCCGCGTCCTGGGCGAAGGCATGTCCGATGCCGCCGGCGACGATCAGCACGGCGGCGACCGCGCTCGCGAGCGCACGGCGCTTCAGGCTTTGGCGCCCCGAAGACGGGCGTCCGCATCCGCGGATCTGCGAATTGGTCATGGCCGTTCCCCGTCTCGCCATCGCAATCAGTTGCGGCACTCAGATTGGCGGCCCCGATCGCATGTATATTGCCGATCAGGGCGCTTTTGCGGCGTCCCGCGCCAGGGTCGACTCGTAGAGGAGCCCCACCACCCCGGCCACGATGCCGACATCGGCCAGGTTAAATACGTACCAGCGGAACGTCCAGGACGCGGTCGTGATGTGGAAAAGCACGAAGTCGGCCACCGCCCCGTAGGCCGCCCGGTCGATCGCATTGCCGATGGCACCGCCGATGATCAGGCCGAGCGCGAGCGCGGTGAGGCGAGAGGCCGCATGGGCGAGCCATATCCACAGCAGCAGCACCGCAATCGCCTTGACGGCGAGCAGCGCCCAATGGCCGAGCGGGCCGATCTGGGGAAGCAGGCTGAAGCTGATGCCGGTGTTCCAGGCGAGCACGAGGTCGATGAACGGCCCGAGATGCACCGGCTGCCGGGCGCCGAGGTCGAAGACCCGCAGCAGCCACAGCTTGGCGGCCTGGTCGACCGCCGTGGTCACGAGCACGACGATCAGCCCGAAGCGGGTCAGCGGCCCGTAGAGGTATTCTTTTACATCCATCTATTCGGCGGCGCGGCGGAGCGCGTCCCATTCACGCAGCGCCCTCGCGTCGCGCGGGCTGACGTTGGGATAGTCGGGATCGGACCCGACGGTCGGGAGGACCTTCCATGAGCGGGCGCATTTGCGCCCCTGAGCGGGGCGGAACTCGACCGCGACCCCCTCGACGTCGGGCAGGCGGAACGCCTCGGGCGGTCCGTCGCCGTACTTCACCTCGGCGCCGGACGTGATCGCGACCTCGGCCATATCGGTGCCGTCGAGCGCCGCGAGCAGCTCCGCGTCGGCGACGTGGATCAGCGGATCGGCCTCGAGCGAGGCGCCGATCTTCTTGTCGGCGCGCGCAAGCTCGAGCGCGCCGGTGACGACGCGGCGCACCTGGCGGATCTTTCGCCATTTCTCCGCCAGCGCGGCATCGCGCCAGGACGCCGGCAGGTCGGGGAAGCGCTCGAGATGCACCGAGCCGTGCGGATCGGGATCGCGCGCGAGCCATGCTTCCTCCGCGGTGAACGGCAGGATCGGCGCGAGCCAGACCACGGTCGCGCGAAACAGCTGGTCGAGCACGGTCAGGCAGGCCTTGCGGGTGACCGAGGAGATCGGATCGCAGTAGAGCGCGTCCTTGCGGATGTCGAAATAGAACGCCGAGAGATCGACCGTCATGAACTGGTTGAGCGCCGCGAAGATGCGCTTGTAGTCGAAGCCCGCATAGGCCTGCCGCACCACGCCGTCGAGCTCGGCGAGGCGGTCGAGCATCAGCCGCTCGAGCTCGGGCATCGCGCCGTGCAGGACGCGGTCCTCGGGACGGAAATGCGCCAGGTTGCCGAGCATCCAGCGCAGCGTGTTGCGCAGCTTGCGGTAGGTCTCGACCGTCGTCTTGAGGATTTCGGGGCCGATGCGCAGGTCGTCGGCGTAGTCCGAGGCGCACACCCACATGCGCAGGATGTCGGCGCCGGAATGCTTGATCACGTCCTGCGGCGCGACCACGTTGCCTTCCGACTTCGCCATCTTGCGTCCGTTCTCGTCGAGCACGAAGCCGTGGGTGAGCACCGCGTCGTAGGGCGCGACCCCGCGGGTGCCGCACGACTCGAGCAGCGAGGAATGGAACCAGCCGCGGTGCTGGTCGGAGCCCTCGAGATACATCACGGTGTCGTCGCCGCCGAAGCGCTTGCGGCGGATGCCGGCGAGCGTCGGGAAATGCTTCGGGTCCTCCAGCACGAAGGCGTGCGTCGAGCCCGAGTCGAACCAGACGTCGAGGATGTCGTCGACCTTGCGCCAGTCCTCGTTGCCGAGCTCGCCGAGAAAGCGCTCGCGCGCGCCCGGCCGATACCAGGCGTCGGCGCCCTCCTGTTCGAACGCGGCGGCGATGCGCGCATTGACCCGCTCGTCCTGCAGGATGTCGACCGAGCCGTCGCGCCTCTCGCGCACGAACAGCGTGATCGGCACGCCCCAGGCGCGCTGGCGCGAGATCACCCAGTCGGGCCGCGACTCGATCATGCCGGTGATGCGGTTCTCGCCCTGCGGCGGCACCCAGCGGGTCTCCTTGATGGCGGCGAGCGCGCGGGCGCGCAGCGTGTCGCCCGGCATAGCCGTTCGAAGAACGGCGTCGCTTCGCTCGCCTATGGCGGCGCCGTCAGGCGCCCCGATGTCCTTGTCCATCGCGATGAACCACTGCGGCGTGTTGCGGAAGATCACCGGCTTCTTCGAGCGCCAGGAATGCGGATACTGGTGCTTGAGCCGGCCGCGCGCGATCAGCATGCCGGCGGCGACGAGCGCCTTGATCACCGCCTCGTTGGCGTCGCCCTTGTCGCCCTTGTCGGTGATGACGCGCTTGCCCGGGAAGCCGGGCGCCTGGTCGGTGAAATAGCCGTCGGCGTCGACCGTATAGGGGATCGCGGTGCCGATCCCGTGCGCTTCGAGCTCACGCGCGCTGGCGATCCAGATGTCGAAGTCCTCGCGGCCATGGCCTGGGGCCGTATGGACGAAGCCGGTGCCGGTGTCGGCGGTGACGTGATCGCCTTCGAGCAGCGGAACGGGAAATTCGTAGCCGCCGTCCAGGCCCTTGAGGGGATGCTGGCAAAAGACCGCGGCAAGAACGTCGGCCGGCACGTCGCGCAGCCGCTTGTACGCGGTGACGCGCGCCTGGCGAAAGACGTCGATCGCGAGCGGATCGGCGAGCACGTAGCGGTCGCCGACCTTCGCCCAGTTCTCCATCGGAGCGTCGACGATCTCGTAGAGCCCATAGCTGATCTTTTCCGAATAGCTGATCGCGCGGTTGCCCGGCAGCGTCCACGGCGTCGTGGTCCAGATGACGATCGCGGCGCCGCGCAGGCCGGTCGCATCCAACAGGCGCTCGGCTTCCTGCTTGAGCAGCCGCTCGGCTTTGGCATCATCACCTGCGGGCAATCCAAGGATGAACGCTGCCGATACGGCGACCTTGGCGACCGGGAACTTCACCCACACGGTGTCGGACGTGTAGTCCTCGTACTCGATCTCGGCCTCGGCGAGCGCGGTCTTCTCCACCACCGACCACATCACCGGCTTGGAGCCGCGATAGAGCGTGCCGTTCTGGGCGAACTTCATCAGCTCGCGGGCGATCTGCGCCTCGGCGAAGAAATCCATCGTGGTGTAGGGATGCGCCCAGTCGCCCTCGACGCCGAGGCGCTGGAACTCCGCACGCTGCACGTCGATCCAGTGCGCCGCGAACGCGCGGCACTCCTTGCGGAACTCCACCAGCGCGGCCGGGTCGGACAGATCGGGTTTGGGCTTGCCCTTGGCGCGATAATTCTCCTCCTCGATCTTCCATTCGATCGGCAGGCCGTGGCAGTCCCAGCCGGGCACGTAGTTCGAGTCGAAGCCCATCATCTGCTGCGAGCGGGTGACCACGTCCTTGAGGATCTTGTTGAGCGCATGCCCGATATGGATGTTGCCGTTGGCATAGGGCGGGCCGTCATGCAGGATGAATTTCGGCCGCCCCTTGGCGGCCGCGCGCAGCCGCGCGTACAGGCCGAGCGTCTCCCAGCGCTTGAGGATCTCGGGCTCCTTCTGCGGCAGCCCGGCGCGCATGGGAAAATCGGTCTTGGGAAGGAATAGAGTCTCGCTGTAGTCGCGAACGGCGTCGGTCATGAGAGCGGCATCCAGGGATTGATGGCGACGAGGGCTCGGCAGTCCCGGTCGTCCGCCGACCGAACGGTCAAGCGGAAGCCGGGCCGATAATTCGCCGAGCGATCGACCCGATGACCGAAGCTTGGGAAGCAGCCATCATGGCGGCGTTCCTACCAGATTTGCGCCCGATCCGCCAGAGTGCGGCGGAAATCCGCGAACAACGGGGGCTGCGCGAGTCGCGCGGCTCAGATCGGCGGAAACGCGTCCGGGGCGCGCGCCAGGGCGGCGCGGGCGAGGCCGCAATCCTCGTCCATCCGGCGGACGAGGTCGCCGACGCTCGCGAAGCTGAGCTCCGGCCGGATCCAGTGGATGAAGGCGACGTCGAGGATCGCGCCATAGATGTCGCGGGCGAAGTCGAACAGAAAGACCTCGAGCAGCACCACGCCGCTGTCGAACATCGGCCGGCGGCCGAAATTGGCCACGCCGTCGTGGCGCGCGCCGCCGAGGCCAGCCCGCACCGCATAGACCCCATGCTTGAGGCCGCAGGCCGGATCGAGCCGCAGATTGGCGGTCGGGAAGCCGAGCGTGCGGCCGCGCTTGTCGCCATGCACCACCTCGCCGGTGACGAACCACGGATGGCCGAGCAGGCCGGCGGCCGCCTCGACCTCGCCGGCGACGAGCGCGGAACGGATCGCGCCGGACGAGACGCGGACCCCGTCGTCGGAGAACGGCGGCACGATGTCGACCGTGAATCCGTGCCCGCGGCCGGCCTCGGCGAGGAAATCGGGCGAGCCGGCGCGGCCCTTGCCGAAATGGAAATCGAAGCCGACCACGACGCCGGCGACGGCGAAACGCTCGACCAGGATGCGCTGGACGAAATCCTCGGCGGAGAGCGCCGCGAGCGCGGCGTCGAACCGCATCACGATCGCGCCGTCGAGGCCGGTGCGCGCCAGCAGGCGCAGCTTGGTCGCCTCGTCGCTCAGCCGAAAAACCGGCTCGTCCGGCCGAAACACGGCGCGCGGATGCGGCTCGAAGGTCAGCACCGCCACCTTGCGGCCGCCGAGCGCGCGGCCGCGCGCCAGCGCGACCTCGATGACGGCGCGGTGGCCGCGGTGCACCCCTTCGAAATTGCCGATCGCGACCACGGCGCCGTTGAGCGCCGTATCGCCCGTCGCGTGCGCGAGATCGGCGCGAACGACGGTGAAGGACGGCCGTGCCGGCGATCGATCAGTCATGGTGTTCGGAACTTGGCGCTCGGGGCTCGGAAGACGTGGGGGCTCGGGTGAAGCGCCACGGTGGTACCGGGGCGCGTGGCGCGGCCGACCGTGCCGTCGCGTCTCGGGACAAGTCAAGCGCGCCGCGCCGCGCGCGCGGGCTGTCGGGCAGCGGCCGCGGCGTCATGGAAAACGATCGGAACGATCCGCAATGGTTAACAAACCGCAAAAGACGCAAGGCGGTGGCGCGCCGCTGCGGCGGATTCCTGCATTCCGGCACGCGGGCGAATTGCCGTGGGGCCGTCCGGCTTTAACCGGATGTTCAAGTGCGGTTGCTACCGTCACCATGAGATTGGGCGAGCTTTTGGGGGCGCTCGGGCGTAGGGACCTGTCCCAAACGCAACGGCCGAATACAACAGAGTGCGCCGCCGCTCGGTCGGGTGTGGCGTTAACGGAGCTGGGACTATGGCAGTCGATCGTTCGATGCCGATTTTGGTGGTGGACGACTACAACACCATGATCCGCATCATTCGAAATCTGCTCAAGCAGATCGGGTTTTCCGATATCGATGATGCGGCGGACGGCTCGGCCGCGCTCGCCCGTATGCGCGAGAAGAAATACGGCCTCGTCATCTCGGACTGGAACATGGAGCCGATGACGGGTTACGAGCTGCTCAAGGAAGTGCGCGCCGACCCCGGCCTGTCGAAGACCCCGTTCATCATGGTCACCGCCGAGTCCAAGACCGAGAACGTGATCGCGGCCAAGAAGGCGGGCGTCAACAACTACATCGTCAAGCCATTCAACGCGCAGACGCTCCAGAGCAAGATCGAGGCGGTATTCCCGGATTGATCGCGGGGCGCGGTTGGTTTTCGTGATGGCCGGGCCTGTCCCGGCCATGCGCTTTTTGTGGCACCACTTGTAGCCGGCATGGAGCCCAGCGGAATGCGGGAACCGTCCCGGATTGCGCTTCGCTCCATCCGGGCTACGACGCTCCGCCTCGCTATCACCACACCAGACGGCGCATCACCGCCTTGGGAAATGCCTTCGCGCCGGCGAAGATCTTTTCCAACAGCGCGGCGTCGGGGTTTTCCCGCCCGCCCAGCTCCTCGGCGTGAATGCCGGCGGTGACGAACACGCAATCGATGCCAAAACCGTGCGCGCCGGCGAGATCGGTGCGCACCGAATCGCCGATCGCGAGCACGCGGGCGAGCGGCGGTGCGCGGCCGCGCAGGGCCGCCGCCTTGGCGAGCGCGGTGTCGTAGATCGGCCGGTGCGGCTTGCCGGCGTAGAGCACCCGGCCGCCGAGCGACGCGTAGAGGTCGGCGATCGC
>Ga0335081_10007771_pt1 | contig 17160 bp, 16 predicted proteins | sample Lox_Sample_35_FD_206713 | JGI IMG/M metagenome (GOLD analysis project Ga0335081, IMG submission 206713) | Soil microbial communities from Loxahatchee National Wildlife Refuge, Florida, United States - Lox_Sample_3.5 | ecosystem: Environmental > Terrestrial > Soil > Wetlands | place: USA... | reverse complement strand
AGATACCACGACACGTTGGGAGAGGGAGAAACGCCGCCACCCGACGACTCTGGAGAACACTGAACTTTCAAAACCGCGAAGCAGGTCGAGGAGGACCTATGAAGGCCGTCCGTTTGCATAAGTTCCACGCCCAGCCGGTGATCGACGACGTGCCCGACCCGAAGATCAGCGGGCCGCTCGACGTCATCGTGAAGATCGGCGGTGCCGGCGTCTGCCGGACCGACCTGCATATCATCGAGGGACAGTGGGACGCCGCCATGGGCACCCCGCTGCCCTACATTCTCGGCCACGAGAACGCGGGCTGGGTGCACGAGGTCGGCTCGGCGGTCACCAACGTGGCCGTCGGCGACACGGTCATCCTGCACCCCACGCCGACCTGCGGCCTGTGCCACGCCTGCCGGGCCGGGGACGACATGCACTGCGAGAACAGTGAGTTCCCCGGCCTGTCCAGGGACGGCGGCATGGCCGAGTACATGCGGACCTCGGCGCGGGCGTGCATCAAGCTCAACCCGGAGACCCGGCCGCAAGACGTGGCCGCGCTGGCCGACGCGGGCATCACCGCCTACCACGCGGTGCGCAAGGCCATCCCGCTGCTCTACCCCGGCACGACCTGCGTGGTGATCGGCGCGGGCGGCCTCGGCCACATCGGCATCCAGTGCCTGTCCGAGCTCACCGGCACCAGGATCATCGTGGTCGACGCCAACCCCGACGCGCTCAAGCTGGCCGAGAAGCTCGGCGCGCAGCACACCGTGGTGGCCGACGGCACGCAGCGGGCGGCGGTGGCGGACCTGACCGGCGGCCAGGGCGCCCACGTGGTGCTGGACTTCGTGGCTGAGCAGGGCGCCGAGGCCGACGCGTTCGCGATGACCCGCCGGGCCGGGTCGTACTTCGTCATCGGGTACGGCGGGACCGTGGAGATCCCGACCCTGGACATCATCTCCACCGAGCGCAACATCATCGGCAACATCGTCGGCACCTACAACGACCTGGCCGAGCTGATGGCGCTTGCGCAGGCGGGCAAGGTCACGCTGCACACCAAGGCCTATCCGCTCGACGCCGCGCCCGACGCGTTCGCCGACCTCGACGCCGGCCGGGTACGCGGCCGCGCCATCCTCGTCCCTTAGGAGTCATTCAATGGCCAAGGAACTGCGCTTCGGCGCTGAAGCTCGCGGCCTGCTGCTGGCTGGCGTGGACCAGCTGGCCGAGGCCGTCAAGTCGACTCTCGGCCCCAAGGGGCGCAACGTCATCCTGGAGAAGATCACCGGGTCGCCCGTGGTCACCAACGACGGCGTGACGATCGCGCGGGAAATCCACCTCAAGGACCAGTTCGAGAACATGGGCGCTCAGCTGGTCAAGGAAGCCGCGATCAAGACCAACGACATCGTCGGCGACGGCACCACCACCGCCACGGTGATCGCCCAGGCCATCGTCAGGGAGGGGATGGAGTCCATCGGCAAGGGCGGCAACCCGGTGCTGGTCAAGCGGGGCATCGACCTGGCCGTCGGCCACCTGGTCGAGTACCTGCGCGGGGTGGCCCACCCGGTGAAGACCGAGGAGGACTACGCCCGGGTCGCCGCGATCTCCGCCAACGACGACGACGCGGTGGGCGCCGTGATCGCCAAGGCCCTGTTCACCGTGGGCGACGGCGGCATCGTCACCGTGGAGGAGAAGGCGACGCCGGGGATGACGGTCGACTTCGTCGAGGGCTTCCAGTTCGACAACGGCTACCTGTCGCCGTACATGGTGACCAACCCGGCCGCCCTCGAGGCGATCGTCGACGACCCCTACATCCTGCTGTGCAGCGAGAAGATCACCAAGGTGCAGGAGCTGATGCCGATCCTCGACAAGATCATGCGGGCGCCCCGCCCGCTGATCCTGATCGCGGAGAACGTCGAGGGCACCGCGCTCAGCTTCCTCGTGCACAACCACGTGAACGGGATCTTCCAGTGCGTCGCGGTGCGGGCGCCCGGGTTCGGCGACCGCAGGCTGCGCAAGCTGGAGGACATCGCCACGCTGACCGGCGGCGACGTGTACAGCAAGCACTCCGGCTTCACCCTGGAGACGATGACGGCCAACCAGCTCGGCAGGGCCGCCCAGGTGCGGGTCAACGCCGACAGCACCACGATCATCGACGGCGCCGGCGAGGCGGACGCGATCGAGTTCCGGCTCAACCAGATGCGGGCCGAGCTGGAGCGGGCCACCTTCGGCATCGACGAGGACGTGCTGAACGAGCGGATCGGGGCGCTGTCCGGCAAGGTAGCCGTGATCCGGGTGGGCGCCGCGACGAACGCCGAGCTCAAGGAGCTGCAGCACCGGGTCGAGGACGCGCTGTCCGCCACCCGCGCCGCGATGGCCGAGGGCATCGTGGCCGGCGGCGGGGCCGCGCTGCTGCACTCCGAGGGCGTGCTGGACGGCCTCGACGTCACCGGTGACTACGCCACCGGCGTGGACATCGTCCGGCGGGCGCTGGGTGAGCCGGCCTACTTCATCGCGGCCAACGCCGGGTACCAGGCGGCGGACGTCGTCGCCCAGACCCGGACGATGGGGCCGGACGAGGGGTTCGACGCCCTGGCGGGCCGGCACGGCAACATGATCGAGATGGGCATCATCGACCCGCTGCGGGTGGTCCGCTCGGCGCTGCAGAACGGCGCGTCAGTGGCCGGCCTGCTGCTCACCACCAACACCCTGGTCGCCGAGGAGCAGACGCCGTGGGGCGGCAGCGCGGCGCTGATGACCGAGTACGGGTCGCTGGACGAGGGCCTGCACCAGCCGTCCCCCGACTCCAGCACCCCGCAGTCGCTCGGCCTCGGCCCGTCGGTCGGCTGACGGGCCGGCTGATCGGAGTTGGCTGAGCCCTTGGCTGGGACGATCCCGCTCGACCGCCAGGTGACGCTGGGCGAGGACGCCCTGCCGGGCGAGGCCCGCATCATCCACGCGGCCGAGCGGGCGCTGACCGGCGAACGGCGCGGGGTCCGGGCGGTGCTGCCGTTCCTGGGCCCCGCGTTCATCGCCGCGGTGGCGTACGTCGACCCGGGCAACTTCGCCACCAACATGGCGGGCGGCTCGAAGTTCGGCTACACGCTGCTGTGGGTGGTGCTGGCGGCCAACCTGATGGCCATGCTCATCCAGTCGCTGAGCGCCAAGCTGGGCATCGCCACCGGCCGCAGCCTGCCCGAGGTCTGCCGCGACCGGCTCCCGTTCCGCGCCGTGGTGCTGCTGTGGCTGCAGGCCGAGGCGGTCGCGATGGCGACCGACCTGGCCGAGTTCGTCGGCGCGGCCCTCGGCCTGCACATGGTCTTCGGGCTGTCCATGTGGGTCTGCGGGCTGCTCACCGGCGTGGCCGCGTTCACCATCCTCGGCCTGCAGGTCTGGGGGTTCCGCCGCCTGGAGGCGGCGATCACCGGCTTCGTGGCGGTGATCGTGTTCGCGTTCGTCCTCAACCTGCTCAGAAGCCACCCGTCGACGGCCGGCGTGGTGCACGGCATGTTCGTCCCGCAGTTCGCCGGCAGCGAGTCGGTCCTGCTCGCGGTCTCGATCATCGGCGCCACCGTGATGCCGCACGTGATCTACCTGCACTCCTCGCTGACCCAGAAGCGGATCGTCGGCGCCAACCCGGTGGCCAAGCGCAAGATCTTCCGGTACGAGATCATCGATATCTCGATTGCGATGGGGCTGGCCGGGATCATCAACCTGGCCATGCTGGCCACCGCGGCGGCGGTGTTCCACTCCCGCGGTCTTTTCGGCGTGGGCGACGACCTTCAGCAGGTCTTCGCCGGCCTGAACCAGTACCTGGGCGGGCACAGCGGGCTGGTGTTCGGGATCGCCCTGCTCGCGTCCGGGATCGCCTCCTCCTGCGTCGGCACCATGTCCGGCCAGGTGGTCATGCAGGGCTTCCTGCACCGGCAGATCCCGGTCTTCGCCCGCCGCGCCATCACCATGATCCCGGCGCTGATCGTGATCGGCGTCGGCTTCGACCCGTCCAGGGCCCTGGTCCTGAGCCAGGTGTTCCTGTCCTTCGGCATCCCGTTCGCGCTGGTCCCGCTGCTGGTCTTCACCAGCAGCCGCAGGCTCATGGGGGACCTGGTGAACCGGCGGCTGGTGGTGGCGGCCGCGGCGGTGGTCACGGCCCTGATCATCGGGCTGAACATATACCTGCTGGCTTCGGCGTGAACCAGGCCCGTTCGGGATAATCTGCTGACATGAGTCCGGTCTCCCGCGGGTTCCACCGCAAACGCGAGGCGGCCCCGGCCGACCGGGTCCCGCCCGGGCAGTATGTCACCCGCGACTTCCCGGTCCTGTCGGCCGGGCCGACGCCGCACACGCCGCTGGCTCGCTGGTCGTTCTCCATCACCGGCGGGCGCGAGCCGAAGAGCTGGACGTGGGACGAGTTCCGCGCCCTGCCCACCGAGACCCTGACCAGGGACATCCACTGCGTGACCCGCTGGTCCAAGCTGGACACCACCTGGCAGGGCGTGTCGCTCGACGTGCTGCTGGCCGAGGTGGAGTACGAGAGCCGCTACGCGCTGGCCTTCAGCGACGGCGGCTACACCACGAACATGCCGGTGGCCGACCTGCTCGGCGGGAAGGCCTGGGTGGCATTCAACTACGGGGGTGCTCCGCTCGGGGCCGAGCACGGCGGCCCGGCCCGGCTGCTGGTCCCGCACCTGTACTTCTGGAAGAGCGCCAAGTGGGTGCGCGGGCTGCGGCTCCGCGACACCGACGAGCCCGGCTTCTGGGAGAACTACGGCTACCACATATACGGAGACCCATGGCGGGAACAGCGGTACGCGGGCGACTGACCTGGCAGACCGCCACGGTTAGCCGGATCACCCGGGAGACGGCTTCGGCGGTCACGCTGCGGCTGGAGGTGCCGGACTGGCCGGGCCACCGCGCGGGGCAGCACGTGGATATCCGGCTGACCGCCGACGACGGTTACCAGGCCGAACGGGCCTACTCCATCGCCTCGGCGCCGGGCGAGCCGCTCACGATCACGGTCGAGCGGCTGGACGACGGGGAGGTCTCCCCTTACCTGACCGAGGAGGCGCAGCCCGGAGACCAGCTCGAGGTGCGCGGGCCGATCGGCGGCTACTTCGTCTGGGAAGCGGAAACCGGCGGGCCGTTGCTGCTGGCGGCCGGCGGTTCGGGCGTCGTGCCGCTGCGGGCCATCCTGCGGGAGCGCTCCCGGGCTGGCAGCTCCGTGCCGGTCCGCCTGCTGTACTCCTCGCGCAGCTGGGACGACGTGATCTACTCCAGCGAGCTCGGCTTCCCGGCGGAGGGCGTTGAGGTGATCCACACGCTGACCAGGTCCCAGCCGCCGGTGTGGCACGGCTACGCCCGGCGGGTGGACCGGCAGATGCTGGCCGAGGTGGCCTGGCCGGCCGCGGACCGGCCGCTGGCCTACGTCTGCGGGCCGACGAACTTCGTCGAGTCGGTCGCGGCCGGCCTGGTCGGGCTGAGCTATCCGGCGGAGCGGGTCAAGACCGAACGGTTCGGCGCGACGGGACAGTGACGGGAGGCTGATCGTGAACGACGCTGGTGGCGGTGACGCTGGTCTGGATGACGCTGTTATCGGTGACGCTGGTAGCGGTGATGCTGATATGGATGACGCGACTCTGGACGGCAACGCGATCGGCGGGCTGCTGGCCTCCGTGTTCGGCACCGATATGACCATGGCGGTTAGTACCTGCGGGAGCTGCGGCGCGGTCAGCGTGGTGGCCGAGCTCGCGGTGTACCGGCCCGGGCTCGGCACCGTGGTCCGCTGCCGCTCGTGCGAGAGCGTGCTGATGGTGTTCGTCGCACTGCACGGGACCACCTGCACGGACCTGATGGGCATGGCCAGCCTGAGCTGATGCGGGACCGATGACGGGCGAGGAATGTGATAACAAGGCGTCCTGTGAGGTATGAAGATCGGGGTGAATTGGGGTTCCGGGGAGACTTTGGTGCACTATAGACCCCCAAATACTCCCCAGAGCCGAAATCCTCCACGTTGATTTCAGCCGATCGAATAAGTATGCAGGTTTTGTGGAGGGTGTGGCTCAAGTTCGTAGAGGTGCGTAGCTATCGTGGACGAAAGAGGGGGAAGCCTATATGCAGCACGTTTTCATCTCCTATAAGAACGAGGATCTCGACTTCGCTGAAAACGTGATCAGTAGACTGGAGAAAGAAGGTTTCTCCACCTGGACGGACCTGAAGATTGGCGCAGGAGAAGAATGGCGAAATGCAATCGATCTTGCCATCAAGAACGCGCTTGCACTAATTGTCATCATGACGCCAGAGGCGAAAGCCTCAGAATACGTCACATACGAATGGGCGTTTGCATGGGGTGTTGGCATTAGAGTAATCCCGATTATGCTTAGGGTGACGGAGCTACATCCACGTCTCGAAGCGTTGCAGTACCTCGATTTCACTAACGTGAAATCTCGCCCTTGGGATAAGCTTATCGAAGAGGTGAAGGCAGCAGCTAGCGCTCCGCTCACTTACTCAATAAGCATTCCTCTAAACTCGCCTCCTTTTATTCGGCAAGCGGTCGCATCGCTTGACAGTGCTGTATTTGGCAATAGAAAAAATGCAGTCAGGACCCTTGAGTTGGCCGAGATGCCTGCCGCTCGAACTGTCTTGAAAGAAGCCTTGAAACATCCTCTTCCAGATGTTCGTTCGGCAAGTGCCGAAGCTCTCGGTGAAATAAGAGATCCTGCAGCCGTCCCACCTCTAATCGAAACACTAGAAGATCCTAGTGACGACGCGCGACGGGCAGCCGCTAAGGCACTGGGAGAAATCAAAGACCCAGCCGCCATACCACCTCTAATCAAAGCGCTAGAGGACCCGTCTTTTTTGGTGCGATCCGGAGCCGCTAAGGCGCTGGGAGAAATCAAAGACCCAGCCGCCATACCACCCCTGATCGAAGCGCTAGACGACGATACCGTTAATGTGTGTTCGGCAGCCGCTCAGTCGCTTGCAAAAATCGGTCATCTAGCCGCCATTCCGCCTTTGGTAGAGACGCTAGCAGATCCCAGTGACGGCGTGCGGTCCGCAGTCGCTAAAGCCCTGGGAGAAATCAAAGACCCAACTGCCATACCACCCCTTACTGAAACACTAAAAGATCCTTATGATGAGGTGCGATCTGCAGGCGCTAAGGCTCTGGGAAAAATCAGAGATCCGTCCGCAGTGACAGCCCTGATCGGCGCGCTAGAAGATCCTTCTGGAAAAGTGCGCTCAGAAATTGTTCGAGCACTGGGAAAGATTAATGATCCCGCCGCCGTGCCGCCCCTAATCAAAATACTGGAAGATCACCCATGGGAGTTCGAAAGTGCAACGGTCGCTAAGGTGCTAGGAGAGTTTAAGGATTCAAGATCGGTGTCAGCTCTAACAAAAGCACTGCAATCTATCAATTCAGACGTACGCTCCGCGGCAGCACGAGCACTGGACGAAATAAAATGGCAAATGTATGAGGAAAGCGATGCTCAGCCTCGACCAGATTTGCTTGGGTAGAGCCATTCTACTAAACCCCGGTCGGCAAGATAGTGACGACACATCACAACAACGGATTTACAGTATCGCAGCACGGTGCTCGCAGGTCAATGTAAGGCATGCTGCTCCGCTGGGTGCGATAGCCCCGGCGACGAGTAGACGTTCTATAGTTGCATCATCAAAAACGTAGTTCTCAAGGGTCTTGCCGTCTCTTGCAACAGTGCCTTCCTCGTTCACTTCTGACCGCCCCCCGGACCCTCGCTGACCGGCCCCGGACCTCGCCGAACGTACTGGAACCGGGATTCCACTGCGTCAGAACGCACTGGATCCGGTGGGGGTTTCATGGCGTTCCGGCTGGCCCGGTGCGGGCGGTGCTGATGGGGGTTAGCCCCAAGGCCGCGTAGGTAACGTCCAGGTTTGTCGCGTCAAGGGCGTGTCGGTCCCGGATACGGCAACGGGACTCCTCGATGATCCGGTTCGACCAAGAGCCGATCATGAGGAGTCCCGTCAGTGGACCAGTGTGTCATTACCAGGGAGGTTACGGTGGCGGCAGGGGTATTCGCCCCTGGCCACATGGGTGAGCTGACCCAGATCGTGCCGTTCGAGATGGTGGATCAGGCGCGAGAGGCCACCGGCACTACCCGGGCCCGTCTTCGCGTGCTGCCGTCGCGGGTGGTGGTCTACCTGCTGCTGGCCGGGTGCTTGTTCGAGGGGCTGGGGTACCGGCAGGTGTGGCACAAGCTGACCGCTGGCCTGGGTGAGCTGCTGACGGCCCAGCCGAGTGATAATGCGCTGTGGCAGGCTCGCGCGCGGCTGGGCGCGGCGGAGGAGGCGCCGCTGCGGTGGCTGTTCGATCTGCTGCGCGGCCCGGCCACGGCGATCACGGGGGGAGCGGTCCGCTGGCGCGGGCTGCCGGTGTGCGCTGTTGACGGCACCATCATGAGCGTTCCCGATAGTGCCAGGAACCTGGCTGTTTACAGTAAGCAGGCCGGCAGTCACGGCGGTTCGGGTTATCCGCTGCTGCGGCTGGCGGCCCTGGTCACCTGCGGTACCCGCACGATCATCGACGCGGTCTTCAGCCCGGTCAGCTGCGGTGAGCAGGACTGCACCCGGCGGCTGGCGCGCAGCCTGCACGCCGGGATGATCGTGCTGCTGGACCGCAACTTCGATGTCGCCGCGCTGATCGGCGAGCTCGCCGCCACGGAGGCGGACCTGCTGGTCCGCGTCAAGAGCAGCCGCAAGCCGCCGGTGCTGCGCCGCTACCGGGACGGGTCGTTCCTGTCGCAGATCGGCACCGTGCAGGTCCGGATGATCGAATGCGAGATCACCATCGCCACCAGCGCCGGGCGGCACACCGGTGGTTACCGCCTGGCCACCACCCTGCTCGACTGGCGCCGCTACCCCGCATCTGAGCTGGTCATCTTGTATCACCGGCGCTGGGAGATCGAGACCGCGTTCCTGGAGCTGAAGTCCAGCATCCTCGGCGGCCGGGTACTGCGGGCCCGCACCCCGGCCGGGATCGCCCAGGAGGTCTACGCCCTGCTGACCTGCTACCAGATCCTGCGCATCGCCATCACCGACGCGATCGAGGCCGCCGGCCGCTGCGACCCCGACCGCGGCAGCTTCACCATCGCCCTGAACGCCGCACGCGACCTGCTCACCCAGGCCGCCAATATCATCGCCGGCACCATCATCGACCTGACCGGCGGCATCGGCCGGCGCGTCCTGGGCAACCTGCTCCCCGACCGGCGGCTGCGCATCAGCCCGCGCATCGTCAAGCGCGCGCTCTCCCGGTACCCGGCCAAAGCACCGAATATCACCAGGCGCAGCTACAAAGCCACCCTCAGCATCAGCATCCTCACCGCACCAGACCCTTGACAGGCCAGGCCCCGCCCTTAACTACATGGCCTTGGGGTTAGCCCTGGCCGGTGCGGACGGCTTGCTCTACGCGGTCGCCGAGGGTCTTGTCCACGTTGCGCCAGTACTGGAAGGCGCGCTGCAGGACGGGCTCGGTTACGCCCTCGAGCAGGTGGCCGGCGATGTTGCTGACCAGGCGCTCACGGGCCGCGTCGTCGAGGACCTCGCGGACCATGGTGCCGGGCTGGCTCCAGTCGTCGTCATCCGCGCGCAGGGTGTAGGCCGAACGCACCAGGTCGCCATCGGCGTGCCAGTAGTCCGGCCGGTAGTGCTCGCTGTCGGCCCTCGGGCCGCCCTTGGAGTTCGGCGCGTACACCGGGTCGGACGCGTTGACGATCCGCATCGCCCCGTCCTTGCTGTAGCTGTGCACGGGGACCTTCGGCGTGTTCACCGGGATCTGCTTGTAGTTGACGCCCATCCGGGCGCGGTGCGCGTCGGCGTAGGAGAACCCGCGGGCCAGCAGCATCTTGTCCGGGCTGAGCGCGATGCCGGGGACCAGGTTGTTCGGCTCGAAGGCGGCCTGCTCCATCTCGGTGTGGTAGTCGCTCACGTTGCGGTCCAGGGTGAGCCGGCCGACCTCGACCAGCGGATAGTCGCCGTGCGGCCACACCTTGGTGAGGTCGAACGGGTTGAACCGGTAGGTCTTGGCGTCGTCGAACGGCATGATCTGCATCTTCAGCGTCCAGCTCGGGAAGGCGCCGCGCTTGATCGAGTCGAACAGGTCGCGCTGGTGGTAGTCGCCGTCCGACGCCGCCATCGCGTCGCCCGCGTCCTGCGTCATGAACTCGATGCCCTGGTCGGTCTTGAAGTGGTACTTCACCCAGAACTTCCGGCCGGCCGCGTTGATCCACAGGTAGGTGTGCGAGCTGTAGCCGTTCATGTGGCGCCAGGTCCGCGGGATGCCGCGGTCACCCATCAGCCAGGTCACCTGGTGCGCCGACTCCGGAGACAGGGTCCAGAAGTCCCATTGCATGTCGTGGTCGCGCAGGTTGTTGTCGGCTCGCCGCTTCTGCGAGCGGATGAAATGCTGGAACTTCATCGGGTCGCGGACGAAGAAGACCGGGGTGTTGTTCCCGACCATGTCGTAGTTGCCCTCGGACGTGTAGAACTTCAGGGCGAAGCCGCGCGGGTCCCGCCAGGTGTCCGGGCTGCCCCGCTCCCCCGCCACGGTGGAGAACCTGATCAGCGTGCCGGTCCGGATGCCGGGCTGGAACACCGCCGCCTTGGTGTAGGCGCTGACGTCGTTCGTCACCACGAAGTGCCCGAACGCGCCGCCGCCCTTGGCGTGCGGTTGCCGCTCCGGGATGCGCTCACGGTTGAAGTTGGCCATCTGCTCGATCAGGTAGTGGTCCTGGAGCAGAACCGGGCCGTCGGGGCCTACGGTCAGCGAGTGCTCGTCGCTCTCGACCAGCGCGCCGGCGTCGGTCGTGGTCGGCTTGACGTCTGTCACCGTCACTCCTCCTCGTCGTACGTCCCCGGGGTGGTAAGCAGGTCGCGTGCCCGCCCAAGGTGCCGGTAAACATCGGCGGCTGGCACGATGGGCGGCATGGAACACACCAAGCTGTCCCGGGCCGACGCCTCGGCCGCCGTCACGGGGCTGGGCTGGCGGTACGTCCTGGGTGAGTTCAGGACCGAGGTGCTCACCGGGTCGCTGCCGCTGGCGGCCGACGTGGCCGGCCGGGCGGCGGCGGTGCCCGGCGTCGAGGGCCACCTGCGGATGGACATTCGTGCCGACCGGCTGCTCCTGTCGCTGCAGACCGCCGGGCACGCCTGGGTGACGACGCGCGACGCGGAACTGGCCCGCCAGCTCTCGGCCCTGGCGCAGGAGTTCCGGCTGACCACGCAGCCAGGGGCGGAAAGGGGCCGGACGGTCCAGGCGCTCGAGCTCGGCATCGACGCGCTGGACATCGGCAAGATCCGCCCGTTCTGGAAGGCGGTGCTCGGCTACGCCGACGAGGCTGAGGGCGGTAATGGCCTGGTTGACCCGCTCGGCCAGGGGCCGGCCGTCTGGTTCCAGCAGATGGACGCGCCCCGGTCCCAGCGCAACCGGATCCACTTCGACGTCTCGGTGCCGCACGACGAGGCGCCCCGGCGCATCGAGGCCACGCTGGCGGCCGGCGGCACCGTCCTGTCCGACGCGGAGGCGCCCGCGTTCTGGGTACTGGCCGACCCCGAAGGCAACGAGGCCTGCATCACCACCTGGCAGGGCCGCGACTAGCGCTTCGGGGGCTTCGGGTCCTGCTGGACTTCGGCCCAGAGCGCGCGGTAGGCGCGGGCGGCGACGCTGCGGGGGGCGAACGCGGTGACCGGGGCCCGCTCCACGGACATGCGCTCGATCATGGACAGCGCGGGGATCGGGGTGGCCGCCACCCCGGCCCGTTCGGTAGTCAGGTCCTTCGTGATCTGGAGGTGCAGCTTCTTACGGCGGTCGACCATCGAGAAGAACGCCCGCACCTGCGGGCGGCGACCGTCGAAGCCGGCCACGAACTCGGTGAGCTGGTCCAGCGTGCGCACCGACAACGTGGTGGGAATCAGCGGCACCAGCAGCACGTCCGCGGCGTGCATGACGTTCTCCGAGACCAGCGAGATGCTCGGCGGGCAGTCCAGGAACACGTGGTCGTAATCGGCGGCCAGCGGCTTGAGCAGCTGGCCGAGCTTGCGCGTGGGCTTTCTGTCGGCGTCCCCGAGAAGCAGGTCCATGTTGCGGTAGGTGAAGTCGGCGGGGAGCAGGTCCAGGTGGTCGAAGTCGGTGCCCTTGATCGCGTCGTCGAGGGCCTTGGTGCCGCGGATGAGCGCCTTGCCGCCGCCCTTGACCCGCGGCTTGATCCGGAACAGGAAGCTGGCCGCGCCCTGCGGGTCCAGGTCCCAGAGCAGGGTCCGGCAGCCGTCGGCGGCGGACAGGTAGGCCAGGTTGACGGCCGCGGTCGTCTTGCCGACGCCACCCTTGATGTTGTACGTGGCGAAGATCTTCACCGGCGGCCCTGCATCTCACCGGCGAGCAGGACACGGACGCGCTCCCGGCCCGCCGGGCCGGCGAACCTGGCGAACCTGGCGGAGAACTCCGTGCGCGCCTCGGCCTGGCTGAGCGCGAGTTTTGCGGCGATTTCACCCATGGCCAGCAGCGTAGCGGCCGGAGCCGCGCGCTCGGCTAGCATCGCGTCGGCCAGGGCACCGATCTCGGCGCGCTGCACCTCGCTGTCCTGGAACTCGCCGAGGCAGTCCTGGAGCTGCTTCAGGTCGGAGAGGACCTTCCGGTACGCCACCTGGTCGTGCAACGGCGCGAAGAACTCCAGCAAGTAGCGCAGCTCCTTGGTCCGCTTGCGCAGGTCATGCAGGGATTCCGGCGGCGAATCCGAGGTGATCGCGGCACCGTGCGCGGCGATCCGCCGGAACGAGCGGCCGGTCGCGGACAGCGCCAGCGCGGCCGCGGTGAGACGCCGCCGCCGGGGGCCGTCCACGTCGCGGACCTCGAGCAGGGCCTTGCGCCAGTCGTCGGTGATGGCGCGGAACCGCGGCCCGCGCAGCGCCGCGGCCAGCCGCCGGAACTCGCGGGTCCGCCGCCTGGCCAGGAAGGCGCGCAGCGGCTCCAGGTCGTCCGGGGACGCGGCGACCAGCTGCCCGGTCAGCGCGTCGAAGCCGAGCAGGTGGACGTCCAGGTCCCGGACCGGCGTGGTCACGTCGCCGAGCCACTTGAACTCGGCCTTGAAGTGCTCGACCAGGTCGGCGGGCAGAACCCCGCCGAGGAGCTTGATCGCCGACCGGGTACGCCGGACCGCGACCCGCAGGTCGTGCAGGAACTCGGTGTCGATGTCGCGGAGCACCCCGTCGACGTTCAGCTCCACCGTGTCGAGCAGCCGCAGCAGCAGCCGGGCCACGGCGACCGGTGCGGGCATGCTCGCGGTGATCTCCGCGTCCACCCCGCTGGTGTAGTCGGCCGGATGGCGGCCGAGCACGGTCAGCGCCGCGATGAACACGCTCTGGCTGGCATGCGAGACGCCGGGCATGCTGGCTAGCAGGCCCGCCGCCTTGCGCGCCTGACCGGGGTAGCCGCGGACCTCGGCCACGGCCAGCCGCGGCGGGAGCTCGGCGGTGGTGCCGCCCGCGGTATTTCCGTTAGGCGCGGTGACCGTGACGCGGTCCTCGACCAGCCGGGCCACGGTCTTGCCGTCGGCGTTGAGCAGCCGGTTTACGCTGACCGTGCTGGTCGCCTTGACGATGGGCAACAGCGCGCGCGGGCTGGTCAGGACCAGGATCCGGTCCCGGACCGGGCCGGGGGGCAGGTCCTCGGCCAGGCCGGGGCGCCTTGGCCAGCGGGTCACCGGCTGTTCGGCCTGCGGGGTTCCGTCGGCCCTGCTCAACACGAGCCGGCCGCCCCTCCTGGCCTGCTCGAACTGGAGCGTCAGGCCGGCCTTGTACAGCCGCCAGTCGAAGGTGTCCAGCCAGGTCCGGCGGTGCATGCCGCTGCCGGCCGCGCCAGGTTCCTGCCGCACCGTGAACGCCGCGGACAGCTCGCTGCGCACCGCAACGAGGGAGGAGTCCTCTCCCTCGGCTGTGTCGGCGACGAATTCGCGCAGGCCACCCGTTGTCACGTGGCGCCCTCCTTCAGGCAATGCTACCGCCCGCCCCCTGAAACCTTTGTATACCTGGCCTTTCGACTTTGTAGCGAATCGCTATCCGGCGGGCCAGCTCAGTCCGGTGGCGGCGGCGATGTCCGCCGGGCGCGGCATGCCGGCCTGGGCGCCGGGCCTGGTGGCGGCGGTGGCGCCCGCGGCCGCGGCCGCGCGGACGGCTTCGGCCGCCGGGACGCCCGCGGCCAGGGCGACGGCGAGCGCGCCGACGAAGGTGTCCCCCGCCCCGACGGTGTCCACCGCGTCGACCCGGAAGGCACCGATGGCGCCGGCTCCGTCGGGCCCCGCGAGGGCGGCGCCGTGCGCACCCGCGGTGACCACGGCATGCCGGGCGCCCGTGGTGAGGAGGGCGGCGGCGGCCTCGCCCGCTTCGGCCAGGCCGTGCACCGGCCGGCCGAGCACGGCACCTGCCTCGATCTCGTTCACCACCAGCCAGTCGGGCCGGGCGCCGGCCACGATCGCGGCCGCGTCAGCCGTGGGCTCCGGTACCGGCGCCAGGTTGAGGATGCTCGCGTGGTGACGGGCCAGGGCCGCGACGATCACCTCGACCGGGATCTCGGCGCAGACGACCAGCACGTTCTGTGGCTCGGCCAGGGCCGCGCGGACCTCGGCCGGGCCGGCCTCATGGTTGGCGCCCGGGGCGACCGTGATGATGTTCTCGCCCGCGTGGTCGACCGAGATCATGGCCAGCCCGGTCGGGGCGTCCGCCGTGACGCGGACGCCGTCGTGGCCGACTCCCTCCTCCCGCAGCGCGGCCAGCAGGCGGCGGCCGAAGTCGTCGTCGCCGACGCAGCCCGCCATGCGCACGCTGGCACCGAGCCTGGCCGCCGCCACCGCCTGGTTGGCGCCCTTCCCGCCGGGCGTGAACCGGGCCGCCGAGCCGAGCACGGTCGCGCCGGGTTCGGGCAGCCGGGGCACGGTGACGGAGATATCCATGTTCAGGCTGCCCAGCACGGTGACCCGCGGTCGGTTTCCCATGCCCGCACGTTAGCGTGCCCGCGGCCGGCGCCGTCCGCCGGATTGGGCCCGGGAATTGGCCCTGCCGCCGGGCCGCGCGGCCTTCTACGCTGGGCGTGTGCCTCGTCAATTCCGTCAGGTGGACGTCTTCACCGAAATCCCGTATCTCGGCAACCCGCTCGCCGTCGTGCTCGGCGCGGACGGGCTCTCCGCCGAGCAGATGCAGCTGGTCGCCCGCTGGACGAACCTGTCGGAGACCGCGTTCGTGCTGGCGCCGCGGGCCAGCGGGGCCGATTACCAGGTCCGGATCTTCACGCCCGCGCGGGAACTGCCGTTCGCGGGACATCCCACCCTGGGCACCTGCCACGCCTGGCTGGAGGCCGGCGGCCGGCCCGCCGACCCAGGCTCGATCGTGCAGGAATGCGAGGCCGGCCTGATCACGGTGCGGCGCACCGGCGCGGGGCTGGCGTTCGCGGCGCCGCCGCTGGTGCGCAGCGGGCCGGTGGAGGAGGCGGTGGCCGAGCGGGTGGCGCGGACGCTGAACATCGCCCGGTCCGACATCGCCGACATCGCCTGGGCCGACAACGGCCCGGGCTGGGTGGCCGTCCTGCTGGCCAGCGCCGAGGCAGTGCTCGCGGTCCAGCGCCCGGTCACCGTGGACCTGGACATCGGCGTGACCGGCCCCTACCCGGCCGGTTCCCCCGAGGCGATCGAGGTGCGCGCGTTCACCCCGAAGATCACCTCGATCGAGGACCCGGTCACGGGCAGCCTGAACGCCTCGCTCGGGCAGTGGCTGCTGGGGTCGGGCCGGGTCACCGCGCCGTACGTGGCCAGCCAGGGTACCGCGCTGGGCCGCCGCGGCCGGGTGCAGGTCTCGCGCGACGCCGACGGCCAGGTGTGGGTGGGCGGCGGCGCGGTCACCTGCGTCAGCGGCACCGTGGAGCTCTAAGCCCGAAATGTATTTCCGGGCGGCGGCCTGGCTCTTATCTCTTGCGAGAGGGGGCTAGGGTGGCGCCGTTCAACTCGAGTCCGAGCCTGGTCGTGATATCCGGCACCGGCCTGGCGCGGCAGATAACTGTACCGTTCAAGGGCATCGTGCTCGGCCGGGATGACCGGCTCGGCCCGCCGTTCAGCATTGACGAGTACGTCTCCAGAAGCCATGTCTGGGTCCGGCGCCTCAGCGACGGCGTGGAGGTCACCGACCTAGGCTCGGCGAACGGCACCTACGTCAACGGCACGCGCGTGCGCGCGCCAACGCGGCTACGGGACAGCGATGTGGTTCGCATCGGCCGGATCCAGTTGAAGCTGGACGCGCCGGGAGACCTGGACCAGGCCGTGGCCACCCAGGAGAGGCAAGCGCCGCTACCGGGGCGCGGAACCCGGCCCGTTCGGTAATCAGCCTTCGACGATGCGGAGCGCGACCCTGCGGTTGCCGCCGTTCTGCCGGACCAGCGCGAACCACAGCGGGAGCAGGCCGTCGACGGTCGTGGTGGCGGTGGCGTCGCCGAGGAAGGCGGGTTCCAGGCCGACCGCCCTGATGAGCTCCTCGGCGGTGGCCCTGGCGTCCGGGTCCGCGGCGAAGAACATGTTGGTGCCCGGCATCGGGTCTGCGAAGTTCTCCCAGCCCAGCGAGTTGAACGCGCGGACGTAGCGGGCCTGCGGCGCGGCGTCCGCGATGATCGCCCGGCTGTCGAACTCGGGCGCGCCGATCCGGTTCACCGCGTCGATCACCGTCTTTCCTGCCAGCGCCGCGCCGTGCTCGGTCACCACGTCCGCGACGACCTGGCCCGGGACGGCCAGCACCACCACGTCGGCGTCCTTCAGCGCGTCGCCGATGCCGCGCACGGGCGCACCGCCCGGGCCTTCGCCGGACCCGTCCCTGGCCCCGTACACCACGTCATAGCCGGCCGCGCGCCACGTGCCGCCGAGCGAGCCGCCGATGTTGCCCTTGCCGATCACCGCTATCCTCATGCCGCCCTGAACCCGGGTGACGGCCGTCTCATTCCCGCTCCCCGGCGCGGCCGGATCGGCGGCGGCGGGCGGGGGCGCTGACCGGGGCCAGGGGCAGCCGGGACGGGGGCTTGATCTCGGCCAGCCGCAGGTAGGTGACCAGCCGCTGGCCGCCGCGGGTGGCCAGGGCGGCCAGCACGGTCTGCAGTTCGGCCACGTCCCTGGCGACGACGCTGAGGAA
>Ga0335081_10007770_pt1 | contig 17160 bp, 12 predicted proteins | sample Lox_Sample_35_FD_206713 | JGI IMG/M metagenome (GOLD analysis project Ga0335081, IMG submission 206713) | Soil microbial communities from Loxahatchee National Wildlife Refuge, Florida, United States - Lox_Sample_3.5 | ecosystem: Environmental > Terrestrial > Soil > Wetlands | place: USA... | reverse complement strand
GGTACTGCACGCACCTCTTAGGGTGGGTTGTACAGCCTGGGCCATAACTCGGCGGTAACGGTGTTACGCGGCTGTTATTGCTTATCGGGCACGCTGAGGAGCGCGAAGCCACGCCAGGTCGCAGGAAACCCGGGCAGGCGCGGGGGCGAGGCAGGGACATGCGATGAGGGTGCTGGTGGTCGAGGACCACGCCAAGCTGGCGCTGGCGGTCGCTGCTGTGCTCCGCCGTGAGGGCATGGCCGTCGACGTGGCCTTTGACGGCAGCGACGCGCTGGAAAAGACCGCCGTGAGCCGGTACGACGTGATCGTGCTGGACCGGGACCTTCCCGGCGTCCACGGCGACGAGGTGTGCCGGAAGCTGTTCTCCGCCGGGGATAGCGGCGGGGTGCTGATGCTGACCGCCTCGGCCACCATCGAGGACAAGGTCGAAGGCCTGGGCCTTGGCGCCGATGACTACCTGGCCAAGCCCTTCGACATCGCCGAGCTGGTCGCCCGCATCCGCGCCCTGGCTCGCCGGACCCGCCCGGCGGTGCCCCCGGTTCTGGCCCGCGGAGACCTTCGGCTCGATCCTGCCCGCCGGGAGGCCACCCGCGCCGGCCGGCCGCTCGAGCTCGGCCCCAAAGAGTTCGCGGTGCTGCAACTGCTGCTCGAAGCCCAGGGCACCGTGGTCTCCGCGGAAGAACTGCTGGAACGGGCCTGGGATGAGATGGCCGACCCGTTCACCAACACCGTCAAGATGACCATCAGCCGGCTGCGCGCCAAGCTCGGCGACCCGCCCGTCATCACCACCGTGCCCCAGGCCGGTTACCGCATCTGAGGAGCCCCTGATGCGACTGCCTTCCCCCACCGCCGTGCTGGCGGCCCGGCTGCCACGACGCACCGTCCGGCTCCGGCTGACCGCCCTGTACGGCGGCCTGTTCCTGGCCAGCGGCGCCGCGCTGCTGGCCATCACCAATATCCTGGCCCGCAGCCTGCCGTGGCCAGTGTTCCACCCGGCCACCGGACACCACCCGGCCGCACCCGGATTCCCGCACGCCATCAGGCGGCAGGCCGCGTTCGCGCGGCTGGTCGCTGCCCAGCACATTACGGCGCTGAACCACCTGCTCGCGGTGTCGGCGATCGCACTGGGCATCATGGCCATCGCCTCGGTCGCGCTCGGCTGGCTGGCGGCCGGCCGGGTGCTGCGCCCGCTGCGGGAGATGACCGCCGCCGCCCGCGCCATCTCCGAAGACAGCCTGCACCAGCGGCTGGCCGTCCCCGGCCCGGGCGACGAGATGAAAGACCTCGGCGACACCATCGACGGGCTGCTCGAACGTCTCGAAGCCGCCTTCGACGCCCAGCGCGACTTCGTCTCCAGCGCCTCGCACGAACTCCGCACCCCGCTCACCCTCACCCGCACGCTGCTGCAGATGATCCTCACCGACCCCCACCCCACCCTGGCCGCCTACCGGACCACATGCCAAGACCTGCTCGAAGCCAGCGACCAGCAAGAACAACTCATCGAAGCGCTACTCACCCTGGCTCGCAGCCAGCGCGGCCTGGACCACCGCGAGGACCTCGACCTCGCAACCATCACCACCAGCGTCCTGCACGCCCTCGAGCCACACGCCGACGCGTGCGGACTGACCGTCAGCGCCTCCGTCAGCACCGCCCCGGTCCTCGGCGACAGCCGCCTGCTCCAGCGGCTGATCACCAACCTGATCGACAACGCCATCCGGCACAACACCCCGAACGGCCAGATCACCATCAACGTCACCGCTGACCGTCAGCTTCCCGCGGTGACCATCAGCAACACCGGGCCCATGATCCCCGCCGGCCAGGTCACCCGGCTGCTCCAGCCGTTCCAGCGGCTGAGCACCACCCGGTCAGCCGACGGCGACGGCCTCGGCCTAGGCCTTTCCATCGTCGCCGCCATCGCCAGAGCCCACCAGGCCACCATAACCATCAGCCCCCGCGGCCACGGCGGCCTCGACATCAACATCGAATTCCCGGCGGCCACCAGAGGCGCGCCAACCCGGCCAGCACTCGCAACCGCCTGACAAGCACCACCGGCCGCCGCGGCTCAAACAAGCGGACCCGGCGGTCCGGTGCCCTAGCCCATGTCGACCGTTCGGACGCGGTCGTTTGGCTTGGCCGTGGCCGCTCCGTCGGACAAGACTCGCCAGCTCCCAGCGGCCAGATCCCGGTTACCCTGGTGATGCTCAGTTGGCGAGATCAACGGAGTGCGCGATGCACATCAGCGGGATGTAGGCGCGGCGAACGGCCGCGCGAATCGCCGGAGCGCGCGGTCCGGTTTGGCATGGCCGGCGCGGCGGTCGCCGTCGCGGTCGCGCTTACCGCCTGCGCCAGCCAGCCATCTCACGGCCATCAAGCGCCGCACCGCCGCCTGCGCACGCCGCGCTTGCCGCCGCACCAGTCCCCTCCAGATCCGGCCGGTGTTCCAGACGTCACCGAAGTTCTGGGCAGCCTCGTGCCGGCGCCGCGGGACCCGCGACACGTGCATGCAGAGCGAGGAGTGGTGCCCGACGCCGAAGGCGACCTGGCACTTCCGCCTCGTCAAGGTCGCCGGCCCGGCAGGGCCGATCCGGTTCGTCTACGTTGTCGCTCCGCCGCCCAAAACGCTGAATCCAGCGGTACTCACTTGACCTTCCGGACCGCTGCCGAAGTGGTCCTGAGACGCGGCCCGAATCCGGTGGCAGCGGCCGAACGCCCGCGTGGCCGATCACCGCCGATCGTCCGGGGCTTCGCCGGGCGCGGAGCCGTTGTCCCGCTTCACGCGCACCCAGAACCGGGTTATCTGCGTGGCGAAAGCGCAGGATCGCTCGTCGACATGCAGGCCAAATAATCGCGATCGGCGCCGGGCGGTATTGCATGCGCGCGCGAACGATCATTCTGTGTCGGCGTGCGGCGGCGGGAAGACGGTCCGGGTGGGCTGTGGACTGCAACTCTGGTACTGACTCGCGCCTTCCGACGTCATGCCTGTGGGCTCGGCTCTGTGCTGCTGGTGAGGTAGGCGAGGACAGCGAGGACTCGGCGGTTGGTGTCGTCGGTCTGCGGCAGGCGGAGCTTGGCGAAGATGTTGCCTACGTGCTTGCCTACGGCGGCCTCGGTGACGAAAAGCTTGCGTGCGATCGCGGCGTTGGAGTGCCCTTCGGCGATCAGGGCGATGACCTCGCGCTCGCGGGCCGACAGCGAGGCCAGCGGGTCACGCCGCCGACGCACCAGCTGGCTGACGACCTGCGGGTCGACGGCGGTTCCGCCCGCGGCGACGCGGTGCAGCGTTGCCACGAACTCCTCGACGTCGGCGACCCGGTCCTTGAGCAGGTAGCCGACGCCGCGGCCGCCGCCGGAGTCGAGCAGGTCGGCGGCGGAGCCGTGCTGGACGTACTGGCTGAGCACGACCACCGCGAGCCCGGGGTGGGCTCGGCGCAGTTCGACGGCGGCGCGCAGCCCTTCGTCGGTGAAGGTGGGGGGCATCCGGATGTCGGTGATCACCAGGTCCGGATCGTGGTCGTCGACGGCGGCCCTGAGCCCGTCGGCGTCACCGGTCACGGCGGCGACACAGAAGCCGAATCGTTCCAGCAGCCCGGCGAGTCCTTCGCGGAGCAGGACCGCGTCCTCGGCCAGGACCACCCGTACCGCGTGCGGGTCTAGCTGCATGGCAGTTCCGCGCGCAGCAGGGTGGGGCCGCCGGGAGGGCTGGACAGCAGCATCTTTCCGCCGGCGACGGCGACGCGGTCGGCCAGCCCGGTCAGGCCGCTGCCGCGGGCCGGGTCGGCGCCGCCGCATCCGTTGTCGCCGATCTCGACGACCAGCAGGTTTCGGTGCCGACGGGCGGTGACGGCCGCGCTGGTGGCGCCGCTGTGCTTGGCGATGTTGGTGAGCGCCTCGGCCACTGCGAAGTAGGCGGTGTTCTCGACCCGGCCGGGCAGCCGGTCGGCCAGGTCGGTGTCGACGGTCACCGGGACCGGGCAGGAGTCGGCCAGCTCGGCGAGGGCGGCGGGCAGGCCGAGGTCGGTCAGGACCTGCGGCTGGATGCCGTGGATCAGCTCGCGCAGCTCGGCCATCAGCTGCTTGGCCTGCTCATGCGCGGCGGCGACGGCCTCGGCGGCCGGAGACCCGGGTGGCAGGTCGAGCTGGGCCATGCCCAGCTGCATGCTGAGGCTTACCAGCTTCTGCTGGGCGCCGTCGTGCAGGTCGCGTTCGATCCGGCGGCGCTCGGCCTCGAACGCGCCGGCCAGCCGGGCACGCGAGGCCGTCACCTCGGTCAGCTCGGCGCGCAACTGCTCGTCCGGGCCGCCCAATAGCAGCGCCCGCGCCGTGGCCGCGTCCGCGCCGGCGGCGAGCGTCACCAGGTAGCCGGACAGCGGCAACAGCACCAGCCCGGCGGCCACGTACGGCAGCGCCTGCGGCACGGTGGCCACGTGGCCGAACCCCAGTGCCACCGGGGCACTGCCCGGCTGCTGCGCCAGGACCAGGAACGGGCTGGCAATGAACGCAATGGCCATGGGCGCGGCCAGCAGCGCGGCGGCTGACAGGACGGGCACCACGGTGGCCAGCAGGCAGACGTAGCCCGTCTGGCGCCACGCAGCCGGGTCGGTGTACCGGGCCCGCAGCCACGGCACCGCCCCGCCGTTGCCCGACACCCGCCGGCCAGGGCCGGCCGGGCGGGAGCCCGCGATGCCCGGGCGCCTGCGGGCCACAGACGCCACCGGCAGGGCGATGAGCGGCCCGGCCGCAGCGATCAGCGCGCCGCCGAGCAGGACCAGCAGCACGATCACGCCCGCCGGGTACTGGCCTGCCGCGAGCACCAGCCAGGGCACCGCCGGGACCGCCAGCAACGCAGCGGCCACGACCGCCACGGGCAACGTGGCGACCAGGTAGCCTGCGGACCGCCACGGCCAGCTGCTGGCCAGCAGCCGGCGCCAGGCGAGCGCTTGCAGCGCGGTCCGCGGCTTGTGCATGCTCCTCACGGTAGCCCGCGCTGCGGGCGGTGCCGATGAGGCTGACGGTAGCCGCCAGGTATGCCTAGCCCTACCCCCGATCCGGTGACTGAGCGTAGTGACGTGCCGTCGGCCGGATGGTTGCCTGATACCGGGCCGGCGACGCCGGGCCTGCCGGAACGGCGAGGTCATTAGCGCTGGCCGCAGCATCGGCGTGACCTGGGGAACGCGCGAACGCGGCAGGCAACGACAGGGGCAGGGTGGCGGCACGATGACACCGGAACCGTCCAGCAGCCCCCGGACGCGGATCCGGCCGCAGGTAGCGGCGTTCACCGCGGCGTGCGGTGCGGCGATCGTGATCGGGAGCTTCCTGGTCTGGGTGAGCGCACGCGGCACGCGTCCTGAGATGGGGATGGCGCACACGTCGCTGGCCCGGATGCTGGTCTACACCTTCGCGGTGACCTCCTTCTGGAGTTCGGTTGCTTTCGCCGTGCTCATCCTCGGCGGGGCGGTGGTGGCCGGCGCGCTGGCGGGCGTGCGGACGCTGGCCGTGGTCGCCGGGCTGCTCGCGCTGGCCGCCTCCGGGATGTGGATCGGACTGGTCGTGCATCACTTCAACACGCCGGGCCTGCCGAACTCGCACTACCTCAACCCGGCGAACCTGCCCTGGGCGGACCTGCGGGCGGGCGCCTGGCTGACGCTCACCGGCGCGGCGCTCGGGCTGGTGAGTGCGTTCTGGCTGCGCCGCCGGGCGGCCTGCCAGCCGGATTCACGGAAGGCGCGAGCAGGTGCTTGAGCTGCTGAACGTCGCCAAGGTCTACCGGGGCGGCGTCCGCGGTGTTGACGGCGTCACGCTGCGGCTCGGCACGGGGCTGATCGGCCTGCTCGGGCCCAACGGGGCGGGTAAGTCGTCGCTGATGCGGGTCGCCGCGACTGTGACCAAGCCGACCAGCGGCCAGGTCCTGTTCGACGGTGCCGACGTCGTCGCCGGCCCGGACCGCCTGCGCCGCAACCTCGGTTACCTGCCGCAGGATTTCGGCGTGTACCCGCACCTGTCCGCGCGGGAGTTCCTCGCCTACCTCGCCGCCGTCAAGGGCATGCCGGCCAGGACAGCGAGGACCCGGATCGGCGAACTGCTGGACTTGCTTGGCCTGGCCGGCGCGGGTAAGCGGCCGCTAGGCAAATACTCCGGCGGGATGCTGCGCCGGGTGGGGATCGCCCAGGCCCTGCTGTCCGACCCGCGCGTGCTCATCGTGGACGAGCCCACCGCGGGCCTGGATCCGGAGCAGCGGGTGGTGTTCAGGAACTTGCTCGCCGACCTGGCCGGCGACCGAGTGGTGCTGCTGTCCACCCATATCGTCTCCGATGTCGAATCGGTGGCCGCCGACATCGCGATCATGGCGGGTGGCCGGCTCGTGCTGCGCGGCAGCCCGGAAGACCTGCTAGCCCGCGCCCGCGGGCGGGTCTGGGAGGTGAGCGTGGCGCCCGGCGAGCTGCCGAGCCTTCGGGACCGGTACCCCGTCAGCAAGATGGTCCGCACCGCGGCTGGGGTGCAGGCCCGGGTGCTGGCGCCGGCCTCCCTTGCCGCGGACGCGGTGCCGGTCCTGCCGGACCTTGAGGACGCCTACCTCACGATCGTCCGCGGTGCCTCGCCGTGCGAAGGCACTGGAGCACGGCAATGAGCGCGGCGCCGGCTCTGCGAACAGCCGGGGCGCGGGCCGGGGACACTGCGCCGGGAGCCCGTGCCAGGGTCCTGGCCGCGCTGGCGGTAGCGGACTTCCGGGAACGCAGCAGACAGCCCGCCTACCTGGTCACGCTCGCGGTCGCGGTCGTGCTCGGCTACCTGGCGCTGCCTCCGGCGTCTTCTCACTACGTGATCATGAATGCCGGCGGGTACCGGGGCGTGTGCAACAGCGCCTGGGCCGGCATGGTGACCGCGCTGGCCGGGACGCTGTGGCTGATGGGCGGCGGGTTCTACGTCGTGCGCAGCGCCATCGTCCGCGACCAGCGCACCGGCGTCGGCCAGGTCCTGGCCGCCACTCCGCTGCGTAACGCCGGGTACCTGGCCGGCAAGTTCGCCAGCAACCTGATGGTGCTGGCCTCGATGGCGGGCGTGCTCGCGGTGACGGCGCTGGTGATCCAGCTGGCGCGCGACGAGTCCACCGCCATCGGACTCGGTGCCTTGCTGCTGCCGTACGTGTTGTTCACGCTGCCGGTGCTCGCGCTGACCGCCGCCGCCGCGATCCTGGTAGAAACCGTTCCGGTGCTGCGTGGCGGCGTGGGCAACATCGCCTGGCTCGTCGCATGGCTGATCTTCGCGATCTCCGGCGGAGGCGTCCCGCTCGGCTTCGGCACCGCCAGCAGTTCGATGCGGCAGGCTATGGCCGCCCAGCACCTGCACCCAGCCGAGTTCAGCGTCGGATTCACTCAGATAGCCCGCCCGCTGCACACCTTCACCTGGCACGGCCTCGCGCCGTCCGCCGGATTCGTCACCGCACGGCTGGTGCTGTTCGCGGCCTTCTGCTGCCTGGCCGTCGCCCCGGCAGCCTGGTTCGGCCGGTTCGACCCGGCCCGCGGCCACCCGCGCCGCGTGCCGCCCAGCGGCGAGCCGTCTGCCCCGGCGGCGGAGGCTGCCAGGCCCGCCGCGGACGCGGCGGCACCGATGCGGAGGACCTACCGGCCGCTGCCACCCGGCAGCCACAGGCCCAGCGCCGCGTTCGGCCGGCTGCTGGCGGGCGCGGCGCGCATCCTGGTACAGGGCACCCCCGGCTGGTGGTGGCTGGTAGCAGCCGCCCTGGGCGTAGCCGGCCTCGCCGTCCCCGCAACACTCGTCAAGCCGGGCAGCGACAGCACCGCGCTGCTGCTGTCCGCGGCGTGGATCTGGCCCGTGCTGATCTTGTCCCGGCTAGGCGCCCAGCGCCGGGAAAACGGGCTTGACACCCTGCTCGGCTGCTATCCCGGCGCATACCGGCAGCTGGCGGCCGAATGGCTATCCGGACTCACGCTCACCGCCGCTGCCGGGCTCGGGCCGATGATCGAGATGGCGATCGCGGCCGACGGCTCACGCGTCGCGGCCTGGATCGCAGGCGCCCTGTTCATCCCCTCGCTCGCGCTGCTGCTCGGCACCGCCAGCCACACCCAGCGCCTGTTCCAGGTCACTTACGTGCTGCTGTGGTACGCCACCGTCAACCATCTCGGCGGCGCCGACTACATGGGCACGGTCCTGGTGCACGGTCATCCGGCCGGGCCATCCCCTCTGCTCACAGCCGGGGTCGCGGTCGCCATGCTCGCGGCAACCTTCGCCATCCGCGCTGCACAACATGCCGCACGGTGACCAGCGCGAGCCGATCACCATGCTGAAGGGAATGCCATCATCAGCATCGCCTGCCCACCTGCCATCTGAGCCGGACCCGCCGCCGGTCAGACCGCCGATAGGCAGCGAAGGCGCGACCCTGGGCCGCCCCTGTCATAACCGGGGGCGATCCATTCGGTGTCTTCAACGGCCTGGGCATGCTTCTCGCCGTAGATTTCGGCCAGCGTGAACGATCAGGTCCGCCTCGCGCAAGGCGACCGGGAGCGGTCGGCGACCAGACCCAGGGGCGTAAAGGATGACTTCAACCCGCACCTTTGACGCCGCAGAACGGGCTGACCGAACGCGAAGCGGGGGTCGATGATCACATCAGCGCCCTGGTAAGCCTTCAGCGTCAGACGGTCTGGGTAACGATCCCTCCCCCAGCGGACGAACTTCTGGTAATCCTCGACGACCTCCCTGATGGCACCCTGGCTATCGATGGCCCTCGCCCACTCCGCAGGCTCGCCCCGCTGCGACATGTCCACCAGCAAGTCCAGGTCATCGGTCGCAATCCTGCGCGTTGCCAGCGCGTACTCATCACCAAGCCTCGTGCGCAGGCGCGCGCCGAGTCCCGCAGCCCCTGAGCCGACAGCCCGAGGTCACGGAACCCCCGCAGCATGTGCGCCTCGACCACCGCCACGAAAGGTAGCGAGGCCGCACGCGGGGCGCTCGGGTTGACGATGCGGTGAACCAGTGGCGCTGGCCCGGCCTGACGCCGCGTCCAGTCCTTCAGGGTCGTCGGCGGCAAACCCACGTGATGCGCCGCCTCGTCAATCGTGAATAGCGGCACGGTGAACCGTCCGTCATTAGCCACAAGCAACCTCCCTAGCCCGGTCGCCCTAACCTCCCGACCTTGAATCGCCCGCCTCACCGGTCGGCCAGCGCTGATGCCAGCGACATCTCTGGGCCTGCCGCCCAGCGACGGCACAAAACGCCTCGAATCATGAAGCAACGTGGGATTACAATGGCCCAATTCATCATGATTGCCCAGATTCTCGGGCGGCACCGCACGGCTCTGCCCCGGGCGGGTCCAAGGCGGGTCCAAGGCGGGCTCGTGCACAAAATCCGTGCACATCTGACAGACAAAGCGCCGAACCCGTACTCGGATTCGGCGCCTGACCTTCGTAGCGGGGGCAGGATTTGAACCTGCGACCTCTGGGTTATGAGCCCAGCGAGCTACCGAGCTGCTCCACCCCGCGTCGGTGACTCCACTGTACGAGGATCCCGGGCGCCAGGCAAATCACCAGGCAGCCGACGCCAGGCCCTCGGGCAGCCCCTGGGCAGCCCGCGATCGGTTCGCGACCGGACCACCGACTGGGTCAGATGCCGACCCCGGTCGGACTGGCGACAGCCATCCAGATCACGTACCTGGCGGGCCACGGGGCGCTGGGCGGCTGGGTCAGCGTGTGCGGGCTCTGCGTGGTGACCAGGTTCATGATGAGCATCGGCGTCCCGCCGAACGCGCCGACCTGGCCGGGCCTGGCGCCGAGCACCACGGGCCGCCGCCCGGCCCGCAGGATGCCGCCGAGCACCGCGTCGACCTGAGCGGGGGAAGAACCCCGCCCCATCCACGCCACGGGCACGCCGCACATCCCGCGTATCACCTGACCGAACACCTGGGCGGTGCGCTTGTCGACGATCAGCACGGACGACGACCGGCCGAGCGAGGCGCACAGGCCGCGGACCGCTGTGTCCTCCCCCGCGCCGACGCTGTGCTGTGCCAGTCCGCCCGCGCTGGCCCGCAGGGCTCCGCCGGGCCCGGAGTGGCTGAGCCCGAACCCGAACGAGGTGGTCACCGACGGCAGCGCCATCGCCCCCACGCAGAACGCCCCCACCACGGCCGCCGTGGCCGGACCGGCGCCCCGGTCCCTGGCCCGTCGGGTCAGCCACGCCGCGGCCCAGGTGCCGAGCAGGATCAGGCCGGGGATCGCCACGGGGACCAGCCTGCGGCTGGCCCACGGCTGGTCGGGCAGGGTGAACGGCTGCCACAGGACGGCGGCCGAGCCGCCGACCACGACCGCCAGCGGCAGCGCCCAGTTCAACCCGGTGCCTGACGCGTCCCGCCAGGCCAGCAGCGACCGCAGGCAGCGTCGCATCAGCACGGCGGCGCCGAAGGTGCCGAGTAGCAGGGTCGGGAGGCCCGCGTACCAGATCACCCAGTACAGGGTGTCCTCCGAGTACAGTCGGGTGGGATCGACCTTGAGCCCGGCGATCCGCTGCAGGCTGGCAACGTAGTCGGCCTCGGTCGGCCCGAGCGCTCCGCGCACGGTCTGGAAGTACGGCCGCGCCGCGAGCACCGCGACCGCGGCGACCAGCAGCCCGGAGGCAAGACCTGGCAGCCAGCGCAGCGGCCGGCGGCCGAACGCACGGCGCACCGCACCGAGCCAGCGCGGCTGGAACCGCAGCAGCAGCACGGCGACCGTGAGCAGCAGCACGCCCCCGGCATCCTCCCCGATCACCCGGAGCGTGGGACCGCCGGAGTCGGCAAGAGGCCGGGCGAGCAGGTACGCCGCAGCCATGCCGTACCCGCATCCGATGACAACACCGATACAGAACGCTATCCCGGCCGTCCGTCTGGCCACGACAAGCACGGCAGCGACGACGATGACCGGAACCAGGTAGACCAGCGATGCCAGGCTCACCAGGCTGGTCAGGCCCAGGCACAACCCGCCGAACCCGGGCAGCATCGGCTCAGGGGTCATCGCTCCGACCGCGCGCGATGGGAGCGTGCGCCAGCGGACCGAACGCAGCAAGGAGACGGACCGCAGCGCGCCGCCCGCGGTGGTACCGCCGGTCCCGCCGGTCCCAGCCGCCCCGTGAGCCTTGTCAGACCCGTTCGTCGCTTCAGGCTCAGCCGGCCCATCGGAGGGAGAGTCGGCCGCCGCGGCTCCGCTAGCGGAACTGGCACCGCTGGCCGTGCCGACACCGCTGGCCGCGCCGACACCGCTGGCCGCATCGACACCGCTGGCCGCATCGACACCACTGGCCCTATCGACATCATTGGCCACTTTTGCATCACTGGCCGCTCTGGTATCACTGGCCGCACCGGCATCGTCCGCCGTGCCCTGCGCGTCGGCCGACGCGCCCGCGGCGCGGCGGCCGAACGTCAACGCGTCGATGACCAGGCTCATGCCGCCGAAGAGCAGGATCTGCACCGCGGGCTCGGCGAAGGCGTCCCGGCTGGTGTAGAGCTCGGGAAGGGTCAGCGCCAGCGCGAGCGCCCCGGCCGGCGCCCAGCGCCGGCCGGCCAGGCGGCCGACCAGGCCGCCGAACGACAGCACCGCAAGACCACCGAGTATGGGCGCCATGACCTCCCCGCCGCCGGTCCCGCTCGTCCAGAACCCGCCGGCCAGCAGCATCGGCAGCCCCGCGGTCACTGCGGGCACGACCGAACCGCCGACCGCGGTGAACCCTATGCTGGACAGATGCAGGCCGGGATGCGGGCCGCCGAAGGCCTGGAGCGATCCGGGGATGACGAGCGATCCGTGCTGCGCGATCCAGTAGCCCGCCTGGAAGTAGGCACCGGGCGCCCTGGTGTCGATTACCGAAGGAGAGTTCCGCAGCAACTGCCAGGCGGCGAACAGCGCGGCCACGATCTCGGTGCCCAGGATCCCGAACAAGGCGGTCCAGCCACGCTCGCGGACCGGGCCGGGCAGGTCGAGCGGCCATGAGGCGGGAACCCGGTGCAGCACGTTGACCGCGAGCGCGGCCGCCAGCGGCGCGGCGATCAGCAGCATCGGCACCGGCGTGAACTCGCCGCCGAGCAGCAGCAGTAACCCGGGGACCAGCCAGGCGAGTACGACAAGCGCGGGCAGCACCGTGAGCCTGGCGAACCCGCGCCCAGCCTCCTCGCTGAGCTGGCGCACCCGGTCGGAGCCCGGCCCGCGCTCGCGCCGGGGGGCTGGTTCGGCCCAGGTCAGCGTCGGCAGGCGCAACGTCAGCGTCTTCGCGGGCGTCTTCCCCGCGCCCGCTCCCGGCGGCCCCGTCTTCCCCGCGCCCGCTCCGCCCGCGTCCGCCTTCGCCGCGTCCGCCTTCCCCGTGCACGACCTCTTCGCCTCGCCTGCGGTGCTCCGGGCGCCGGGGTCCATCTCGGCACGAGGCGGATCAGGCGGGCTCACCTGCACAACTGTACGGGGACCACCGTGATCTTCACAGAGCGCGCAGTCGCCTCGCGCTGCGGCGACCGGACCGTAGGCGTCCGCTGCCCACCGCGGCGACCACCCTAAAAACGCGGTCAACTTGCGTGAAAGCGCAGGCAAACTGAGCCTTAGTGGCAGTTTCCGCACCGTCGCTGACGTACCATGGGCCGGATAACGGACGGTTCGCCCGACGGGCGGCCGGAGAAGAATCATCGCCCGGAGGACACCCGATGCCGCGTGTCGGCCTGCGCCGAAACCGAGGGTCGCGTCGGTACTCGCTCGCGATGATGCTCACCGGCTGGACGGCCGTCGTGGTCGCGGTCGTGCTCGTAGGCGGCACTCTATACGCCTACGCCAAATACCGGGACGTCTGGGACGGCATCAATCAGGTAAAGCTCTCCGGCCTCGGCAAGCGCCCGCCTCAGTACAAGAACGCCCTGAACATCCTGTTGATCGGGTCGGACAGCCGGTCTGGCGAGAACGGCAAGATCGGCGGGCCCGCCCAGGGCCAGCGGTCCGACACCATCATCGTCGTGCACATCTCGCCTGGCCGTAAGCGGCTGTCCGTGATCAGCTTCCCGCGCGACTCGGTGGCGCCCATCCTGGCCTGCCCGGCCCAGCCGAATCTGGGCTTCCCCGGCCAGACCGCCCAGCCCGGCCAGGTCGAGCAGCTGAACTCGACGTTCGCCTTCGGCGGTGCCAACTGCCTGCTGCACACGCTCGAGCAGACCACGCACATCCGGCTGAACGACTTCATCCAGCTCGACTTCACCGGCTTCATCAGCGTGATCAACGCGGTCAACGGGGTCAAGGTCTGCCTGCCGTACCGGGTCCGCAAGACACGGTACGACCGGCTGAAGCTCTCGGCCGGCGTGCACGTGCTGAAGGGATACCAGGCGCTGCAGTACTGGCGGCTGCGCGAGGGATTCGGGCTCGGCTCCGACCTCCAGCGGATCCAGCGGGACCAGCTGCTGATGGTCGCCCTGGTACAGAAGGTGCTGCAGTCCGGAGTGCTGCACAGCTTCAGCAAGACCTACGGCATCATCAGCGACATCGTCAGGGCGCACGCGCTGACCACGGACACCGGGCTCGACCAGTCCGAGATCCTGCATATCGCACTCAGCCTGGCCGGGGCGTCGCGCAAGAACATCCAGTTCGTCGAGGTGCCGACGATCACCTACACGCCTAACCCGAACTGGGTGCAGTGGGACCCCGAGCAGGCGCCCGCGCTGTTCTCCGCGATCGAGCATGACGCCAAGCTGCCCAAGATCACCAAGCCGAAGGACGACAAGAAGGGCAAGAGCGCCAAGACGGTCGCTCCCAAGCTGCTCGCTGCGTCGAAGGTAAATGTCGAGGTGCTCAACGGTTCCGGGGTGAACGGCATCGCGGGAGCCACGGCGACCGCGCTGACCAGCCGGGAGTTCCACGTGCTCGGCACTACCGGCGCCACCACGCCGGCCGGCGCGCCCGACTACAGCTACACCGAGTCGGTCGTGGAGTACAGCACGGCCAGCCAGCTCGCGGCCGCGCGCACCGTCGCCGCTCAGCTCGCCGACGTCGAGATCAAGCAGGTCGCCGCGGTGCCTGCCGGCCAGGTCGACCTGATACTCGGGTCGGACTTCACGTCGCTGGCCAACCCCGACTCCCAGCCGACCGGCAACCTGGCCAGTCAGTACGGCGGTTACACCGGCAGCACGAACGTGTGCAAGGGATACGGCACCGCGTTCCTGCAGGCCAGCGGCTGAGAGTCCGCGTCCTGGTCGAGTCGCGGTCGAGAACTGCGTTAAAAATCCGCTTTCAACCGCGCCTCGGTAAAGACTGGCAGCGGCCTGACGCGGCACGGTTAACCCCGCTCGCGGTGGCTAGGAATCCCGCTGGGGATGATCGAGTACGGGAAATCACAGCAGGACGCCGGGGGGCTGCCGCGCGGCCGGCGCGTACCCCGGCTGCTCGCCTGGACGGCCGTGGCCGCGGCCGTCCTGCTCGTGGCCGGCGCGCTGACCGCGTACGCGGCCTACCGCGACGTCTTCGGCAAGATCCACCGGGTACGGGTCACTGGGCTCGGCAAGCGCCCGCGCAGCTACGACAACTCGATGAACATCCTGGTGATCGGCTCGGACTCCCGGTGGGGGCGCAACCGCAGGTTCGGCGCCCACGTCAGCGGCCAGCGCTCGGACACCATCCTGGTGCTGCATCTGTCGCCCGGACTGCGGCGGGCGGTCGTGCTGAGCATCCCGCGGGACTCCGTCGTACCGGTGCTCGCGTGCCGGCCGGCGCCCGGGTTCGCCGGGCAGGCCGCACAGCCCGGGCAGGTCGAGCAGATCAACGGGACGTTCGCCGCCGGCGGGCCCGGCTGCCTGTGGAAGACGATCGAGCAGACCACGCGGATCAGGCTGACCGACTTCATGGAGCTCAATTTCGCCGGGTTCGAACAGGTCATCAACGACCTTGGCGGGGTCACGATCTGCCTGCCTTATGCGATCCACGACCCGAAGTCAGGGCTGCGCCTGTCCCGCGGCCTGCATCACGTGATGGGCGCCCAGGCGCTGGCGTACTGGCGGGCCCGCTACATCGGGATGGGCTCTGACCTTGAGCGCATCATGCGCGACCAGTACCTCATGGCCTCGATCGCGCAGAGCGTCAAGCACACCGACCTGCTCGGTGACCCGGTGCGGCTGTTCCGGGTGGTCAGCGACATGGCGGCATCGCTGACGACCGACAGCGGGCTCAGCCAGAGCGTACTGATCTCGCTGGCGGAGAGCCTGCGCAACCTGCCGCTGCGCGCGGTCCACTTCGTCCAGGCGCCGGTCGTCGCCTACCCGCCGAACCCGGACTGGGTGCAGTGGGCGCCACAGGCCGCGACGCTGTTCGGCGCGATCGCGCATGATCGCAAGCTGCCGAGGTCGCACCGGGCACGGGCGCACGAGTCGCGATCGCCGTCGCGGCCGGGGTCACCGCCCGGGTCGGCGGCGGGGTCGGCGGGGCCGGCGGGGCCGGCGGGGGGGTCGCGGGGCGGGGCTAAGCCGACCGGGCTAGGCGGGGTGACGAGGAAGTACGGCGGGATCACCGCAGGCGCGAACGTCTGCCACGACTCGGGCGCATTCGCCGGACCGCTCGGCGGTCACTAGCCCCGGCCCGCCCGGCGGTCACTAACCCCCGGCCCACAGGGCTGCAGGCGCTGGCTCTGGCCGGTTTGGCCGGTGTGGCCGGTCGGGCTCCGGCGGCAGCGCAACTGACCGGACTGGCCGGGCTCGGCCGATGTCGACGGTCCGGCCCCGGCGGCGCAAGCTGAGCAGGCTGGACCCGCCGGACCATCGACCCGGACGGGAACGCCGGACTCCGGACGCGACCGCCGACACCCGCGCCACAATGGCGCCGTGAGGGTCTTTATCGACTGGCACACCGCTGATGTCGCGGAGGCCGGCCTGCGCGCGCGTCTCCCGGCCGCGACCGCGAACCGGGTCGCCGACGCGATCGGCTACGCCAGCTCGATGCATGGTGACCAGCGGCGGCCGACTGGCGTTCCGTACCTGGAGCATCTGCTTGAGGCGCTCGAGATCCTCGTGGTTGGCGCCGGCGTGACCGATCCTGACGTGCTGGTCGCGTCGGTGCTGCACGACGTGGTCGAGGACACCGACGCGACCAGCGACCGGCTCGCCGAGCGGTTCGGGCCGCGCGTCGCCGAGCTAGTCGGCTGGGTGACCATTCCCGAGGCCCGCCCCGGCGAGGACAAGGCTGCGGTCAAGGAGGCGGCGCTCATCCGGCTCGCCGAAGCGCCGCGGGACGCGGTGCTTGTCAAGCTCGCCGACCGAGCCAGCAACGTGCAGACGCTGCGCAATCTCAGCTGGGACCGCCAGCGCGCCTACTACGCCCAGACCGTGACCTACATATTGCCGCTCGCCGCCACCGAACCTTGGTTCGCCCGCTGGTACAGCGACTGGCAGTCCGCCCACTCCGACCTCGCCGCGACCTAGCAGTGGGCATCAAGTCCCGGAATCGAGGCCCGAGCCACCCGTGCACGCGAGCCCCGCACCCGCCGCCCCCAGCACCGACCACGACACCCCAGGACCCGAGCACCGGCCCGCGCACCCCGGAGACCCCGAGCACCGGCCCGCGCGCACCCGGACCTCTGAGCACTGGCCACGCACCCCGGCCCCAGCGATGTCCCAGAAGCCACACAAACAACATAAGCCACACAGGACAGGTCACCGTGAGGCCCTGGCATCTGGATACGCCGGCATCCTGGCGCTGGTCGGAAACCAAACCGGCTAAGACCGGGCAAATATCCCTGCGCGCGACCGCCCCCATCCGGCCGAGATCGACTTTGCATCCGCTAGTGCTTCACAAACTACCGCAAAAGCCTCGCGATCATGACGCTGGCGGATGAAAAGTGGACCCAGCAGGTAATAAGTTGACCCAGAGAATGATAAGTGACCGGTTCGCGGGACGCCGGGACCCGGGCGCGCAGGACCAGCCGGGCGGTCAGGACCAGCCGGGCACCCGGGACCAGCGGAGCCAGCGAGACCAGCCGAGCCAGCGCGCCTGGCCCGAACGCCGACGCCAGCCGGCTGCCGGGACCAGCAAGCGCGCGGACCCAGTGGGGCGGGCGGACCGCGGAGACGCGGCCGGAGAGAGGCGACCGGGCAGGGAAGCCGACCGGGCGGGCGGTCTTACGCCGTCCGGCACGTGACGGAGATACCTAGATCACCGGAGGACGGCCTGATCT
>Ga0335081_10007769_pt1 | contig 17161 bp, 15 predicted proteins | sample Lox_Sample_35_FD_206713 | JGI IMG/M metagenome (GOLD analysis project Ga0335081, IMG submission 206713) | Soil microbial communities from Loxahatchee National Wildlife Refuge, Florida, United States - Lox_Sample_3.5 | ecosystem: Environmental > Terrestrial > Soil > Wetlands | place: USA... | reverse complement strand
GCCGTAATTTTCCATAGGCTCCAGCACACGGCCATCGCGCGACCTCGGCTTGCCGGAGATCCCGAGCATGCGTGGCATCGAGGGCCCATAGATATCGGCATCGAGGAGCCCCACGCGGAGTCCGTTCGCGGCGAAAGCGAGGGCGAGATTCACGGCAACCGTCGATTTCCCGACGCCGCCCTTGCCGGAGGCGACGGCGATGATGGTCTTGACGCCCGGCACCAACGCCTTGCCGCCGCCGGGGCTGGCATGGGCATGAGCATGCGGCTCGGCCCGCTGCGTGCCGCGCTTTGCCTCCGCGGTCATGACCGCCGTCACCGAGAGCACGCCGGGCAGGCGCTCGACCGCACGCTCCGCGGCACTGCGCAGCGGCTCGAGCTTCGGCCCGCGCTCGGGATCGACCTCGAGCGTGAAGCCGACATGGCCCTCGCGCACCGCTAGTCCCGAGACCATGCCGAGCGTGACGATGTCGGTCTTGCGGTCGGGGTCTTGCACCTGACGCAACGCCGCTAGCACTTGTTCTTGCGTCACCGCGCTCATGCGGGCCTTCCTCTCATCGCCTTGACAATCGCGCGCTTGTCCCGATCATCCCCGAACCGATGCGGCGAGCCGGGATCGAGCGGGATCGCTCTAATATAGGATCGCGCGCAAATTGGAAAGGCGAGGGCCTCGCGCACGCCCTCATCCGAAGAGAAAGAACTGTAGCATGCCGTGGACGAACCAAGGTGGCGGTGGCGGTGGTGGCGGCGGTGGCGGCCCCTGGGGCGGCGGACCGAACCCGTGGGGACGGCCGCCGCAGGGCGGCCCCAACGTCGAGGACATCATCCGCAAGAGCCAGGAGCGGCTGCGCGGCTTACTGCCCGGCGGCTTCGGCAACCGGCCGGTTTTCCTCCTCATTGCCGTCGGCATTTTCGTCTTGTGGGTTCTCAACGGGTTCTTCCGCGTGCAGCCCGACGAAGTCGGCGTCGTATTGAGGTTCGGCGCCTATAATCGCTTGGCGAACCCCGGCCTCAACTATCACTTGCCCTGGCCCATCGAGACCGCGGAAACCCCGAAAGTCACGCGCGTCAATCGCACGGACGTCGGATACCGTCCCAATCTGCAGCGCGCCACCGGCCGGGCCCAGCAGGTGCCGGAGGAGGCGCTGATGCTGACCGGCGACGAGAACATCGTCGACATCAATTTCTTCGTGCTCTGGCATATCAAGGACGCCAAGTCCTATCTCTTCAACGTGGCCGATCAAGAGCAAACCGTGAAGGCTGCCGCGGAGAGCGCGATGCGCGAGGTCATCGGCCGTACCGACATCGCGAAGGCGCTGGCTCCGGGTCGCGGACCTATCGAGTCCGAAGCGCAGAAGCTGATGCAGGAAATCCTCGACAGCTACCAGAGCGGCATCGAGGTGAGCGAGCTTCGCCTCGACAAGGTCGATCCGCCGCCGCAGGTGATAGACGCATTTCGCGATGTGCAAAGCGCGAAGATCGATTTCACGCGGCTTCAGAACGAGGCCGACGCCTACCAGAACGACGTGGTGCCGCGTGCCCAAGGCCAGGCGGCGCAGATCGTGCAGGAGGCCGAGGCCTATAAGGCGCAGATCGTGCGGCAAGCGGAGGGCGATGCTCAGCGCTTCGTCTCCGTGCTCGACGCCTACAAGAAGGCGCCGGACATCACGACGCGGCGCCTTTATCTGGACACCATGCAAGAGGTGCTCAAGGGAGCCAACAAGATCATTCTCGAGCGCACGGCGACGGGAACGGGCGTTGTTCCCTACCTGCCTCTGCCTGAGATCAAGCGGGGTGCCGCCGGCGGCGGGACGCCGGCCCCGGGACCGCGCGCCAACACCTCGGCCGGCGCGGGGGCACGGCCATGAAGACGCGCCTCGCCATCCCGCTCCTCGCGCTCGCCGTCGTCCTCCTGATCGTGATTTCCGGCTCGGTCTTCACGGTCGATCAGACGGAGCAGGCGCTGGTGCTGCAATTCGGTAAGCCCGTCGACCCGATCAATGAGCCGGGCCTGCATTTCAAGCTGCCGCTCATCCAGAACGTCGTCTTCTATGACAAGCGCATCCTCTACCTCGAGCCCTCGGCCGAGGAGGTGAACGCCGCTGACCAGAAGCGTCTTGTGGTCGACAGCTACGCGCGCTATCGGATCGTCGATCCCCTGCAGTTCTACCAATCTGTCGGGACGGAGGCGGTTGCCAATACCCGGCTTGCCTCGATCGTGAACAGCGCGCTCCGCCGCGTCATCGGTAACGTGCAGCTCGCCTCGGTCGTCGCGGACAAGCGCGCTGAGGTGATGCGGCAGGTGCGAGATGACGTCAACGGCCAGGCAAGGGCCTTCGGTATCGACGTGATCGACGTCCGCATCAGGCGCGCGGACCTGCCGTCCGAGAATAGCCAGGCGATCTTCGAGCGAATGAAGACGGAGCGCCAGCGCGAGGCCGCGCAATTCCGCGCCGAGGGCGCGCGAGAGGCGCAGAAGATCCGCGCGAACGCCGATCGGCAAAGGATCGAGATCCTCGCCGACGCGCAAAAGCAGTCGCAGATACTCCGCGGCGAGGGCGATGCCAATAGCATTCGGATTTCTGCCGAGGCATTCGGTCGAGACCCCGCGTTTTACGCCTTCTATCGTTCCCTGGAGGCCTATCGGGGCGCGCTTGCCAATAGCGACACCACCTTGGTACTGACCCCGGACAGCGAGTTCTTCCGCTACTTCAATTCGGAGACCGGCGGAGAACCCGCCGGTGCCGGCGGCGACAACAAGCCGAAGCAATAGGCGGGCGGCGCCGGGCCTCGGGCGGGGATGCGCGATTTCGGAACCGCGCTCGCCCTCGTCTTCGTGATCGAAGGCATCCTGCTCGCCCTCTTTCCGGAGACGACGAAGCGGTTGGCGGAGGAACTTCCCGCCATTCCCTCGGGCGCGCTCCGGATCGGAGGGTTGATCGCCGCGTGTGTTGGGGTTGCGGCGGTTTGGCTCATTCGTCGGTCCTGACCTCCGGGACTGGTTTGCGGCGGGAACGCTCCCCAACTATGATGTGTTTACTAATTTCCCCTTCCTCCGGGAGAGCCTACTTGACCACCGTGATTGCCGGGCTGAGATCCGCCTTTCGTGGCCTGACTGCGCCGCCAGAGGCCCGCAACGGGCGCGGATCGACCCCTCCTCTCAAGGCTCTGGAGGAGAATGCCTCCGCTGCGAGCAGTGCCTCCTGCCGTGCCGGCATGTGGCTTGGACGCGTGGTCGTGGCAGTGCTCGTCGGTGCGGTATCGATACCCGCGGGCTATGCCCAGGCCCCGCATCGACCCGACAGCTTCGCCGATCTCGCGGCGAAGCTCCTGCCTGCCGTGGTCAATATCTCGACGACCCAGACGATCAAGGGAAACAAGGGCGCACCCCCGCAGGAGATGCCGCAATTCCCGCCGGGCTCGCCGCTCGAGGATCTCTTCAAAGACTTCATGAACCGCAATCGCGGCGGCGGCGGCGACCAGCCGCCGCGGCGTGCGCAATCCCTAGGCTCGGGCTTCATCGTCGATCCCTCCGGCCTCGTGGTCACCAACAACCACGTGATCGCGGACGCCGACGAGATCACGGTGACGCTCCAGGACAACACCAACCTAAAGGCTGAGGTCGTCGGCCGCGACACCAAGGTCGATCTGGCGCTCCTCCGCGTAAAGCCCACTAAGCCGCTCGCCTTCGTCAAATTCGGCGACAGCGACAAGACCCGGGTCGGCGATTGGGTGCTCGCGATCGGCAACCCCTTCGGCCTCGGCGGCACTGTGACGGCGGGCATCCTTTCCGCCCGCGGCCGCGACATCAGCGCGGGGCAATACGACGACTTCCTGCAGACCGACGCCTCAATCAACCGCGGCAACTCCGGCGGCCCGATGTTCAACATGGACGGCGAGGTCATCGGCGTTAACACCGCGATCTACTCGCCGACGGGCGGCTCGATCGGCATCGGCTTTGCCATTCCCGCGAACATGGCGCGTCCGGTGATCGAGCAGATCAAGGAGTTCGGCCGTCCCCGCCGCGGCTGGCTCGGCGTGCGCATTCAGAGCGTGACCGACGAGATCGCCGAGAGCCTCGGCCTCGACAAGCCCCGCGGCGCCTTGATCGCGAGCGTCAACGACGGCGGCCCCGCGCAGAAGGGCGGCATCCAGCCCGGCGACGTCGTGCTGAGCTTCGACGGCAAGGAGATTACGGACGTACGTCAGCTCCCGCGCATCGTCGCGGAGACGCCGATCGACAAGACCGTGAAGGTCACGGTCTGGCGCAAGCGCAAGGAGGAGACAGTCGACGTCAAGGTCGGCCTCCTCGATGAGAACGAGCCGCAACAGGCCTCGGCCCCTGGCGGCCCAGCCGATCCGCCCGTGACCGTGAAGGCGCTGGGGCTCTCGCTCTCGACCATTACACCCGACCTCCGCACCAAGTTCTCGCTCGCCGACGACGCCGCGGGGGTGGTGGTGGTGGACGTCCAGAACAACAGCCCCGCCGCCGAGAAATTGGTCAAGGCAGGCGACGTCATCGTCGAGGTCGCGCAGGAGGAGGTTAAGAGCCCCGCACAGGTCGCCGACAAGGTCGAGGAAGCGAAGAAGGCCGGCCGCAAATCCGTGCTGATGCTGATCGACCGCCAGGGCGAGCTTGGCTGGAAGGCTCTTCGCATCGACGGCAAGAGCTAAGCGCCCTGATACGATACCCTTTCCCTCCCATTGCTTCGCGATGGGAGGGGAAGGATCGCTACCGCTTGATCTCCTCCTCCCGATACCCCTGCAAATAAAGCAACGCGGTCAGATCGGCGTGGTCGATGCGATGCCGCGCGCGCTGCCGCACCACGGGCTTCGCGTGAAAGGCGATGCCGAGACCGGCTGCCTCTAACATGCCGATGTCGTTCGCGCCGTCACCGACGGCGAGCGTGTCCGCGAGCGGCAGGCCGCGGTCGGCGGCGAGCATGCGCAATGCTGCGAGCTTCGCCTCAGGGCCCAGAACGGGCTCGCGCACGCTGCCGGCGATCTCGCCACCCTCGATCACGAGTTCATTTGCGATGTCGATATCGAAACCTAGCTCCGCCCGGACGCGGCCGGTGAAGCTGCGAAACCCGCCGGAGACCAGTGCCGTAAAGGCGCCGTTACCGCGCATGGTCGCGATGAGCTCCCGCGCGCCCGAGGTAACGCGAATCCGCCGCGTCGCCTCGTCGAGAGCCGCCGCAGGCTTGCCGCGCAGGAGAGCGACGCGCTCGCGGAGCGCAGGGGCGAAGTCGGTCTCACCGTTCATGCTGCGCGCCGTCACCTCCGCGATTTTCGGGCCGAGCTCTAAAATCTCCGCGAGCTCGTCGAGCATCTCGTTGGCGATCACCGTCGATTCCATGTCGGCGAGCAGGAGTCGCTTGCGCCGCCCAGCCCGTCGCTGCGCCACGATGTCGAGCGGAAGGTCGCCGCTCTGCTCGCGGAGCGCAGCCCGCACCGCGGTCTCCGCCTGCTCGGGATCGAGATTTCCGAAGGGAAGATCGACCGCGCGCTCCGGCGCAAGCCACTCCATCGATTCCAGATCGGCGCCGAGCCGCCAGAGCGCCTCGACCGCGACGCTCCGCACACCCTCCCAGGCCCCCTCGAATCCAGGCCCCGCCACGAAGGTCAGGACGCACTCGGCCATGCCGCGGTTATCGGCGAAGGAGGACGGGAAGGCAAGCGCGGGCTATGATCTGCCGGCATGACGCAGCCCTCACGCGCCTGCCTCTCGGCCGCCGAGCCGCAGCTCTTCGTCACCGATTTCGACGCTGCCTGCGCCTTCTTCACGGAGAAGCTCGGCTTTGCCGTTCGGTTCCGATACGGCAAACCCCCATTCTATGGCCAAGTGGTGCGCGATGGTGCGGCGCTCAATCTCCGCCACGTCGATATTCCCGTTGTCGACCGCGCGCGCAGCGCTCGCGAGGATTTGCTCTCGGCGGCGATCTCGGTCGATGAGATCGCAGCCCTCTACGAGGAGTTTCGCCTTCGCGGCGTCGCCTTCCATCAAGCGCTCCGGCTCGAGCCCTGGGGCGCGCGCACCTTCATCGTCGCCGATCCCGACGGCAATCTGCTGCTCTTCTCGGGAAAGGCAGATGATGACGCTAGTGCAGGAGCACCACGCGTCCCCTGACTTTGCCGCCGGATTTGAGGTCGCTGAGCGCTTCGCTCGCGTGATCCGCTGGCCGCGTCTCCACGGGAATGGGCGGTACCTTGCCTGCCTGTACCAGCGCCATCAGCTCCCTCAGATCGTCGAGCGTCCCGACATAGGAGCCCTCGACGGTCATCATCTTGAACGGAAACAGCACGGGCGAGAGCGCTGCGGATCCGCCATAGAGCCCGACCATCACGAGCTTGCCGCCCTTGCGCAGCACGTTGACGCCGAATTCCATGGTTTTGGGCGAGCCCACGAAATCGATCGCCGCGGCGGCGCCGCCGCCGGTCGCTTCCATCACCTGCTTCACGGCGCCCATTTGGCGGGCATGCGCGCGCTTCTGGCCGTCGATGTCCGCGACGACGACCTTTCCCGCGACCGCCGCGGGCGCGATGTGGACGGCGCTGCCGCCGACGCCGCCAGCACCGATGATGACGAGGTGATCCGCGGCGCCGAGGCGCTCGCGCGTCTTCTTGAGGGCGGAGAAGGCGGTGATCCCCGAGCATGTATAGGTGGCCGCAAGGGCTTGCGGGACGCCCGTGTGCTCCACAAGATAGCGCGCATGGGGGACGATCACGTGCGTCCCATAGCCGCCGGCGCGGCGCGTGCCCAAGGTACGCGGCGCCAGGCAGAGGAGTTCGTCGCCGCGCCTGCAAACCGCACATTCGCCGCAGCCGATCCAGGGATAGGCCACGCGCTTGTCGCCGACTTGCACGCCGCTCGCATTGGGACCGAGTGCGGCGACGACGCCCGCGATCTCATGCCCCATGGTGAAGGGCGGACGGACGCCGCGGGATTCCATCGTCGTCTTGTTGCCGCCGCCGAGGTCGAAGTACCCATCCCAGATGTGAACGTCGCTATGACAGACCCCCGCGGCCTCGACCCTGAGCAGCACTTCCTCGCCCTTGGGCTCGGGATCCGGATATTCCCGCGCTTCCAGCGGCTTTCCCCATTCGATGATCTGCATCGCGCGCATCGGCATCTCCTCCGTATTTGTTACGCCAACGGTAGGGCGGAACGGCGCGAAGGGAAAGGCAGGAGACTCTCTCTCACGTCTTCCCGCAGGAGGAGGCTAGAATGCGCGGTGTTGGCCAGGGGGAGGCGCAGATGAGCGGTGGCACTTTCGTCTCCGACGATCGCGGGTCGGGCTTCGTGACGCACGAAGTCCTGAACCAGTCGGGTGCGCTCCAGGACTATGACGCCTATTCCCGTGATCGGCCGCTTGTCGAGGCGGTCCGAACCTTCGGTGGGGAGTGGGCGGAGGATAGGCTGCGGCAGACAGGCGTCATCGTTGGCAGCGAGAAGGTCCAGATGCTCGCGCGCCAAGCCAACCGGCATCTGCCGGAACTGCGCACGCATGACCGTTTCGGCAACCGCGTCGATATCGTGGAGTTTCATCCCGCCTATCACGAGCTCATGTCGCTCATCTATGGCTGCGAGACGCACTCCTTCGCCTGGACACACGACCGGCCGGGTGCGCATGTCGCGCGTGCCGCGCTCGGCTATCTCTGGAACCAAGGCGAGAACGGCATCTGCTGCCCGATGGGGATGACATTCGCTTCCATTCCCGCGCTGCGCCACGACCGCGCGCTCCATGACGAATGGGCTCCGCTCATTAATCGAGCCGCCTACGATCCCCGAGCGATGCACGCCAAGGCGAAGTCGGGAATCACCGTCGGCATGGCGATGACCGAGAAGCAGGGCGGCTCCGATCTCCGCGCGACGATCACGACCGCGCGCCCTGCGACGGCGCGCCGCGGCTCGGGCGCGCTCTACCTCATCACGGGCCACAAATGGTTCTTCTCGGTGCCGATGAGCGACCTCTTCCTCACATTGGCGCAAACCGAGAAGGGTTTGTCCTGTTTTCTCGCCACTGGCTGGCTCCCCGACGGGAGCCGCAACCGCCTGAAGCTGCAGCGCCTCAAGGACAAGTGCGGCAACAAGTCGAACGCCAGCAGCGAGGTCGAATTCTACGACCTGCAGGCCGTCATGCTCGGCGACGAGGGCCGCGGGATCGCCACCATCATCGAGATGGCGCATGCGACGCGCCTCGATTTCGCGATCGGCTCGGCAGGATTGATGCGCCAGGCGCTCTCGCAGGCGATCCATCACACCGCAAACCGCCGCGCCTTTCAGCGCGGCCTCATCGATCTCCCGATCATGCGGAACGTCGTCGCGGACCTCGCGGTCGAAAGCGAGGCGCTGACGTGGATGGTCTTCCGGCTCGCTCACGCCTTGGATCGTTCCGAGACGGATCGGAGGGAGGCGCTGATGTCCCGCATCTGCACGCCCGTCGCGAAATACTGGGCCTGCAAGCGTGCGCCGCAATTCGTCGTCGAGGCGCTCGAATGCCATGGCGGGAACGGCTTCATCGGGGATCACCTCATGGAGAGACTCTATCGTGAGGCCCCGCTCAACGGCATTTGGGAGGGCACCGGCAACGTGATTTGCCTCGACGTGCTGCGCTCAATGCAGCGCGAGCCCGAGACCCTCGAGGCCTTCCGCGAAGAGATCGCATTGGCGCGCGGTTCGAATGCCCGGCTCGACGCCTTCGCGGAGGATCTCATGCGGCGCCTCGCCGACCCCGCGAGCCTCGAGCCGGTCGCGCGGCGCGTCGTGGAGATGATGGCATTCGCCCTGCAGGCGAGTCTTCTGCTGCGCCATTCCTCCGCCGCGGTCGCGGACGCGTTCTGCGCGACGCGGCTCGACGGCGATTGGGGGCGCGCCTTCGGCACCATGCCGGCAGGCCTCGACACGCAGACGATCGTCGATCGCGCGCGGATCGAGGCCTGAGCCGCGCGGGTGCGAGCGCCTCGCCCCATCGTCCTGATCGCCGGCCCGACCGCGTCGGGTAAATCCGCGCTCGGGCTCGCGATCGCCGAGGAGTTCCGCGGCACCCTCATCAATGCCGATAGCATGCAGGTCTATCGCGATCTTGCGATACTGACGGCGCGGCCAAGCGCGGCGGAACTCGCGCGCGCGCCCCATCGGCTCTATGGCGTTCTCGATGCTGGCGAGGTTTGCTCGGCGGCGCGCTGGTGCGCCATGGCAGAGGCGGAGATAGCGGCGGCTCAGGCGGAAGGACGGCTGCCGCTGCTCGTCGGCGGAACCGGGCTCTACTTCCGCGCACTCCTCAAGGGCCTCGCGCCGGTGCCGGAAATTCCCGCGGCCGTGCGCGCAGCAGCGCGGGCGCTCCACAAATCGATCGGCGGGGTGCTGTTTCATGCTGAGCTCGCGCGGAGGGACCCCGAGGCTAGCACGAGGCTCCATCCCTCGGACTCCCAGCGCCTCATCCGCGCCTATGAGGTCGTGACGGCGACAGGCCGCACGCTCAGGGATTGGCAACGGGGCGACGGTGCGGGGACGCAGCGACGGGCTGCGGCCCTGCTGCTGTTGCCGCCGCGGGAGGTGCTCTACGACGCCATCGATCGGCGCTTCCTCGCCATGATCGAGCGAGGCGCGCCCGAGGAGGTGCGGGCATTGCTGGCTCGAGGCCTTGCGCCGGAACTGCCGGCCATGAAGGCCGTCGGGGTGCCGGAACTCATTCGGGTAATCCGGGGCGAAATCTCCCTTGAGGCCGCGATGGCACTCGCTCAGCAGGCGTCGCGCAACTACGCCAAGCGGCAGATCACCTGGTTCCGGCACCAGCTCCCATCCACCCCCGACTTCCCTGTCCTTCGGCTCGCCGCGCAATATTCGGAAAGTTTATTACCGGAAATATTTTCATTTATTCGTCAGTTTGTATTGACCAGCCCGGTTTCCTCTGGCTAGTTAGGCCCCCTTGCGCGGGACGGGAGGCATGCGGCGACACCTCGGCCCCATCGGGGTCTAGGTCAACGCCGCGTCCCGCGCGGTATTTCGTTCCCGTCAACCCAAGGAGAGGTGTCATGTCGGCAGCGGCGATGCCTGGTGCGGAAATGGTCATCAAGGCCCTGGTGGACCAGGGCGTTGATGTCGTTTTCGGCTATCCCGGCGGCGCGGTATTGCCGATCTACGACGCGCTCTTCAAGCAGAACCAATTGCGCCACATCCTCGTGCGCCACGAGCAGGGGGCCGTGCACGCGGCGGAGGGCTACGCGCGCTCGACGGGCAAAGTCGGTGTGGTCCTCGTCACCAGCGGTCCCGGCGCCACCAACGCGGTGACGGGGCTGACCGACGCGCTGATGGACTCCGTGCCGATCGTGTGCCTCACGGGGCAGGTGCCGACGCACCTGATCGGCAACGATGCCTTTCAGGAGGCGGACACGACTGGGATCACGCGCCCCTGCACGAAGCACAACTACCTCGTGAAGGATGCGAACGACCTCGCGCGCATTGTTCACGAGGCCTTCTATGTCGCGCGCACGGGGCGGCCGGGTCCGGTCGTGGTGGATCTGCCGAAGGACATCCTCTTCGCGACCGGCACCTACACCGAGCCGGGCTCCGTGCAGCATCGGACCTACCGTCCGCAAACCATGCCCGACCGCGCGAAGGTCGCGGAGGCCATGACGCTCATCGCGAGCGCCAAGCGGCCGGTCATCTACGGCGGCGGCGGCATCATCAATTCCGGCGAGCGCGCGGTCGCGCTCTTCCGGGAGTTCGTGCAGCTCTCGGGGTTCCCGACGACGCTCACGCTGATGGGGCTCGGCGCCTACCCCGCCTCGGACAAGCGGTTCCTGGGCATGCTCGGCATGCACGGGACCTACGAGGCAAACCTTGCGATGCATGACTGCGACGTCATGATCAATGTGGGCGCCCGCTTCGACGACCGCGTTACGGGGCGGCTCAATGCGTTCTCGCCGGGCTCTAAGAAGATCCACATCGACATCGACCCGAGCTCGATCAACAAGAACGTCCGTGCCGATGTCGCGCTCATCGGCGATGCCGCCGAAGTGCTCGCGGAGATGATCAAGGTTTGGAAAGCGAAGCACCTCAAGCCGGACGCCAGGGCGCTCCAGCAGTGGTGGCATCAGATCGACCAATGGCGCAAGCGCGATTGCCTCCGATATACGCAGAGCGACAAGGTGATCAAGCCGCAATACGCACTGCAGCGACTCTATGCGCTGACGCGCGATCGCGATGTCTACATCACCACCGAGGTGGGCCAGCATCAGATGTGGGCGGCGCAGTTTTTCAAGTTCGAGGACCCCAAGCACTGGATGACCTCGGGCGGGCTCGGCACCATGGGCTACGGGCTTCCCGCGGCGATCGGCGTGCAGCTCGCACATCCCGAGGCCACCGTCATCGACATCGCCGGCGAAGCCTCGATCCTCATGAACATTCAGGAGATGTCGACGGCGATGCAGTATCGCCTGCCGGTCAAGGTCTTCATCCTCAACAACCAGTATATGGGGATGGTGCGGCAGTGGCAGGAGCTGCTGCATGGCGGGCGCTACTCCGAAAGCTACACGGCCTCGCTTCCCGATTTCGTGAAGCTCGCGGAGGCCTTCGGCGGCGTGGGCTTGCGCGCGACCAAGCCAAGCGAAGTCGACGATGTCATCAAGGCGATGCTTGCAAGCGACAAGCCCACGATCGTCGACGTCGCCGTCGATCAGGCGGAAAACTGCTTCCCGATGATCCCGTCGGGAGCGGCCCACAACGAGATGCTGCTCGGGCCCGAGGACAGGCAGACGGGCGGATCGGTATCGGAAGAGGGAATGGTCCTCGTCTGAGGGAGCCAAACGATTCCGCGAATCCGATCCTCGTCCAGCAAGTCCGCGAGGCGCGCGCCACGGCGCAAGGCGCCCGCGAAGGAGCAGAACGTGACAGCCAAGAGCGATATCGAGAAACACACCATCGCCGTGCTCGTGGACAACGAGCCCGGCGTCCTCGCCCGCGTGATCGGCTTGTTCTCCGGCCGCGGCTACAACATCGAGAGCTTGACCGTGGCGGAAGTCGATCCGAAGAACAGGCTCTCGCGCATCACCGTCGTAACGTCCGGCACACCCATGATCATCGAGCAGATCAAGGCGCAGCTCTCGCGGCTCGTGCCGGTGCACGCCGTTCGGGACCTGACCTTGGAGGGTGCCTCGGTCGAGCGCGAGCTTGCGCTCATCAAGATGGCCGGCACTGGAGACCGGCGGATCGAATCGCTGCGGCTTGCGGACATCTTCCGCGCGCGCGTCGTCGATGCCACCATCGAGAGCTTCGTCTTCGAGATGACGGGCTCGACCGAGAAGCTCGACGCCTTCATCAAGCTCATGGAGCCCTTGGGCCTCGTGGATGTCTCGCGCACCGGCGTGGTCGCGATCTCCCGCGGCGCGAGTCGGCTTTAGCTGATCGCTTCACCGTTCGTCACTAGGGGAACCAACATGCGCGTCTATTACGATCGCGATGCTGACGTCAATCTCATCAAGGGCAAGAAGGTGCTGGTGGTGGGATTCGGTAGCCAGGGCCACGCCCATGCGCTCAATCTCCGCGACAGCGGCGTCAAGGAGGTGCGGGTGGGTCTCCGCCCCGGCTCTGCCTCCGCCAAGAAGGCGAAGGCCATGAACTTCGAGGTGATGACGCCGGCGGACGGCGCCAAATGGGCGGATGTCGTGATGGTGCTGACGCCCGACGAGCTGCAGGCCTCGCTTTACAAGAACGACCTCATGCCGAACATGCGGCCGGACACCGCGCTCGCCTTCGCGCACGGTTTCAACATCCACTTCAAGCTGGTGGAGCCGCGCTCGGACATGGACGTCTTCATGATCGCGCCCAAGGGGCCCGGGCACACCGTGCGCTCGGAGTATCAGCGCGGCGGCGGCGTTCCCTGCCTCGTCGCGGTCGAGCAGAACCCCTCGGGGAATGCGCTGGAAATCGCGCTCTCCTATGCCTCCGCGATCGGCGGCGGGCGCGCGGGCGTCATCGAGACGACCTTCAAGGAGGAATGCGAGACCGATCTCTTCGGTGAGCAGACCGTGCTCTGCGGCGGCCTCACCTCGCTAATCATGGCGGGCTACGAGACGCTGGTCGAGGCGGGCTATGCGCCGGAGATGGCCTATTTCGAGTGCCTCCACGAGGTGAAGCTCATCGTCGACCTCATGTACGAGGGCGGCATCGCGACGATGCGCTACTCGATCTCCAACACCGCGGAGTACGGCGACTACAGCCGCGGTCCCCGCATCATCACGGATGCGGTGAAGAAGGAGATGAAGAAGGTGCTCTCGGAGATCCAGAGCGGCCAGTTCGCGAAGGAATGGGTGCTCGAGAACGCCGCGGGCCAAGCGAGCTTCAAGGCCATGCGCCGCCGCGCCGCCGAGCACGACATCGAGAAGGTCGGCGAAAAGCTCCGCGCGATGATGCCCTGGATCGCGCAGAACCGCCTCGTCGATAGAAGCAAGAACTAAACAGTCGCCCTCGCCCTCCCAGCGCAAAGCCATATGAGGGCGCTGGTGGGGACGCGGGCGACGGATGAAGCGCGCTCGGCTCGTGATGCCTGAGCGCAAGACGTCGATCACGATCCGCCTCGACGCCGATATCGTCCGGTTCTTCAAGCGCGAACCGAGCTACCAGACGCTGATCAGCGCGGTACTCCGCAGCTACGTGGCGGCGTTGCAGTCCAAATGAGGCGGGGTCGCCGGTCCCACGCGGCGCAAAATGCCTCAAAGTCGCTCAGAGAATACTTGCGAGGCTGCCCCGAATACGGTTAAAAGTATTGGTGAATCTCCGGCTTAGCTGCTTTTAACGCTTTGTTAGGCATAAGAGGTTCAGGGTGTAACCGGCCGGCTCGCGACTCCGGTCGAGGCAGGATGGTCGGTATCGGATGGCTGGGACTATCGCATGGCAGGTTCGGCAGGCGGCGCCCCGGCGCTCGTCTTCCCCTGCGCGCGCGGTCCTTCCGGCTGCCGCTTTCCTCCTTCTCCTCAGTGACGGGGCGCTGCGACTTAGCGGCCCCTGAATGCCGGCTCATCGCGTCCGGCGATCGGCGTTCAGGGGTAAAGGCGATAACTCCGCTTCGTTGCACCCTTCACTAAAGGAGCCGCTCAGATGAGCGCCGATATCAGCATCAAACGCACGGAATCCGTCCAGACGGCCGGCAAAGTCGGCAGTAAGAGCCACGTCGTCGTCTTCGACACCACGCTCCGCGACGGCGAGCAGTCGCCGGGCGCCTCGATGAACCTCGAGGAGAAGATCAAGATCGCCCTCCTCCTGGAGGAGATGGGGATCGACGTGATCGAGGCGGGCTTCCCGATCGCCTCCAACGGGGATTTCGAGGCCGTCCGAGAAATCGCAAAGCTCGTCAAGCGCGCCAGCGTCTGCGGCCTCTCCCGCGCCGGGCGCATGGACATCGACCGCGCCTGGGAGGCCCTGCAGCACGCCGAGCGTCCCCGCATCCACACCTTCATCTCTACCTCCCCGCTCCACATGAAATTCAAGCTTCAGATGGAGCCGGAGCAGGTGCATCAGGCCGTGATCGACAGCGTGAGCCACGCCCGCAACCTCTGCGACGACGTCGAATGGTCCTGCGAGGACGGCTCGCGCACCGACCGCGATTTCCTCTGTCGCACCATCGAGAGCGCGATCAAGGCGGGTGCCCGCACGATCAACATCCCCGACACCGTCGGTTACGCAATCCCCGAGGAATTCGCGGGATTGATCCGGATGGTCTTCGAGCGTGTCCCCAACATCGACAAGGCTGTGGTCTCCGTCCACTGCCACAACGACCTCGGGCTGGCGGTTGCGAACTCGCTCGCGGCGATCGCGGCGGGCGCACGGCAGGTCGAGTGCACGGTCAACGGCTTGGGCGAGCGGGCGGGCAATGCCTCGATGGAGGAGATCGTCATGGCGCTCAAGACGCGCCACGACTTCATCCCCTACGAGACCGGCGTCAAGACCGAGTTCATCACCAGGGCTTCGCACCTCGTCTCCACGATCACCGGCTTCGCGGTGCAGCCCAACAAGGCGATCGTGGGTGCCAACGCCTTTGCGCATGAGAGCGGCATCCACCAGGACGGCATGCTCAAGCACGCTGGCACCTACGAGATCATGACCCCCGAATCCGTGGGCCTCAACCGCTCCAAGCTCGTGATGGGCAAGCATTCGGGACGCCACGCCTTCAAGATGAAGCTCAAGGAGCTGGGCTTCGAATTGGGCGACAACGCCGTCAACGACGCCTTCCGCCGCTTCAAGGACCTCGCCGACCGCAAGAAAGATGTCTATGACGAGGATCTCGTGGCGCTGGTGGACGACGCGGTCATCCGCGGCAACGACCACATCAAGTTCGTCTCGCTCCAGGTGATCGCGGGCTCGAAAGGCCCGCAGACCGCCGAGCTCGAGCTCGAGATCGACGGCGCGACCAAGCACGCAAAGACCACCGGCAACGGGCCGGTCGATGCGACCTTCAACGCGATCAAGGCGATGGTGCCGCACACGGCGAAACTGCAGCTCTACCAGGTGCATGCGGTGACGGCAGGAACCGACGCCCAGGCGGAGGTGACCGTGCGGCTCGAGGAGAACGGCAAGAGCGTGAACGGGCAGGGCGCCGATCCAGACACGCTCGTGGCTTCCGCGCGCGCCTACATCCACGCGCTAAACAAACTCCTCACCAAGCGGGAAAAAACGGCGCCCGCAGCAATGTCGGCGTAGTAGAGTGGCGGAGGGCGGCTCCCGGGCCGCCCTTTCGTCATGGCGGGGAGACGGGGGGTCGGGGAACAACCAGAGACGCTAAGATAGGACGAGCGTAGGAAAGATGATCGGGAAGTTGTTGGGAATGCTCTCCGCCGATATGGCGATCGACCTCGGCACCGCGAACACGCTGGTCTATGTGAAGGGCCGCGGCATCGTGCTGAACGAGCCTTCCGTCGTCGCAATCGCCAGCGTCAAGGGCAAGAAGCAAGTGCTCGCCGTCGGCGACGAGGCGAAGATGATGTTGGGCCGCACGCCCGGCAACATCCAGGCGATCCGTCCCTTGCGCGATGGCGTCATCGCGGACTTCGAGGTGGCGGAGGAGATGATCAAGCACTTCATCCGCAAGGTGCACAACCGCCGGAGCTTCGCGAGCCCGCAGATCATCGTCTGCGTGCCGTCGGGCTCGACCGCGGTCGAGCGGCGCGCGATTCAGGAATCGGCCGAGAGCGCCGGTGCCCGCCGGGTTTTCCTCATCGAGGAGCCGATGGCGGCCGCGATCGGCGCGGGTCTGCCGGTGACGGAGCCCACGGGCTCCATGGTCGTCGACATTGGCGGCGGCACCACGGAGGTGGCCGTCCTCTCTTTGGGCGGCATCGTCTATTCGCGCTCGGTGCGCGTGGGCGGCGACAAGATGGACGAGGCGATCATCGCCTATATCCGCCGCAACCATAACCTCCTCGTCGGCGAGAGCAGCGCCGAACGGATCAAGAAGGAGATCGGCTCCGCCTGCATGCCCGCCGACGGCGAGGGCCGCACCATGGAAATCAAGGGCCGCGATCTCATGAATGGCGTGCCCAAGGAGATCATCATCAGCGAGCGGCAGATCGCCGAGAGCTTGGCGGAGCCGGTGGGCGCCATCGTCGAGGCGGTGAAAGTTGCGCTCGAGCACACCGCGCCGGAGCTCGCGGCCGACATCGTCGACAAGGGGATCGTGCTCACGGGAGGCGGTGCTCTCCTCACCAATCTCGATTACGTGCTGCGGCACGCGACGGGGCTGCCGGTCTCGATCGCCGACGATCCTCTCTCCTGCGTGGCGCTCGGCACGGGACGCGCGCTCGAGGAGATGAAGACGCTGCGGAACGTACTCATCAGCATGTACTGATCCTTCCGCCAGGGGCGGGAGGGGGAGTAACGACGGGAGCAGAACGTGCGGGAGCGGTCGGGATCGGTATCGCGCTTGACGGTGCCCGTTCGGGCGGCCGCGCAGCGCGTCGCGTTCCCCTTTCTGATCTTCCTTTCCGTTGCGCTCATCGTGCTCGGCAAGGCCGACATCCTCGTGATCGAGCGCGCGCGCACGAGCGTCAGCGACGCGATGGCGCCGCTGCTGGAGGCGCTGTCGCGCCCGCTCGGGACCGTCGCGACGGGCGTGCAGGGGGTGGAGGATCATTTCGGCGTCTACGCCGAAAACGGGCGCCTGCGC
>Ga0335081_10007768_pt1 | contig 17162 bp, 16 predicted proteins | sample Lox_Sample_35_FD_206713 | JGI IMG/M metagenome (GOLD analysis project Ga0335081, IMG submission 206713) | Soil microbial communities from Loxahatchee National Wildlife Refuge, Florida, United States - Lox_Sample_3.5 | ecosystem: Environmental > Terrestrial > Soil > Wetlands | place: USA... | reverse complement strand
GACCTTCATGCCCTCGAGCAGCACGTCGTTGACGATCTCTAGGGCCGGCCGCTGGCCGAGGGCCTCGTCCAGATCGGCTTCGAGGCCCTTGCGTTCCCCATCGATGATCCGGCGCTTCAACCGTTCCCATAGCGGCAGCGCGGCAAGCTCCGCGGCCCGGTCGGCCTGCACGCTCGCCGTGTCGACACCCTCGAAGATCTCAAGTAGCCGCTGCAGCGGATCGTAGCCTGCCCGGCGCCTGTCGTAGACCAGGTCGAGCGCGACCTGCCGCTGCTCGTCGGGTATCCGGGCCATCGGCAAGATCTTCGAAGCGTGCACGATGGCCGAGTCGAGTCCCGCCTTCGTGCACTCGTGCAGGAACACGGAGTTGAGCACCGCCCGGGCCGGTGGCTTGAGCCCGAACGACACGTTCGAGACGCCGAGCGTGGTCTGCACGTCCGGGTAGCGGCGTTTGACCTCACGGATCGCCTCGATCGTCTCGATCGCGTCGCGGCGCGTCTCGTCCTGGCCGGTGGTGATCGGGAAGGTCAGGCAGTCCACGATGATGTCGCTGACCCGCATGCCCCAGTTCCTGGTCAGGTCCTCGATCAGCCGGGTGGCCACCCGCACCTTCCACTCGGCGGTGCGGGCCTGGCCCTCCTCGTCGATGGTGAGCGCGACCACGGCGGCGCCGTGCTCCATCACCAGCGGCATGATCCGCGCCATCCGCGACTGCGGGCCGTCGCCATCCTCGTAGTTGACCGAGTTGACGACGGCGCGCCCGCCGAGCAACTCCAGGCCCGCTGTGATCACATCTGGCTCGGTGGAGTCAAGCACGAGGGGCAGCGTCGCCGCGGTCGCGAGCCGCCCGGCGATCTCGCGCATGTCGGCGACGCCGTCACGGCCCACGTAGTCGACGCACACGTCGAGCAAATGAGCGCCGTCCCTCGTCTGCTGCCTGGCGATCTCCACGCAGTCGTCCAGCCTGCCGTCGTTCATCGCATCGCGGAAGGCCTTCGAGCCGTTGGCGTTGGTGCGCTCGCCAATGGCGAGGAACGAGGTTTCCTGGCGGAACGGCACGTGCTGGTAGAGCGACGCCGCCCCGGGCTCCGGGCGCGGCCGCCGGTGCTTCACTTCGCGGCCGCGCACCCGCGCGATGACCGCGGCCAGGTGCCCGGGTGTGGTGCCGCAGCAGCCGCCGACCAGGCCGACGCCGAACTCCGTGGTGAACATGTCGTGGGCCGCGGCCAGTTGATCCGGGGTCAGCGGGTAGCGTGCGCCGTCCGCGGTAAGTTCGGGCAGGCCGGCGTTCGGCTGGCAGGACAGCCCCACGCGCGAGTGCTGCGAAAGATATCTCAGGTGCTCGCTCATCTCGGATGGCCCGGTGGCGCAGTTGAGACCGATCATGTCGATGCCGAGGGGTTCGAGGGCGGTCAGGGCCGCGCCGATCTCCGAGCCGAGCAGCATGGAACCGGTTGTCTCGATCGTCACCTGGGCGACCAGCGGCACGTCCGCGCTGGCGTGGGCGATCGCCCGCCGGGCCCCGATGATGGCCGCCTTGGCCTGGAGCAGATCCTGGCAGGTCTCCACGATGAGCGCGTCGGCCCCGCCCGCGAGCAGGCCCTCAGCGCACCGCTGGTAGGTGTCGCGCAGCCGCGCAAAAGTTACATGACCGAGGGTCGGCAGCTTGGTGCCCGGCCCGATCGAACCGAGCACCCAGCGCGGCAGGTCCGGGGTCAGCCCAGTCCAGTGATCGGCTGCGTCGCTGGCGATCTTCGCGCTTGCCTGGGAGAGCTCGAAGATCCGGTCCTCGATGCCGTACTCACCGAGGTTCCCGAGGTTGGCACCGAACGAATTGGTTTCCACGCAATCCACGCCGATCGCGAAGTACGCGTCGTGCACCGCGCGCACCACGTCCGGCCTTGTCACGTTGAGTATCTCGTTGCAGCCCTCGTAGTCTTCGAAGTCACTGAGGGCGACGTCGTGGGCCTGGAGCATGGTGCCCATCGCCCCATCAGCCACAATGACGCGCTCCGCAAGCGCGGCGCGCAAGGATCCCGATCGGCCGCTCATATGCAACAACTGTATCTGCCCCCAACTGTCCGCCGACCATTCCGCAAGTATCTGCTCGCATCCTCAGCCTCGCACGTTCTATGGCGGGTTTGCGCCTTCGGTGGCGGGTTCGGGGTCTTCCGGAGGAGCCTCGCTCGCGCCGCTGCCGGGAAGCGCGGCCACCTGCCACGCCAGCCGGAGACCTGCCGCGGCGACCAGCGGTGAGCACGTAGGCTGGAATCGTTCACGCTGCGAACGGCACCCGCGGCAGGTCCGTGACACGGGGATGTGACGCAGGGCCGTGACGCTGGGACGTGAAGCACGGCAGGTGCGCGGAGGAGGTGTTCGGGCCATCGAGCTGGAAAACGTCGATGATCTCACCGCCCCTGTGCTGGTGGCAGCGTTCGAGGGCTGGAACGACGCCGGGGAGGCCGCCTCCGGGGTGATCGAGCATCTTACCGCCGCGTGGGAACCCGTTCCAATTGGCGCGATCGACCCGGAGGACTTCTACGATTTCCAGGTGACGCGCCCCGTGGTCGAGCTTGCCGCCGGGCGGACCGAGCGCCTGGTGTGGCCGACCACACGGCTCTCGCGGACCAGGCCGGAGGGGATCGACCGCGACATAGTGCTCGTGCACGGGATCGAGCCGAACATGCGCTGGCGCAGGTTCTGCGACGAGCTTGTGCAGGGCTTCACCGACCTTGGCGCCGACATGATCGTCCTGCTGGGCGCGCTGCTCGCTGACGCGCCGCACACGCGACCGGTGCCGATCTCCGGTTCGGTGTCACAATCACGGCTCGCCGCGGAGCTCAACATGGAGCCCGTTGACTACAAGGGCCCGACGGGGATCCTGGGGGTGCTGCAGCATGCTTGTGGCGAGGCGGGTCTGACCGCGGTCTCCCTGTGGGCGTCTGTCCCCCATTACGTGGCCCAGCCACCGAACCCGAAGGCGACGCTCGCGCTGATCCGCGGCATCGAGGACATCGTGGATATCACCCTCCCGCTCGCAGACCTGGCTGAGCAGGCGCGTGCGTGGGAGCGTGGCGTCGATGAGCTCGCGCAGCAGGACACCGAGGTGGCCGAGTACGTCCGGGCACTCGAGGATCAGCGGGACGCGACGGAACTGCCCGAGGCGAGCGGCGACGCCATCGCCCGCGAATTCGAGCGGTACCTGCGGCGCCGCGGCAACCCGGGCGACGCGGGCAGCCCCTGACCGTTCCGCGGCCACGGCGCCGCGGCCGCCGGGGGTCGTCGTCTCACTGGACCAGCACCGCGGACCGCCGGCGCACGGGCCGCGGCGTCGGCCGGCACTTCGGATCGCCAGGGTACGGGGGTGCGCCGGGCGCGGGATCTTTGCCCGGCGCGCGGGCCGGGTAACCATCGTATTGTTTTAGGTGTTAACGGCGAGGTCAGGGGGAGCCTTGCGCGCACTGTGGTTTCACCGCGTGATGTCTTGGTCGCGTTGGGTGAAATCACAGACTGCGGAGCTGCGGCACAGCCGCGCCGGTCGGCGCCGCCGGTGGCCACGCCACAGGGCAGGCATCGCGGTCTTCGCCGTCTTCGCCGTTCTGATGATCATGCCGGCCGGCGTGACCCCGCTTGCCAAGTCAGATGTGTGGTCATTTGCCGAACACGCGCATGGCACCGTCCAGCGCCTCCGGGTCCGCGGGCCGGCCGACTCGCAGTGGTATTCCGTGTGGGTGTGGCGCCCGCCTGGACCCGACTCCGCGCTCATCCCGGTGGTCTATTTCCTTCATGGGAACCCTGGCGGCCCGGGTGACGCCTTCCGCTCCGGGCTGGCCGGGATCCTCGACGAGAGGCTGGAGCAGGGCTATCCGCCGTTCGTTGTGGCCTGCCCCGATGGCAACGGTGATCACCACTGGGACACAGAATGGGCGGACGCGGCAGACGGGTCGGACATGGTGGAGAGCCGGCTACTCGACGCCGTGATTCCCGCCGTGGAGGGCACCCAGAGGCGGTACGCGGCACGGCGCGCGATAGCCGGATTCTCCATGGGCGGTTACGGCGCCATGAACATCGCGCTGCGGCATCCGGCCATGTTTGGCCAGATCGTTTCTATCGCAGGTTACTTTCAGGTGGATGACCCGGCGGGCATGTTCGCAGGCGGCCGGTCCCTGATGGCCGCCAACAGCCCTGACCTGCATGTCGGCATGGCGCGCGGCAAGCGGATCCTGCTTGCAGAGGACAGATCGGATGATCTTGCGGTGATCAGGGGACAGGCGGCAGGTTTCGAGGCGCTGCTCGATCGGGCGCACATCCCCGCGACGTTGCGCATCACCGCCGGCCGGCACGACTGGGATTACGCGATCGGCGCACTCGCTGACGCACTCGGCTTCCTCGCCGTCGGCTGGGATCAGGTCGCGGCCGTCTCCCGCTAGATCGGAGGCCAGGGGACGGCAGGCCACTCGTCCGAGGGGTATGGATGCACGCGGTGCTTGAGCAAGGAATCAACCCGGCCCGTAGCCGCGCGGATCTCAGCGGGAGATAGCCGCTGGCCGAGTTCGGCGGCAAGCTCGCCGTCATCGAGAGCGGCACGAAGACGGTGCAGCGCCTCGACCGCCCTGTCCGGCAGCGGCCGTCCGCGCCACTGCCAGAGCACCGTGCGGAGCTTGTACTCCTCGGAGAAGCACACGCCGTGATCGCAGCCGTAAAGATGCCCGTGGGCGGTCGGCAGCAGGTGGCCGATCTTCCTGTCGGCGTTGTTTACCACCGCGTCGAAGACAGCCATGTCCCGCAGTTCGGCATGGTCGGTGCTCCGCGCGAGCGCGACCAGGTCGACCGTGGTGTCCGCATCGATCCACAGCTGGCACATGCCGGGGCCGAAGGGGCCGTCGCGGTACACCGTCGGAGGCACCACCTGCCACCCCGCGGCCTCGGATATCAGATAGGCAGCGATCTCACGGCCTGCCAGGGATCCGCGCGGGAAGTCCCACAACGGCCGCTCGCCCGATATCGGCTTGTAGACACACGCCGCGCTGGCGTCGCCCCGGCGGATCCGGCAGTAAAGCGTCGCGTTCGACGCCTCGAAAAGCTGGCCTTCGACCTCGATGGGGCCGTTCGTGAGCAGGTCCAGAACGACTTCGCGGTCGGCGGCCATGCGGTCCTGCCGCCGACCCGCTCGATCACCGGGAGGCTCCCGCATGCCCTGATTCTGACGCCTTAGGTGCTGGGCCGCGAGCCGGGCCTTTGCACCTGGCCGGTTGCCGCTCCTCGGCATCGTTACGCCACCGGGCCCGGGCGGTGGCCATTCTGCCGCGGGCAGACGTGCCCCTCCGCGTCCAGCGGCAGGCCGCATAGCGGGCAAGGCGGCCGTCCCGCCGCGACGATCTGCAGTGCCCGCTGCGCAAACGCACGGGCCATCGCGGGCGTTATCCGCACCCGGAGCACACCGGGACCGTCCGCCGCGATGTCGTCGGCAAGGGGCTCCACCGGCTCGTCCGACTCCTCTTGCGCCTCGATCACGATGCGCTCGTCGTCCGCGTCCCAGGCAAGCGCGATGGACCCCACTCTGAACTCCTCCATCAGGGGCAGTTCGAGCGGCGCGTCATCCTGTAGTTCCGCGGGCGCGACCGCGGGCACGGTCGCCGATCCTCCGGACCGGCGCAGCACCTCGTCGAGCAACTCGTCCAGCCGCTCGGCGAGCAGTCCGACCTGCTGCTTCTCCAAGGTCACGCTTGTGACCCTGCCAGTGCCGCTTGCCTGCAGGTAGAACGTCCGCTCTCCCGGCTGGCCGACGGTGCCTGCCACGAATCTCGCCGGCGGGTCGTAGATATAGACCGGCATACCCTTATCCTTGCGCTTCCGCTGGCTTGTGCCCAACGCGGTGGCTGGCGGAACCCGGCGCGCCCGCGCTCACGCCGGGGCCTGGGTTCGGGCCAGCGCCGGCGTGCGCGCCGTCCCCGGCCGCGCCCGCGCCGCCGCCGACCGTGGCATCACTGCCCACGCGGCGTTCACCGCGCGCCGCCTTGGTGAGACCAGCCACATCCCCTCCGGTGTCGTTCAGGCGGAGAAGGAACGGCCGCAGCTCGGTGTACCTGATGACGGTCAGCGAGCAGGGATCGATCTGGATCCGCTGGAAGAGGTCGAGGTGAACTCCCAGGCTATCGGCAACAATGGCCTTGATCACGTCCCCATGCGAGCAGATGACATAACACGCGTCGCGGCCCAGTTCCGCGTTCCACTCCCGTACCGCGCCGACCGCGCGGTATTGCATGTCCGGCAGGGCCTCACCGTCGGGGCCGGGGAACCGCGCGCCGCTCGGGTGCGCCTGTACAACACGCCAGAGCGGATCCTTGGCGAGTTTCTTCAGCCGCTTGCCCGTCCAGTCACCGTAGTGGCACTCCCCCACCCGGTCATCGACATGCACGGCCAATTCCCCCTGGCCGTCACGCGCCGCGCCGGGCGCCGCCGCGATTGCCGCCGCAGTCTGCCTGCAGCGTTCGAGCGGGCTTGTGACGATCGCATCCAGTGACACGGGCGCCAGCCGCGCGCCGAGCGCCTCCGCCTGCGCCCTGCCCTTGCCATCGAGATCCACGCCAGGTGTCCAACCCGCGAGCACCGCTCCGGTGAGCGCGGTCAGACCGTGTCGCACCAGGAGAACCGTCGTCACATTCCCGACTCTAGTGCCGCGTGCTAACCATGCCGCCGCGGGCAGCGGCGCCAGGCGTTAACCTCCGGTCATGCGGCAGTGTCGGCTCGGGGCGACGGGCCTGCGGGTCTCGCAGCTCGGCCTGGGCACGATGATGTGGGGCCGCGACACGGGTGAAGACGACGCGGCCGCACAGCTTGTCGCGTTCGCCGACGCTGGCGGGACCCTGATCGACACGGCAGGCTCCTACTCGGGCGGCGACGCCGAGCTGATCATTGGCCGCCTGCTCCGCGACGTCGTGCCCCGGTCGGACGTCGTCGTCGCGACGAAGACATGCATAGCTGGGATGGCTGGCAGAGCAGGCAGAGCGGGCAGAGCGGGTGGCCAGGCCGGCCGCGACGACCGGGAGGGCGGCCCGGTATACGACGGCGGCCCGGTATACGACGGCGGCCCGGTATACGACGGCGGCCCGGTATACGACGGCGGCCCGCGATACGACGGTGGCCTGGGGGGCAGCTCGGACGCCTCGCGACGGAGCCTGCTTGCCGCCCTCGACGCTTCGCTGCGCCGGCTTGGCGTCGATCACGTGGATCTGTGGCAAATAGACGCCTGGGATCCGTCGACCCCGCTCGAGGAAACGCTGTCCGCGGTCGACGACGCCGTGTCCGCTGGCCGTGCGAGGTACGCGGGGGTCTCCAATTACGCTGGCTGGCAGCTGGCGCGTGCCGCGACGTGGCAGCAGGCCTGGCCGGGCCGCACACCCATCTCCTCGGTGCAGGTCGAGTACTCGCTGCTTGCCCGCGACGTAGAGCACGAGGTGCTGCCTGCCGCGGCCGACCGTGGCGTCGGCGTGCTCTGCCGGTCGCCGCTTGGCCGTGGTGTGCTCACCGGCAAGTACCGGACGGGTCTGCCAGCGGATTCGCGAGCAGCGACGCCACACTTCGGCTGGTTTGTGCGGCCTTACCTGAACGAACGGTGCCGCGCCATTGTGGAGGCGGTGAGCACGGCAGCCGACGGCCTCGGCGTTTCGCCGCTAGCGGTGGCCTTGAGCTGGGTCGTTGACCGGCCTGCCGTCACCTCCGCGATCGTCGGTGCGCGCACCGCCGACCAGCTCACCGGCATCCTGCGGGCCGTGGAGGTCGTGCTGCCGGCCGAGATCTCAGCTGCACTCGACGACGTTTCCGCGGCCGGGCGGCCGGGCGGCGATTAGGCGGCCGGGCGGCGATTAGGGCGTGTCCCAGCCCAGTGGCAGAGCTAGTCCCCGACGAGGAAGGTGATCTGGCCGAAGGTGAGCTGATCGCCCACTTGGACGGGCACCGGCGAGCTGATCCGCCAGCCATTTTGCCTGGTGCCATTCATCGAGCCGAGATCGCAAAGGAGCCAGCGGTCACCAACGCGGGTCAGATCGGCGTGTCGCCGTGACACGGTGAGGTCAGGGATCACCAGATCGCAGCCAGGCTCGCGGCCGATGGTGAACCTGGGTGGCATGGCGAGGTCCAGCGGATCGCCCGGTAGCGTGACGGGCAGCGTGAACCGTGGTAGCCACTGCGTCCGCCAGGCCGCTGTCAGCCGGGCTGAAACCGCGGACGCACGCGCTACTGCGTCGGTGAGCCGCCTGGTGAGCCGCCCTGGCGACAAGTCGCAGAAGAGCGCGGCGAGCTCCGGGCGGCTACGCGCACGAAGCGCGATGTCCATCCGCCGCACGAAGGTGTCATGTGACAGCTCACCCGCGGCGGACCGCTCGCGTAGTCCGGCGATCGCCCGGTCACGATCGGAGTCAGACGCGCGCTCAGGAAACGGTGCCTGCACCGTCATGGCGAAAGTATCGGCGCCCCGGCGCCAGTTGTCCACCCGCTCGGACGGCCGAGCGGATGCGCTATCCGGGCTGCCCGCTTGAAGCCCGGTAGTAGACGCTGGCATCGGGACGCCACAGCAGGATGATCGCGCCGAGCCCCGCGAGCCAGACGAAGGCGGTGAGAACCTTGTTCAACGGTTCGCCGGCCCGGGCAAAGCCCGCCACGGTATTCAGCCCCCGATCGCGTGGGCGCCACCGTCCACGTGCACAATCTCCCCAGTCGTGGCCGGGAACCAGTCGGAAAGCAGCGCCGCGCATGCGCGAGCGGCGGGTTCGGGATTCGTGACGTCCCAGCCCAGTGGCGCACGCTCACCCCACATTTGCTCGAACTGACCGAAACCGGGGATGCTTTTCGCCGCCATGGTGCGGATCGGCCCGGCCGCCACCAGATTCACCCGGATGCCCTTGTGCCCCAGGTCCTTGGCCAGGTACCTGGCGCACGACTCGAGCGCGGCCTTGGCCACGCCCATCCAGTCGTACGCCGGCCACGCGCGGCTCGCATCGAAGTCGAGGCCGACGATCGACCCGGCGGCCGTCATCAGCGGCAGTGCGGCGACGGCGAGCGACTTCAGCGAATAGGCCGACACATGTACCGCGGTCGCCACGTCCTCCCACGGCGCGGCGAGGAAGTTCCCGCCGAGAGCGCCCTGGGGAGCGAACGCGACGGCGTGCACAAGGCCGTCGAGACCGTCCACATACTCCGACACACGCTCGGCGAGCGATGCGAGCTGCCCGGTGTCGGTCACGTCGAGCTCGATCACGGGCGCCGACTGCGGCAACCGCCGGGCGATCCGCTCCACCAGGCTCAGGCGGCCGAAACCGGTGAGCACCACCGCAGCACCCTCGAGTTGCGCGATGCGCGCGACATGAAACGCGATCGAGGAATCGGTCAGCACGCCGGTGACCAGGATCCGTCTTCCGTCGAGGATGCCCATCAGTGACCCATTCCCATGCCGCCGTCCACCGGAATGATCGCGCCGGTGACGTAGGCCCCAGCCGGCCCGGCGAGGAACTCCACCACGCCGGCCACCTCGTCGGGCGCGGCGTACCGCCCGAGCGGGATGTTCTTCAAGATCTCGGCCTTTCTCTCCGCGGGCAGCGCCGCGGTCATGTCGGTGTCGACGAACCCCGCCGCGACGACATTCACCGTGATGTTCCGCGAACCTAGCTCCCGGGTGAGCGACCGCGCCAGCCCTACCAGGCCGGCTTTGGATGCCGCGTAGTTGGCCTGCCCACCAGAGCCGAGCATGCCGACCACCGACGAGATCAGGATGATGCGGCCGCGGCGCATCCTGATCATCCGCCGCGCGGCACGCTTCGCCGCCCGGAAGGCCCCGGTCAGGTTGGTATCGAGCACCCCGCGGAAATCGTCCTCGCTCATCAGTACGAGCAGGTTGTCGCGGGTGACACCAGCGTTGGCGACGAGTACCTCGACCGGGCCCTGTGCCTCCTCAACCGCGGCGAAGGCCGCGTCGACGGCGGCGGTATCGGTGACATCGCAGCGAACCACGGACAGTTCGGCAGCACCTTCAGCGCCTGTCACGAGCTCACCGGACCTCGATGTAACGGTTACCGCGTCACCAGCCGCTGCGAGCCGCCGGGCAATCGCGAGCCCGATGCCGCGGTTCCCGCCGGTGACTAGGACGGACCGGCTCATCTCATCGCCTCCCAGTTGACCCGATCATCGTGGGGAGATTACCGGCTGGGCAGGTCGGTGCGCATGTCCGGTAGGTTTCCTATCGTGGTTGACGACCGCTTCGGATCGCCCGGCTCGCCCGGTGGGACACCGCTGTCCCCGGGCGATTCCGCCGGGCCCCGGGCGGCCGGGAACCTCCCGCCGCAGCGGGTGATCGACCCGGAGTTCACCGCGCTCCCGCTGCGCCACCTGGCCGACGCGGCGCTCCAGCGGGCCCGCGACCTCGGCGCAGGCCATGCCGACTTCCGGCTGGAACGGGTCCGCGCACAGTACGTGGCGCTTTCCGACAACCACCTCGAGACCCTTTTTGACGCCGACGAACTTGGCCTCGCGGTACGCGTCATCTGCGATGGCACCTGGGGTTTCGCCGCGTCCGCCGACCTCACTCCCGAAGCGGCGGCGCAGGCGGCGGCGCAGGCGGTCGACGTCGCGAAGGTCTCGGCCGCGATCAACAGAGAACGAATCGAACTCGCGGACGAGCCTGCGCACGGAGAGGTGACGTGGATCTCGTCCTACCGGACGGACCCGTTCGAGATCAGCGTCGCCAGTAAGGTCGCGCTGCTGCGCGAGTGGGGCGCGGGACTTCTCGCGGACCAGCGTGTGGATCATGTCGACATTCGGCTCCAGCAGGTCAAGGAGTGCAAGTTCTACTGCGACGGCGTCACCACTGCCTCGCAGCAGCGGGTCCGGCTGCATCCGGTCGTCACCGTCGTCGCGGTGGACGGACAGTCGGGCAGGTTCGACACGATGCGCACCAACGGCCCGCCGGCCGGGCGCGGATATGAGTACCTGACGGGCACCGGCTGGGACTTCATGGCCGAAATCGCCGAACTCCCCGAACTGCTCGCCGCCAAGCTCGCCGCCCCTTCGGTCCAGGCAGGCGCCTACGACCTTGTGATTCACCCCTCGAACCTGTGGCTCGCCATCCACGAGTCGATCGGTCACGCGACCGAACTCGACCGGGCCCTCGGCTACGAGGCCGCGTACGCGGGTACGTCGTTCGCCACCCCGGACAAGCTCGGGAGCCTGGGATACGGGTCGCCGCTCATGCATGTTACCGGCGACCGGACCGCCGAGCACGGGCTCGCCACCGTCGGCTTCGACGATGAGGGTGTGGCGGCCCAGGCGTGGGACATCATCTCTGCCGGGATCTTCACGGGCTACCAGCTCGATCGCCGGATGGCGAGAATGAACGGCTTCGGGCGGTCCAACGGCTGCGCCTTCGGCGACTCGCCATCCCACATGCCACTGCAGCGGATGGCCAACGTCTCGCTGCGGCCCGATCCGGGCGGCCCGTCCATCGATGGCCTGATCGCAGGCGTCGAACGGGGCATCTACATAGTCGGAGACAACAGCTGGTCCATCGACATGCAGCGGTATAATTTTCAGTTCACCGGCCAGCGCTTCTACAAGATCGAGAACGGCCGGCTGGCCGGTCAGCTGCGCGATGTCGCCTATCAGGCCACGACCACGGACTTCTGGAACAGCATGGAAGCGGTCGGCGGGCCGGACACCTACCTGCTCAGCGGCGCGTTCAACTGCGGCAAGGGCCAGCCAGGCCAGGTCGCTCCGGTCAGCCACGGCTGCCCGGCCGTCGTGATGCGCGGAGTGCGGATCCTGAACACGCTGGAAGAGGCAGGATGACCCCGCAGGAGAGGGTGGAGCGGGCGCTCGCGGCCCGTACCGGTGACTGCGTCGTGATCGCGGACGAGAGCAGTGACGCCAACCTGCGCTGGGCGGGCAACACGCTGACCACGAACGGGATCACGCGGTCACGCAGGCTGACGGTGATCGCGTTTGAGCATCGCGCGGACGGCATGGCCGTCGGCGTCGTGTCGAGGACCGGGGTCCGCGACGACCAGCTCACCGAGGTTGTGCGGGCCGCCGAGCAGGCGGCAAGCGAGAACTCGATCGCCGAGGATACCCAGCCGCTGATCGAACCTTCCACGCGGCAGCCGTCAGGGGATTGGGGCGAGCCGGTGCCGGAGACCGAGATCGGCGTCTTCGCCGGTTTCGCCGCGGCTCTGGGCGAGGCGTTCGCCATGGCGGACGCGGGCGGCAGGAAGCTGTACGGCTTCGCCGAGCACGAGCTGCGCTGCACCTTCCTCGGTACTTCCAGCGGTCTGCGGCTCCGCCACGACCAGCCGGGCGGCCGGGTGGAGCTGAACGCCAAGTCCGCAGATCTTGAGCGCTCGGCGTGGGCAGGAGCAGGAACCCGCGACTTCAGGGACGTGGACGTCGTCGGCCTCGATGCCGGGCTCACGCAGCGTCTTGACTGGGCTAAGCGGCGCGTCTCACTTCCCGCGGGCAGGTACGAGACGCTGCTCAGCCCCACCGCCGTCGCGGACCTGATGATCTTCATTTACCGGGCGGCCGTGGCCAAGGACGCCCTGGACGGCCGGACCGTGTTCAGCAGGCCGGGCGGCGGCACGAGGGTTGGTGACCGGATCGCCGCCCTTCCCGTGACGCTGCGCAGCGATCCAGGCGCGCCCGGAATCGAGTGCGCGCCCTTCGTCGTGGCCCACGCGTCATCGCGTGACTCTTCGGTATTCGACAACGGGCTGCCACTTGCGCCCACTGAGTGGATCAAAGACGGGAAGCTGAACGGGCTCGTCCAAACTCGGCACTCCGGCGGGCTGACCGGCCTGCCAGTCACACCGGCCATCGACAACCTGATCTTCGCGGCCGCTGACGGCGCCACCGGCCCAGCCCCTGACGGCCCAGCCCTTGACGGCCCAGCCCTTGACGGGATGATCGCCAACACCAGCAGCGGCCTGCTCGTCAACTGCCTGTGGTACATCCGCGAAGTCGACCCGCAGACGCTGCTCGTCACCGGGCTCACCAGGGACGGGCTCTATCTGGTGGAAAACGGCGAGGTGACGGGGGCGGTCAACAACTTCAGATTCAACGAATCGCCGGTCGGCATGCTCGATCGCCTAGCGGAGATGGGGCGCACGAGGCCCTGCCTGCCGCGTGAGTGGAGCGACTACTTTCCACGGGTCGCGGCGCCACCGGTGCGGGTCGAGGGATTCAACATGTCGTCGGTGAGCAAGGCGAGCTAGGGCGGGACACGCCCCAGCCACCCCGGAGCCGCGGTGGCGTGTCCACCGGCCACCCGGTGGATGGCACGCAGCACGGGTCGCGGCCCGTGGGAAGTGCCATCCACCGGGTCCGGACCCGCGGCCCTACCGGGTGTCACCGCGGCCAGGGCGGGCCTGCGCGCCCCGCCGGTAGCGGAACGGCATCCAGCCACGATCACCCGCTCCACCCGCCACTGCCCTTTCCAGGATCGTTCATGATCGTGGCGCTTAGCGCCTCATGTGCGCGGATCTTGCACCACGATCATGAACCCACCCACGGACCCTGTCGGCCGCTCAGGCGTCCTCGAGCCGGAATCCCACCTTCATCGAGACCTGGTAATGGGCGACCTCACCGTTTTCGATCTGGCCCCGGACCTCGACCACCTCGAACCAATCGAGGTGCCGGAGCGTCTCGCCCGCGCGGTGCAGCCCGTTGTTCACCGCCTGCTCCACGCCTTCGGGCGAGGTCCCAACGATCTCGGTCACCCGGTACGTTCGGTCTGGCATGCTTCCTCCCTAACGTGGCTGATCTTAGTCCGCCGTAGCCCTGGCGTGCGGCATACCGGCGCGCACAATCTTGCCCCCGGGCGTGCTCGGTTTCCACAAGCCGGGACCGGGCATAGCGTGGAACAGTGAAGTTTGTCCTGCCTGGCTGGCGCAGGCGCGATGTCTACACGGTCACCGACGCACAGCGGCCCATGTCCGAGGATATTTCCTACCGGCAGAGGCGCTATCTGATCTCGATGGGGATCCGTGTGGTCGCGTTGTTGCTCGCAGTGTTCTTGTTCCACGGCATCTGGCGGTTCATCGCCGCGGCCATCGCGCTTGTGGTGCCCTATTTCGCTGTTGTGTTCGCCAACGGCGGACGCGAGCCAAACAACGCCGCGGCATTCGATTCATTCGAGCCGAACCTGCCGGAGCTTAACAATCTGGCGGGCGGGTCACTGGCGACGGGAGGCGGCACCGCAGCTGACCAGAACGCCGCGGGCGCCGCCGCGGACAGCACGGCGGCAGCCAGCACGGCGGCAGAGAGTACGGCGGCAGACCCGACCGGATGGGACGGCGCCGCCGGGGACGGCACCAGCTGGAACGGCACGGGAGGGGACAGCGCGGCCGCAGACCGCACCGGGTGGAACGGCACGGGAGGGGACAGCGCGGCCGCAGACCGCACCGGGTGGAACGGCACGGGAGGGGACAGCGCGGCCGCAGACCGCGCCGCACGAGGCCGGGGTGGCGGAGCTTGGGATGGGTCCCGGCAGGAGGCTCCAGGCAGGCGCGAGGGCGCGGCCTTTCTGTCCGGCGGGCAACCCGATACTCGCTCCTAGGAGCCATTTCAGTAGGGTAATTACAACGTAGACTTTCAAAAAGGCGGCTATCCAGACGACCGGCCCGCAGACGGCGGCAAGACATCGCCGCCAAGTCGGTCGGCAGTCAGGTCTTGACGTACAAGGGGGGGGTTCGGTGTAGCATTTATTCCGGTGCTCTGGTCCCCCGTCGGAGCATCGGTGCCGGCGTTCCGGGCCCCCGTCGGAACGCCGATGATCGCGGGCCGGGTGGTTTGCCCCCGTAGCCACCCGGCCCGCCCTCTTTGCTCCCTGTCGGACCTCACCCCCCTTAGCTTCTCAGGCGGACCGGGGCCACCCGGTTGGGGCGACCCGGTCGGGCGCCTTTCGGTCCGGGGCGCACCCGGTCACCGGCTACTCGGTCCGGCGGAACTCGGCGATCGCTACTGCGGTCATTCCCAGACCCATGACGGCCACGATGCCCAGCGAAAGCCAGAGCGGAACCACCCAGCCGAACCAGGTGATGCCGGGCGAGAGCGCGTGCTCGGCGAGTGGGCTGAGGTTCAGGTGGCTGAAGACGGCGCGCCGCATCGGGGCCACGACATAGGTGAGCGGGTCGATGCGCGTGAGTACGGTCAGCCAGGCCGGCAGCCCATTCAGTGGGTACAGCGCACCGGATAGAAAGAACAGCGGCATCACAAGCATCTGGGTCAGCGCCATGAACGCCTGAAACTGCTTGATCCGCGCCGCCATCATCACGCCGAATGCTGTGAGCGTGAACGACAGCAGCAGCAGTTCGCCAATCAGTGTGAGTATCAGCCCTGCCGAGTACGGCACATGGGCCAGCCCGGACAGGACCAGAATGACGATCCCCTGGAACGTCGCTATCGTCGTGCCGCCAAGGCACTTGCCTATTACGATGGCCGACCGCCGTACCGGCGCAACCAGCATCTCGCGGAGGAACCCGAACTCGCGGTCCCAGACGATCGAGGCTGCCGAGAAGATGGCGGTGAACAGCACCGACATCGCCGCCACGCCGGGGAAGATGAACGTCCTGAATTCCACTCCTGGCGGCAACCCGTGGCTGGCCAATGCGGAGAGCCCGGTGCCGAGCACGAAAAGGAAGAGTACGGGCTGGATGAGGGATGTGATCGCACGCAGCCTGTCCGTGCGGAACCTGATCAGCTCACGCTGCCAGACGACGGACACCGCGCGCAGGTCCGACCGCAGGTCGCGCGCGGGTACGGCGACCCTGATCTGCTCGGAGAGTACTGCCGCGGCCTCGGCGGCGGACCCCTCCGCCGTCTGTGCCATCTGTGTCGCCATCGTCATCGCCTCCCTCGCCACCGCGCGGCAATCTGGCGCATGGCATGGGTGCTGGACGCCTCCGCGTCGCGGATGGTCGTGCCGGTATAGGACATGAAGACATCATCCAGCGACGGGCGCGACACACTGACCGCGCGGATGGGCACGGTGAGCTGGGCGAACAAGCGGGGTACGAACTGCTCGCCGGATGTCACGGAGAAGGTGACCGCGCCCTCGTGCACCGCGGCCTCGATGCCAAATTTTTCCGCGAGTTCGGCGATCGCGGCCGTGTCGTCCCCGGTGTGGATCTGTACCCGGTCCTTGCCGACGCTCGCCTTGAGCGCCTCCGGGGTGTCGATCGCCACGATCTTCCCATGGTCGATGATCGCGATTCGGTCGCAGTGCTCCGCCTCGTCCATGTAATGTGTGGTGAGGAAGATCGTGATATCCTCCCGGCTCTTCAGCTCGTTGATGTACTGCCAGATCGACGAGCGGGTCTGCGGGTCGAGGCCGACCGTTGGCTCGTCGAGGAACAGCACGTAAGGGGCGTGGAGCAGGCCGCGCGCGATCTCAAGGCGGCGCTCCATACCGCCCGAGTAGGTGCTCACCAGGCTGTCGCGCCGGTCCCACAGCCCGACCATGTCGAGGACCTGCCGCATCCGCGGCTCTACCGCGGCCTTGGGAACGGAATACAGGTCGGCGTGGAAGCGCAGGTTCTGCGCCGCGGTAAGATACCTGTCCAGGGTGGTGTCCTGGAACACCAGGCCGATGTTTCGGCGCACCTCGTCTCGTCCCGCCACCACGTCGTGCCCAGCTACCCGGGCAGAGCCCGACGTCGGTCTCGCCAGCGTGCACAAGATTTTGATCGTCGTGGTCTTGCCCGCGCCGTTCGGCCCGAGGAACCCGAAAGTCTCACCCGCGGCCACCTCGAAATCGATGCCACGCACGGCCTCGACCTCGCCGTAACTCTTGCTCAGCCCCGAAACCGACACCACGATGCGGCCATCCACATGTGGCGGGTCGCCGGCCTCGGTGGCCGTGGTGCTTGGCCTGTCGTCCGAGTCAAGGGTCACCCGCCGGACCTCCCTGCCTGCTCGTACCGTCTGCTGCCTGCTCGTACCGGCTGGTAGTTACCAACCACAGGCCTCACCTTCTCATCCGGCGCAGGCCAGCCCGGCTTTGCACGAGCCGCCGGGCAGGCTGCGCCGGATGAGCCGGATCAGACCTCATCCGTGCTGGTCGCGGCCTGGTCGCCCGCGTTCTGGTCCGGCGCACGGTGCTCGTCGCCGGCTTCGTCACTGGC